>Ga0068872_10003479_pt1 | contig 12010 bp, 11 predicted proteins | sample NOAtaG_7_FD_66441 | JGI IMG/M metagenome (GOLD analysis project Ga0068872, IMG submission 66441) | Freshwater lake microbial communities from Lake Erie, under a cyanobacterial bloom - NOAA_Erie_Diel1S_2200h metaG | ecosystem: Environmental > Aquatic > Freshwater > Lake | place: USA: Ohio, Lake...
TGGTACCGTCATGATTCCCAGCTCTTTAACTAACTCGGGCTCTTGATCGACCGTGCGCCATACCACCTCGATATCGTCACGTTGTGTCTGCAAACGCTTGAGCGCAGGTTTTTGTAGGCGCTCACATTGCACACAATCCTCTGTCGTAATTGCGATGACTCCCACCTTACCCAACGGAAAGTGCGTGAGAACCACGCCCTGCTCACTGGCTTTTTGACTGCGCCAGCGCATGTACCACGCAAATGCTGCCACTGCGGCGACAATAACCACCAGAATGATAATTCGTGTCAGCATAATCGTTAACTCCGCAAGCGTGCGAGTTGCGCGTGTACAAAACACCCGGCACAAAACCCGGTCGTGACATTAATTAGCGCCAACGCGATTACCATGATGGCGGCGCCCCAGGCCACTGTACTCAGTCCAACGACGCTACTGACGACACCGATGGCCAATACCCCAAACCCCATCTTCTGGGCGAAGCGATGTGGCGCTGGGTCTTCGTCGTAAATCTCGGTGCGCACAACGCCACGGCGGACCAACGCGCGATACACCAACAACTGTGGTGCATACCGTGGTGCAACAAGCGCTGCACCGAGCATGAAGGCACCCACGACGATAAACGCCTGAATCCCTAATACGAATCCGATTGCTAATACGGTAATTAGGCTGATCTGTCCGAACCGTAAGGCACTGCGATCAAAATGATATGTCATCGAAAAAGCCCTCCACCACACTGGTTAATACATAAGTAATATTATCAACTTACTTTGTTATTTAAAATTATAGTCATTGTTAGGCATCCTGTCAACTGACAAGATGAAGTGGAGATAAAATGGCGCAGAGTGACATGCACGATTCGGTATTTGTGAGAGATGGAGGCGAAAAGATGCGGTTTGATAAATAAAATTGGTACTGAAGTGAGGTTAGCCGAGTGATTGTATAAAACTACATTGCAAAAAGCGCATTGACGACGTCTTCGAGTGTTGCACCGTTTGCGCGATAAAACTCAATGGCATGCGTATCTTCGGCATGCGCAAGCGCAAAAAAGAGAGGGATGTGTTGATTATGACAAAACGCGACAATGGCACGAATGAGTTTTGTGCCAAAGCCCCGACGGTGATAGTCAGGGTGAATGGCAAAATCGTAGATGAGTAGTTCAGGATGATCCGAGGTGTAGCTGGGGAGAAGGTGGGCCGTACACCCACCGACGAGGTTGGTATCAACAAAGACGCCGAATACGATGAAGTGCGGTGATGATAGAAGTTGGGTTAAGGTGTTATCGGATGCGATGGTTGGTGAATCGTTTTCGAATGCGGCATGGAAGACAGCAATGAGCTGACGAAAGTCCTCCACGTCGGTAGTAGTCAGTTGTCGGATAAGGGTCATGCTGGTCATTTACGTAAACTGTCACAGCACGGCACGCCACATATGTGTGGCGTGCCGTGCTAAACCTTAACTAGCTACGAATCTTGGCCCCAGTATCGAACTCGACGCCACGGATAATCTTGGCGCGAATCTTGCTGACCTCGTCCTCGCTCAAGGTGCGATCGCTGGCGCGCAACGTGATACGGTATGCGATGCTGCGCATGCCCTCACCGACTTGAGCGCCGGTGTAGACATCGAAGATTTCGACGTTGCTGAGGGAATTACCAGAGTACTTGCGAATCGACTTCTCAATCTGCTCGGCACTCACGGTCACCGGTGCAATCATGGCCAGATCTTGGGTGGTAGCCGGATAGCGTGAGATGCTTTGGTAGCGCGGCACGCTAGCAAGCTCGAGCATGGTGTGCAAGTTGAGCTCGGCAATACCGATACGTACTGCAGGCAAGCCGAAGCGCTCGCGCGCATCAGGGTGCAACTCACCGAAATGGCCGATGGTGACGTTCTCCTTGCCAACCCGCACAATCACGTCAGCAGCGCGCCCGGGTTGTAAATAGGTGACGGCACTGGGGGCGTAGGTGACATCGGCGATGCGCAAGCGCTCAACGAGGCGTTCAATGACGCCCTTGACATCGAAGAAGTCCATGGACTCTTGGGTCGATGATTGCCACGACGCCGGTACACGAGGGCCGGCGAGCACAATAGCGACGCGGAGTGGCTCGTTGGGCAAGATGGCATCGGGGCGCGGGTGATAGACACGACCGATTTCAAACAACCGGGTGACACCACTTTCGCGGATATTGACGTTGGCGGCTTCGAGGAGCGTCGGCAAAATCGAGCGGCGCATGAACTCGCGCTCGGGCGAGAGCGGATTGGCGAGGCGCAGGTAATTCGTGGCCTCAAGCTCGGCTGGGTCAAGCTTGGCGGCGGCCTCACGGCTGGTCAGCGAGTAGGTGATGGCCTCGTTGAGTCCTGCGCCGGTGAGGATGTCACGGCTGAAGTGCTCACGCTCGAGTACCAAGTTGGTGCGTTGCACTGGTAACTCATCAGCCATGATGGTGCTGGGCAGGTTGTCGTAGCCGTACATGCGCGCGACCTCCTCGCAGAGATCGGCGGTATGACTGACGTCGCCACGGTGGCTGGGCACTGCAACGTGCAGGGTATCGGCGTCGTGTGGGGTGCAGGTGAACCCGAGGGGCGCAAGGAGCTCGGCCACTTGGTCGCGCGTGAATGTCAGACCGAGAATGCGCTTGACCTCGCGAGTGCTTAATGCAATCACGACCTCGCGCTTTGGTTGACTACGGACATCAATCATGCCGGTTACGACCTCGCCATCGGCGTAGTCGCTGAGGAGCTGGGTCAAACGGCGCTGACTGAGATCGAGCATCTCGGGATCAACACCGCGCTCAAAGCGCTTTGAGGCTTCGGAGCGCAATTTGAAGGCCGTCGACATGCGCCGGATGATGGTGGGCTCCCAGATGGCGGCCTCGACCAACACGTTGCGCGTGCGCTCGCTGACTTCGCTGCTTTCGCCACCCATGACGCCGGCCACGCTCAAGGCGTGGGCGGTGTCACAGACGAGCAAATGCCCAGGATTGAGCTGGTGCGTGCGGCCGTCGAGCGTGGTGAGTTGCTCATTTTCTTTGGCGGTGCGTACCATGATGTGATTGTTGGTCACACAATCGGCGTCGAAGGTGTGATTGGGTGTGCCGAGCTCAAGCATGACGTAGTTGCTGATGTCGACGATATTGTTGATCGGGCGCATGCCGGCCATAGTGAGGCGACGTTGCATCCAGAACGGCGACGGTTTGATGGTGACGTTTTTGACCATGGTCACGGTGAAGCGCGGGCAGAGCTCGGTGGCCTCGATGGTGACCTTGGCAATGCTATTGATATCGGCGCCGCTGGTTGTGACCTGTGGGTCGGGTAGCCGTACAGATTGGCCGGTGAGAGCGGCGATTTCTCGGGCCATGCCGACCATCGACAAGGTGCGGGCCATGTTGGGCAGAACGTCGATGTCGATGACGACGTCGCCGAGATAGTCAACGAGTGGCGTGCCGGTTGGGGCATCGTCGGGCAGAATCATGATGCCTTCGTGCTCTTCGGAGATGCCGAGCTCTTTTTCGGAGCAGAGCATGGCATCCGACATGACGCCACGCACCGGCTTGCCTTTGAGCTTGACTTTGACTTTACCCTCGACATGGCCGTCGTAGAGGACTGCTCCTTCTTTGGCAAAGACCGATTTGAGTGGGTGACTCAGGCGCCCAAGTCCTTTGTATTGGTACAAATTGGGGGCACCGGTGACGACGGTGTGAATAAGACCAGCGCCGTATTCGACCTCGGCGAGCACCAAACGGTCGGCATTGGGGTGCTGTGTGACCTCGAGAATATTACAGACGAGCACGAGGGTGGGATCCCAGGGGAGTTCAGAGTCGGTCACGCCGAGCTTCTCGACGGCATCAACCTCGAGTCCTGAACGAGTCAGGCGCTCGGCCAGCTCATCGACGGGTAGGGTGACATCCACATAGTCGCGGAGCCACGAAAGCGGAATACGCATCAGATACTTCTCCTTAAAAATGAACGCCTACGGCGCTTGTGTGCCAACGCGGAAAGACACATTAATACTGTCGCCTAAAATTTTGCCGGCATCGTTGCGTTTGACGGCGCGTTGCTGCGTCGCAGTATCAACTAGACCAATTTGCATGATGTACTCGTTGGTCGGGAGATCGGCAGGTATGCTGACCTGGTGGGTGCTGACAAAGCGATCACCAGGAGTGAATACGGTGGAGGGTATGGTGGGGTGCATGCGATCGCGCATATCCACGAACCATTGTTTTTGGGGGTCGCGCACCACCACAAACACCTCCCATGCTTGAGCAGGGCGGGTGATGACCTGCCACCGTAAGGTGACCGTAACGGTTTGGCCGGGAGCGGGCGCCGGTGAGACGTCACTGTCGATCAACAAAATCCCACCGCCGGAGGTTTTTTCAACAAAGACCTCGTTATGGGTGACCGAAAGGGGTGTCTCGGTTGTCGAACGTGCCGGCATATCGAAGCGATATGATGGCGCAATCTGGGCAGCCCAAAGAATCATCGATGTGCTTGCGCCAATAATGGCGATACCTAGGAGCATAATGGGATACATCTTTGCGCCGAGGCCACGGATCAGCCCGGCTGCCATGATGATACTGGCAATCGGCCAAATCATGATAATCAGTCGGCTTTGCCAGGCTACCGCCCCGACCGTCATGCCCAAACTAATCAACCAGATCAGGGCACCGATAAGCAGCGTCACAAATAGCCACCAAATTGCTTGTGGGCGCGACATGCGACTGAGCCGCAGTCCGATGCCGAAGCCACAGATGATGGTTACAGTGGCACCAATGATATACCACCAATCGGGCATGGGCTGACTCATCCAGCCGAAAACCCCCCAGGTTGAGCGAATCAACTGTTGTACGAACTGTTGCCAGGTGATGAGTGCCCCGAGGTCGATAGCTCCCGTTGCATAGGTTTGCTGAAAGAGTTCATAGCCGAGGACATCACCATAGAGCCCGTAATTGCGCCAAAACCACCAGCCACTGGTAGCTACGATGACGGCACTAGCGAGTGCGAACCCCTGCCAGCGGGCGTGGCCACGGAGCGATTGCCAGCTACTCCAGAGAATCAAAGGCAATAACACGATGGCACTCAACTTGGTGATGATGGCTAATCCAAGCCATAAACCTAGCCATACCATGCTCTGTCGCCGTGTTGCGGTGATGCTTTGATAGAGTGCAATGCCACTGAGCAACATCAATAACGCATCGTTGCTCATCGTGCTCCCCACAATGGCGGTTTGGGGTGTGATGACGAGGAGCGCCACAGCGGCGAGTGCAATGTCAGGTGTGGTGATGCGTTGGGCAATCAGCCAGACTACGCCGACTGCGATGGTAATCAATACGGCCGAGAGCATGCGCATGATGCGCCATGCGAGGATGTTGCCCTGCCACGGCCACAGCTCACGCGTGCCATGGATCAAGGCTTGACCATCGCTCCCGTCACGCCACACAAAGCCCGGGTTGACCGGTTGTGGTACCCACTCGCCATGGTCAATCCACGGGTAGGTGACGACGGCTGCGATGAGATAGGCGAGTGGTGGTTGATGGCCTTCACCAGGCACATCGCTCCGACACGGCTCGGCACATTGCACGGGGAGTCGTTGATTGACGGCCACAAAACGCGCATAGTCCATGTGAGCGGGCTCATCTGGCGCCTCGCCGAGCGGGTTGCGCAATGCCAACATGCTGCTGTTGACGAATAACACCGTCAGCATGCTGAAAAGCACAATAAAATGGATGCGCGTTGTATGGGTAGTCATTTAAACGAATTGCTCCAAGAATCGCTCATCGCCGCTGAAGAACCAGCGAATGTCGTCGATGCCGTGGCGTAACATGGTGATGCGCTCAGGTCCCATCCCGAAGGCGAATCCACTGTGGATGGCCGGATCATACCCACCGTTGCGCAACACATCGGGGTGAATCATGCCAGCACCCGAGATCTCGAGCCAGCCGGTGTGCTTGCAGACGCGACAGCCGTCGCCTTTGCACAAGAAGCACTCAACATCGAGCTCGACGCTTGGCTCCGTAAATGGGAAGTAGCTGGGGCGGAAGCGGGTTTTGGTACCGGCACCGTACAAGCGCTCCGCAAAGCCAATTAACGTACCCTTCAGGTCGGAGAAGGTGATATTCTCGCCGACGGCGATCCCCTCAACTTGATGGAACATCATCTCGTGACGGGTCGTGACTTGCTCGTAGCGGTAGCACTTGCCCGGCAAAATGACGCGTACAGGATTGGGAGCGTGTGCGCGCATGGAGTGAATTTGGCCAGGTGACGTGTGGGTGCGCAACAGCACCTTCTCAGCGCCAGCCGGTGTATCAATGTAGAACGTGTCCCACATATCGCGGGCAGGGTGATCAGCGGGGATATTGAGCAACTCGAAGTTGAGGGTATCGGTCTCGACCTCGGGGCTCTCCCATACCTGGAATCCCATCTCGGCGAAGATGTCGGTAATCATGCGCAACACGCGCGTGCTAGGGTGCAAGCGACCAACGACGGTCGGTCGACCCGGTAGGGTCACGTCAACGGCCTCGCGGGTGAATGCCTCGTTTTGGGCGGCACTGTTGACGACCGTCTCGCGCTCACTCAAGGCGCTCTCGAGGGTGCCACGCACCGCATTAAAGCGTTGACCAGCGGCGGGGCGCTGATCGGCGGGCAATGTCCCGAGCTCGCGACTGAGTTTAGCGATGGCACCTTGTTTGCCCAAGTAGCTGCTCTTCCACTCAGCGAGTGCCTCAACACTGCTGATGGTGGGTAAAGCAGCGAGGGCATCTTGCTCGATTTGGGCGAGCTGATCGATGATACTCACAGATGACTACCTCCATGATTGGTCGGATTGCATAACAAAAATCCACGCCATCGTCAGGGACGATGCGTGGCTCGTGGTACCACCCTGCTTCGGTTGTGGTCATACCACAACCCTCAATCCCGGTAACGGCGGGTGCCGGTCCAGCCTACACATACGTGCGTACTTCAGTGGACAGCTCAGAAGGGAACTTCGGGTTATTCGTGCGGCACCGACTCACAGTCGCTGATCGGCACTCCCTGGACGTCGTAATAACCGTACTCGCTTCGTCATCGCAATATTGAATTTTTCTTATTATAGCAAAAAACGCTCGCGTGCGAGCGCTAGTTGTTGGCGAGGCGTTGACGTTGTGCCTCAAAGAGCATAATCGTGGTCGCCATGGCTGCGTTCAATGACTCAATGCCTGGCCGCATTGGAATATGTATGTATTGATGTGTCGCTGCGCGTGCCGCAGCTCCAAGTCCACGGGCCTCGTTGCCGACAATCAAGGCACTCGGCTGCCGCCAGTCAATGGCAGTGTGTGGTTGACTTGTGCTCCCGCCATCAGCGGCATAAATGGTCACTCCGTGGAGTGCATCAACGATCGCATCCCATGTCATGTCGGTGCGCATTGGCACGCGCATGATGCTGCCCATGCTGGCACGGACGGTTTTGGGGGCATAAGCGTCAACACTGCCAACACTACAGTAGATTGCATCGACGCCGACGGCATCGGCACTACGGATGATGGTGCCGAGATTGCCTGGATCTTGGATTTCGTCACAGATTACCACAAGGCGTTGCGGTGGAATCGCCAAATCCGGCCAGTGGGCAATGGCCACCACGCCTTGTGGCGAGCTAGTATCGCTGACTGACTTGATGACGGCTGCGGTGGTTGGGCTTTGGGGGATTGCACGCGAGGTTATTTGGTGCAATAGTGTCTGACCGGCCGCAGTTTGTTGCAGTTGATCGGGGTCGAAGAGGACAAAGTGTGGGAGTTGGCCACTAGTGAACAGGTCGCCAACGAGGCGGACGCCCTCGAGCACAAACATCCGCTCACTACGACGCAACGAACGATCGTCGCGGAGTGAGCGGATGAAGCGTACCTGCGGATTAGCAGTACTTTGAATCACGGGTCTTACTTGGAGATCTGGGCGACAATCTGACGGAATGCGTCCATATCGCGCACAGCCAAGTCGGCCAACATCTTGCGGTCGATGAGGATGCCGGCGGTCTTGAGGCCATGCATCAAGCGGCTGTATGACAAGCCACACATACGAGCGGCAGCGTTGATACGCACAATCCACAAGCGACGGAAGTCGCGCTTACGGGCGCGGCGGTCGCGGAATGCGTATGACAACGCCTTCATTACGGTCTGTTTTGCAACTGCATAGCGACGGCTGCGGCTACCTTGGTACCCCTTTGCCTGCAAGAGCAGTTTGGTATGGCGCTTGCGCGCCATCATTCCACGTTTTACACGAGCCATGGTCTACTTTCTCCCTCTGTCGAGTTGTTTCTTAGTGAATGACTAGCCACGAACGCACAAACGTTTATTAACGTGCGTGCTTCTTGCGGTATGGCAAACCACGAAGCACACGCTCAACAGTTGTCTCGTGTACTGGCTGCATGCGGTTAAGCTTCTGCAACAATCGCGTTGACTTGCGGCGGCGGAAGTGGCCACGTTGCCCCATGGCACTGACCAACTTGCCCGATCCAGTAAAGGTAAAGCGCTTGGCTGTACCCTTGTGGGTCTTCATCTTTGGCATGATACCTATTCCTCTTCTGCTTCCTTTGTATCAGCAACCGGGCCGGCGGGAACGTTCGTTGCCGGCTTCGGTGCGGGGCTAGCTGATTTGCTGCCCTGTTGACGTGCCTTGGCACCTGGTGCCAAGAGCAACGACAATACACGTCCTTCCATCAGTGGCTTTTGTTCGACAACTGCCACGTCGCGCAAATCCTCGGCCATGCGCTCAAGCATCTCGAGGCCAATGTCGGGATGGAATATCTCGCGACCGCGAAAACGCAACGTGAACTTGACCTTGTCGCCAGCTAACAAGAACTTGCGCGCCTGCTTGGCCTTAACGTCAATGTCATGGTCGTCTGTCTTGGGCTTCAGACGGACTTCCTTGAGCTCGAATTGCTTTTGGTGCTTGCGCGCCTCCCGCTCCTTCTTCGACTGCTCGTAGCGGAACTTGCCGTAGTCCATGATGCGACAAACTGGCGGTACAGCGTTCGGTGCAACCTCGACGAGGTCAAACCCACGCTCATCAGCCATCTGTTGCGCATCGCGTAACGCTACAATCCCTACTTGGTTGCCCTCTTCGTCGATAAGTCGTACTTCGCGTGCGCGAATGCGGTTGTTGAATCGTAAGCGATCCGTTATGGCAGCACCCCTTCTTGGTCGTTGAATAACACACAAAATTGCCTACATGAGGCAAGTCGTTTTGTAAGTATAGCACTTGTCACGCGTTGATGCAAATTGTCAAGTTATTGCTGGCAATGCACAATTGTTGATTCGTATGCATTAATAGCGACGTCGACACTGCGATTGAACCGGTCTATTAAATTCTTTTGCAAAACATATGCAAAACTTCGGCAAAATCTTGAAAATGCTGGTACTATACTCTGCATCATGTATATCTGACCGTTCGGTATAGAAAAGGAATCTCCGCATATGGCAAAACGTTCGCCGATGTTGTTCATCTTTATTACGGTGTTGATTGATTTGTTGGGAATTGGGATTGTTGTCCCAGTTCTTCCGTTCTATGTGAAAATCCTCGAGGAGAGTGGTGATCCGTGGTTAATGGCCAACCGTGCGCTACTCGTGGGTGGGTTGTCGGCGATTTTCGCCTTGATGCAGTTTTTGTGTGCGCCGTGGCTCGGCAGTTTGTCGGACCGCTACGGTCGCCGTCCAGTGTTGTTGATTAGCCTGTTTGGTACTGGTGTGGGCTATGTCATCTTCGGCTTATCCGAGCATCTGTTAGTGATTAGCCCATGGTTGATGCTGGGAGCATTGTTTATCTCGCGCATCATCGATGGTGTCACTGGTGCAAACATTTCGACTGCACAGGCCTACATCGCCGACGTGACTACCCCAGAGAACCGTGCCCGTGGCTTGGGCATGATTGGCGCTGCATTTGGCCTGGGCTTTATGTTGGGACCAGCCTTAGGCGGATGGCTCAGCTTGTATGGATTGGCGGTCCCAGTCTACTTTGCCGCAGGACTGGCGTTTGCGAATGTGCTGTTTGGCTATTTTGTGTTGCCCGAGTCATTACCGCCCGAGCGTCGTAGCCAGCGCGTACAGGCAAGCAACCCGTTTGTGCGGGTATGGTCGGTATTGCAGAACACGAATATCCGCGTGTTGTTGATCGGTATCGTGCTGCTCAATTTGGCTTTTACCGGCATGCAGAGCAATTTTGCTGTGTATAGCGATCGCCGATTCGGTTTAACGGCACTCGATAATGCCATGATCTTTGCGGTCGTGGGACTTGTGGCAGTCATTGTGCAGGGCTTTTTGTTGCGTATGCTGGTACCGCGCTTCGGTGAGGCACGGTTAGCATCAATCGGCTTGATCTTGATGACCATCGGGTTCGAGGGACTTGCACTGGCACCCACGTCAATCTGGTTGTATCCAGCGATTGTGGTGTTGTCAGTCGGGAGTAGTATGGCAACGCCGTCATTGACGAGTTTGGTATCACGTCGTGTCTCCGCCGATGTGCAGGGGGCCACGCTCGGCGGGAGTCAAGCACTTACATCATTGACGACTGTTGTTGGTCCGGTACTTGCTGGTCTCTTGTCCGATACGGTGCACGTTACTGCGCCGTATCATACGGGTGGAGTGTTGGTGTTGGCGGCCACGATAGTGGTGGTGTTGACCGTGTTGCCCATGATTCGCCAGCAAACGACCGTTGCTCAATAACAGCGGTATTGGCACTGCGTGGTCCTGTTTACCCCCACTGTTGCGACAGTGGGGGTTTGGTATACTTGCCACAACGGTGTATGAAGATATGGTGAACAGATGCAACAGCGACCAATTGGAGTGATTGGTGATTTGGTGTGGGATGTACTGGTCAAGCCAGATACCCAACTCCAGCTTGGTGGTGATACGACGGGCCAGATTTTGATGACTCCCGGTGGATCGGCTGCCAACGTCGCCACGTGGATTGCACGGCTTGGGAGTGATGTGGCGTTTATTGGCAGTGTGGGCCGCGATATATCGGGTGATTTGCTGATTACCGATTTGCAACGTGAGCGGGTGGTGCCGCATGTGGTACAACTCGAGTCGTATCCGACAAGCACGATTGTGGTGATGATCGAGCCGACTGGCCAGCGCAGTATGATTACCAATCAAGGGGCGGATTTTTATTTGGTGCCGGCGCATTTACCTGGTGCCGTACTAGATACCGTGCGGCATTTGCATGTGACAGCCTGGTCATTGTTTAGCGATCCACCGCAGGATGCTATTGTGCAGGCAGTGCGTCGTGCTAAGGCGGCAGGTGCGATGATCTCGTTTGATCCGGCATCGTATCAGATGATCGAGTCGATGGGGCGTGATACGTTTGTTGCATTGATGGACACGATGTCGATTGACATGTTGTTCCCTAATCGCGATGAGGCGCGCATCTTAACAGGCGAATCGACGCCTGAGCGAATGGCGGCATTCTTTCGGCAACGCTGGCCATCGATGCAGGTCATCCTCAAACTCGATGCTGAGGGGTGCATGGTGATTGGTCCGCACACCCAACAGCATGTCACCACCACGACCGTGTCGGCACTTGATTCGACTGGTGCAGGTGATTCATTTAATGCGGCGTTTCTGCATCGCTATCTGCGCGATGGTGATGCGATTGCGTCGGCACAGTTGGCGAATCGATTGGGGAGTTGGGTGGTGCAACGGTTTGGCGCCCGCCCGGCACCGGATGCAGCATTTGAGGCGATTCGGGCCAACCAATAACACAAAACCACGGGCAGTGCATGTGCACTGCCCGTGGTTTTGGTATGGCGATTAATCGCCGGTTTGCATGCCACTCAACGATAAAATTGAGCCGAGTTTTTGCAGGCCAAGACGGACACGGGTTTTGATGGTGCCAAGCGGGCGATCGAGTTGATCGGCAATCTCTTGGTGGGATAATCCGCCGAAGTATGCCAGCTCAATGGCTTCGCGCTGGGCGCTCGGCAAGCTGGCCAAGGCACTGACAATCACTCGACGCTGTTCGCTGGCCCAGGCGGCAGCAGGGACATCGACTT
>Ga0068872_10003481_pt1 | contig 12006 bp, 6 predicted proteins | sample NOAtaG_7_FD_66441 | JGI IMG/M metagenome (GOLD analysis project Ga0068872, IMG submission 66441) | Freshwater lake microbial communities from Lake Erie, under a cyanobacterial bloom - NOAA_Erie_Diel1S_2200h metaG | ecosystem: Environmental > Aquatic > Freshwater > Lake | place: USA: Ohio, Lake...
TCGACCGGCGCGGCCTCGACCGGCGCGGCCTCGACCGGCGCGGCCTCGACCGGCGCTGCCTCGACCGGCGCTACCTCGGTTGGCTCGGCCGCCGCGACCTCGGGCGGCGCCTCGACGGCCCCTTCGACGGGCGCCGCTTCGACCACCGCCTCGGGCGGGCTGGCCTCGGGCGCCTCGGCTGGAGCCGCCGCGGCCGTCGCGGTCGCGCTCGGCGGCGGCAGCGAGGGCATGGAGCGCCGCGCGGTCCCGATCTCGACGGGCTGGGGCAGGTGAACGTTGTGGTAGTACCAGTACCCCCCGATCGCCACGGCGAAGATCGCGAAGATCCCGAAGGTTCGGTACATCCACTGCTTCGACTCCTTGCCCATCGAGGGCAGGCCCGTCGAGAGGTCGGAGAAGTCGTCATCGACCGGCGGCGGCGCGCTGCCGCGGAAGAAGTCCTCACTCGACGGGTCGTCGGCGAGCGCGGGGCCCGCGCCCGGGCCGCCCTTCTTGCGGCGCTTCTCGTCGCGGCGCGTCCCCTCGGGGATGGCGGCGGGCAGGCCGTCGTCGTCGGCCTGCGGAGCCCGCCCCTGCGCGGCGGCGCCCAGCTCGGGCGAGGAGCGGCGCTCGGGGGCGCTCGAGGCGCGCGGCGGCATCGACTCGGCGCCCTCGTCCGCATCGCCGTCGTCGTCGTTCGCGGCCGGCGGCAGGGAGCGCTTGGCGGGGAACTGGATGACGTTGCCCTCTCCGGAGGCGTCGGCACGCGTGGGCGCCTCGTCGTGGCGCGCGGGCTCCTGCTTTCGGGCAAGCTCGGCGCTCGCCGGAGCGCCCGTCTGGCTGTCGCGCTGTTCGGAGCCGCTGCGGTTCTTGCGCTTCTTCTTCGACATGGGATCCTCGTCGTCGCTGGCGGGGCCGGGAGGTCGGGGGCCCCCGGCGCTCGATGCGCCGACGGCCGTCAGGAGGGTGGCCGGGTCGAAGCCCAGACCGATGAGCGTGCTCTTGGGGGTGGAGGCCGGAGGTGGGAAGCTCGCCGGACCAACTTTCGTCACGGCTTCGCGCCCGCTCGGGGCCGATGTCGGCTCGGAAGCAGGCGCCGTGCCGCCGGTGGGCGACACAGTCTGCGCCGATGTGCTGGAGGGCTCCTGTCCAGATTTCGCGGCCGGCAGGGCCGCCCCTGCGGGCGGGGCGGCGGCGGCGGTGGTGGTTTGCCTAGACGTGCGCGGCCCGGGCGCGTGCAGCGCGCCGCCGTCAGGGCTCGCACGATCCTGAACCGCCCCGACGGGCCGCAGGATCCCACCCTCACAGAGCGTCGCGAGGAGGTCGAGCGTGACCAGGTCGTCGGCCTCGGTCGCGTCGAGGACCGCGAGCGCCGAGCGGCGTCCGTCGATCCGGCAGAGCAGGGGGTTGGCCTCGTCGGGCACCTCCGTGAGTCGGTCGCGGAGCGCGGACACGTCGACGTCGAGCGGGACATCGAGCGGAGGCAGGCGCGCAGTGAGGCGGCTCCACTCGTCGAGCCGGCGCATTCCCTCCATGAGCAGGCCCTGGGTCGGGACCGCGACCCGCTGCGCGTCGGTGACGCCGCGGAAGTCGATGGCGAACTCCCCGTCGCTCCAGAGCAGCATGCGGTAGAGGGCCCGCTCGCCGCGGAGGGGACCGAGCCGGGCGTCGAGGACCTGCCCTTCGCGGAAGGACACCTCGCCCCGCCGGTCTCCGGCGCGGAGCTCGAGCGCGCCGCTCTTGCGGCCGAGGTCGATCGTCTGCAGCAGGTCGACGATCCCCATGTCGGCGAGCGAGCCGGTGAGGCGGGTCTTGCCGCTCGGCCCGCGCCGAGCGAGCGAGTCGCGCTCGACGCGGGAGAGCGCGAGCTGGATCCGGGCGAGGATCTCCTTGAGGTAGATCGGCTTGGTGAGGTAGTCGTCGACCCCGAGCTTCAGGCCGCGCACCTTGCTCTCCACGCTCGTGTCGCTGGAGAGGATGATGATGGGCATCCGCTCCGAGGCGGGGTTCTTGCGGACCGCCTCGACGAGCTCGAAGCCGGAAGCGCCGGGGAGCCGGGTGTCGAGCAGGAGCAGATCGGGGGGCGAGGCTGCGATGCGTGCGAGGGCCGCCTCGACGTCCCCGCACGACGCGAGCTCGTAGCCCGCGGTGCGGAGGCTGACGTCGAGCACGCGCAGCGAGCGCGGATCGGCGTCGACGAGGAGGAGACTCTTCTGGACCAACGGGCGCTCGGTTCCTGGGGCCGGAATTCTGCGGATCGCGACCGGCTATGGTCAAGAGCGATGCAGACGATGTTTCCTTTGCCTCGGCGCGGCGCGGGACGGCCGCGAAACCTCACAGACACATGGCGGCGCGGGACGGCTCGGATAAGAGTCGCCGGCCGGCCGCGGTGCCGCGCACGCTCCACGACGGAGCCCCCGGAGACCCCATGACGACGACCTCCCTGATGAAGGGCGCCCTGCCCTCGATCCTCGGCGCCATCGGCCACACCCCGATCGTCAAGCTCAACCGCCTCGGCGCCGACGTGCCGGCGAACATCTACGTCAAGTGCGAGTACCTGAACCCCGCGGGCTCGATGAAGGACCGCATGGTGCTGCACCTGGTCGACGAGGCCGAGCGGCGCGGGGAGCTGAAGCCGGGCGGAACGATCATCGAGGCGACGAGCGGCAACACGGGCGCGGCGCTGGCCATGACCGCGGCGGTGCGTGGCTACAAGTGCATCTTCGTGATGCCCGACAAGATGAGCCAGGAGAAGATCTCCTCGCTCAAGGCGTTCGGCGCGAAGGTCGTCGTCTGCCCGACCGCGGTCGAGCCCGACGACCCGCGCTCGTACTACCAGGTCGCCAAGCGGCTCGCGGCCGAGACCCCCAACTGCTTCTACTCGAACCAGTACCACAACCTCGACAACCCCGCGGGTCACTACGGCTCGACCGGGCCGGAGATCTGGGAGCAGACGGGCGGGGAGCTCGACGTGCTCGTCGCCGGGCTCGGCACCGGCGGCACGATCAGCGGGACCGGCAAGTACCTCAAGGAGAGGAAGCCCGGGATCCAGATCGTCGGCGTCGATCCGGTCGGCTCGCTCTACTACGACTTCGTGAAGTCGGGCCGCGTCACCAAGCCCTTCACCTACAAGGTCGAGGGCATCGGCGAGGACTTCTTCCCGAGCACGATCAACCTGAAGATCCTCGACGAGATCGTGCGGGTCGACGACAAGGAGTGCTTTCTGACGACCCGCGAGCTCGTGCGGCTCGAGGGGCTCTACGTCGGCGGCAGCTGCGGCGCGGCGGTGGCCGGCGCGCTGAAGTACGCGCGGCAGACGCAGAAGAGGGAGAACATCCTCGTGGTGCTGGCCGACAGCGCGGCGAAGTACCTGAGCAAGATCTTCAACGACGACTGGATGCGCGAGAACGGCTTCCTCGAGAACACCGGCCTCGGCGTCGTGCAGGAGCTCCTCAAGAGCAAGTCCGAGGAGATCATCACCGCCTCGCCCCACGACCGGGTGCGCGACGTGATCGGCCGGATGAAGGCCCACGGCATCAGCCAGCTGCCGGTCGTCGCCCCGGCGAGCGAGGGCGGCGCGTTGATCGGCGCGGTCGCGGAGGTCGACCTGCTCCGCTACCTCGTCTCGGGCGAGCACTCGCTCGACTCGGCCATCGGCGGCATCGTGGAGAGCGACTACGCGACCTGCTCGCCCCGCACGAGCATCGAGAACCTGCAGAGCCTGCTCGGCGGCGCCCGCATGGCGATCGTCACCGACGAGCAGCGCATCGTCGGCGTGGTCACGAAGATCGACCTCATCGACTACCTCGCGCGCCGCGCGAGCTGAGCCGCCGTGTCGCGGACGGCGGCTGCCCTCGGGGCGGGCTGGTGCGCGCTGCTCCTGGCCGTGCTGGCGGCCGAAGCGGGTGCGCAGCCGCCGGGGCCCGCTCCGGCGCCTGCGCCCGGTGCCCCAGGCGCCGCGGCCGACGCCGGGGTCCCCGAAGCGGGGGCCGGTCGCCGCGACGCAGACGCCGGGACCAGCGCAGGCAGCGTCGAGGCGGGCAGCGTCGACGGCGGCACCCCGGGCATCGACGGAGGCGGTCTCGACGCGGGCGAGCTCGACGCGGGCGGGCTCGACGCGGCCGTGGGGCGCGAGGAGAGCGGCCCGGCCGGCGGCGACACGGGCAGCGTCCCCGCTGCGTCGTCCGCGAACCCGGAGGCGGCCCCCGAGCCCCCCGCGGCCGAGCCGACGCCGAGCGAGGTGCTGCGGACCCTGCTCGGATTGCTCGGCCTCCTCGCGCTCGCGTGGCTCGTCGGTCAGCCCGGGGTGCGACGCCTCGAGGAGCGCCTCGGCGTCACGCACATCGCCGCGAGCGGCCTGCCCTTCGCCTTGCTCGGGCTACTCCTGCACGCGCCCGGCGTGGACGTCCTCAGCGATCGGGTCCTCGGCTCGATCACCCCGCTGCTCCAGTTCGGGCTCGGTTGGATCGGCTTCCACACCGGCTTTCAGTTCGAGGCCCGCTCGATGGAGCAGGTCCCGCGGGGCACGGGCTCGGTCGTCCTCCTGCTCACCTCGTTTCCGTTCGTCCTCGTCACCGCCGCCGCGGGCGCGCTCCTCTGGGGCTCAGGCCTCGTGGAGCACGAGGCGCTCGCGACGGGGAGCGGATGGCAGACGCTCGCGCGCGATGCGTGCCTGATCGGCCTCGCCGGCGCCCTCTCCGCGCCGGTCGTGAGCGCCCGCGTGGAGCCGCGCGGCGAGGGGCGTCCCGGTCTGGCTGCGACCATCGCAGTGCTCGACGACGTCTTCGGCGTCCTCGCGCTCGTCATCCTGTCCGCGTGGCTGCGGCCGACCCACGATCACGACTGGCAGCTGCCGGGCGTGGGCTGGCTCTTCGTGACGCTGGGGATGGCCGCGACCCTCGGCCTCGTGGTGCACTTCGCGCTGCTGACCGCCGAGTCGACCGGCGAGCGGATCTCGCTCTTGCTCGGCTCGGTCGCGTTCACCGCCGGGCTCGCCGGCTACGCCTCGATCTCGCCGCTCGTGGTCTGCTTCCTCGCCGGCCTCGTGCTGCGCAATTTCCCGGGCGGCGACAAGGCCGCCTTCGAGGCGGCGTTCACCCGCCTCGAGCGTCCGATCTACCTCGTGTTCCTCACCATCGCTGGAGCCCTCTGGCACATCGGCGCCCCGCTCGGCTGGATGCTGCTCGTGGCGTTCGTCGCCGCACGGCTCGCGGGCCGTGCCCTCGGCGCGCAGCTGGCGCGGCGCCTGCCGGCATCCGCCCGGCCCGAGTCGCTCGCCACGACACCGGACCGCGAGCTCGTCCTCGCGCCGATGGGCCAGCTCGCGATCGCGCTCGTCGTGGCCGCGCAGACCCTCTACGAGAGCCAGGCGATCCAGGCGATCGTCACGGCGGTGATCGGCGGATCGATCGTCGCGGAGGTCCTCGTTCGCTTCGCGCTCCCGCGCCCGGGGCCCGAAGCCCCGAAGGCACCGGAAGAGGACGGCTACGTGGTGATCGAACGGCGGGAAGCGGAGCTGCGCGCGCGGCCGGATCAGGACCCGCCTGCGAGCGCCGGACAGGAGGAGCCGTGAACACGGTCCGCCGCGTCGTGCTGCTCGTCGCCGTCCTCGGGCTGATGCAGGCCTCGACCTCGCTCGGCGGCGCCGAGGATGACCTGCGCCTGCGCGCCGCAGGGTTGACCGTCGGCGTGGGCTTCGTGCTGCTCGCCGCGCTCTTCATGGGGCGGCTCGTCGCGCTGATCGGCCTGCCCAAGCTGACCGGCTACCTCGCGACCGGGATGCTCGCGGGCCCGGCGCTCCTCGACTTCCTGCCGGCGCACACCGTCTCGGGGATGGGCCTCGTGAACGGTGTGGCGATCGCGCTCATCGCGCTCACCGCCGGCTCGGAGATGGACTTCCAGGCGATGCGGCCGCTGCTGCGCTCGATCGCCTGGATCTCGGCCATCGCAGTGCTCGGCACCGCGGCCTTGCTCGGCGCGCTCACGTTCCTCGTGCGGAGCGAACTCTCCTTCCTCGCCGACATGCCGGTCGGACAGGCGCTGCTGGTCTCGGCGGTCGTGGGCGTCGTCGTCGTCGCCCAATCGCCGGCGGTGGTCGTGGCGATCCGCGCCGAGACTGGCGCCGACGGACCGGTGGCGCGCACGGTGCTCGGCGTCGTCGTGCTCGCGGACCTCGTGGTGATCGTGCTCTTCGCGGTGGTCTCGGCGATCTGTCAGGCGGTGCTCTCGGGGACCTCCAACCCGGGCGAGACCGCCGCGAACGTGAGCTGGGAGCTCTTCGGGTCGCTGGGCATCGGCACCCTCGTCGGAGGCCTCCTCGCGCTCTGGATGCGCCTCGTCGGCGAGCGTGGGCTCGACCTCTTCGTCCTCGCGACCTGCCTCGTCGTCGCCGAGATCGCCCGGCGCGTGCACCTCGATCCGCTGCTCCTGATGCTCGGGGCGGGCATGTTCGTGGAGAACGTGGCGCGGGCGGGCCACCGCCTCCGGGCTGCCTTCGAGCACGCCTCGCTGCCGGTCTACATCCTCTTCTTCACCGTCGCGGGCGCCTCGATCCACCTCGACGTGCTGCCGCAGGTGGCGCTGCCCGCGTTGGTGCTGATCGTCGGCCGGGCCCTCGGCCTCTGGTCGGGGACCTACCTCGCCGCGAAGATCGCCGGCGCCCCGGAGAGCGTGCAGCGCTGGGGCGGCTTCGGCCTCATTCCCCAAGCGGGACTCGCGATCGCGCTCTCGCTGCTCTTCGCCCGCACGTTCCCCTCGTTCGGCGAGGAGGCCGGCGCCCTGACGCTGGGCATCGTCGCGGTGAACGAGCTCGTGGCCCCGGCCCTGATGCGGTGGTCGCTGGTGCGGGCCGGCGAGTCGACGGCGCGGCTCAGCTCCGCCGGACAGATCCCCGCGGAGTTCGCCGATCCGACCTCCTCCGAGCCTGCTCCGGCGCCTTCCGCGGGCACCGGGGGGCCGGCGACGAGGGCGTGACGGCCGCGCGCGGAGCCTGGGCAAGCGAGGGGTTGCGGTATAGTCCTCGGCCCATGTCGAGCGAGCGGACGGCCGGCTCCCCGCCTCCAGGCGGTCCCCGAGCGGACGAGGCCTCGGAGCAGCCGACCCGCATCCGGAGTTCGGAGGCCCTCGCCGCGGCGCTCGAGCAAGCCACGGCGGAGCCTGCCCCCGAAGAGGCGGCCAAGCCCGCGCCGTGGGACGGCATCGAGGAGCGTCGTGCGCCGCCCGCCGAGGAGACGGTCCTCGAGCTCGACGACGCCGACGAGGTCGTCGAGAGCCACGGCGGCCGGCGGGTCTCGCTGAGCGCGCTGGTCGGCCTCTCCCCGGTCGGACGCTACGGGAAGTTCGACCTGCTCGGGCGCATCGCGTACGGCGGCATGGCGGAGATCTTCCTTGCGCGCGAGCTGCAAGACGGCCGCGCCGGTCGCTTCGTCGTGGTCAAACGTGTCCTGCCGCACGTCGCGAACGACCGGACCTTCGTCGACATGTTCACCGACGAGGCGCGGCTGGTGATGCAGCTCTCGCATCCCAACATCTGCCACGTCTACTCCTACGGACGGGAGGAGGGCGCGCCCTTCATCTCGATGGAGTGGGTGAATGGCATGCCGCTCTCGCGGGTGCAGCGGCGGGCCAAGAGCCGCGGCGGACTCTCGGTCCCGCTCGCGCTGAAGATCGTGGCGCAGGTCGCCGATGCGCTCGATCACGCGCACCGCGCGGTGGATCAGTCCACCGGCGAGCCGCTCGGCATCGTGCACCGCGACGTCTCGCCGCAGAACGTCATGGTGAGCTTCGACGGTGTCGTGAAGCTCCTCGACTTCGGCATCGCGAAGGCTGCGAGCCACAGCACCCGCACGGAAGCCGGCACGATCAAGGGCAAGTTCGCGTACATGGCGCCCGAGCAGTGCCTCGGCGAGCCGCTCGACGCGCGGGCCGACGTCTTCGCCCTGGGCATCGTGCTCCTCGAGCTCCTCGCCGGGCACCACCCGTTCAAGAAGCAGACCGAGTTCGACACGATGCGGGCGCTCGTCTACGAGGCCGCGCCCGCGCCCTCGGCGCTCGCGGCCGGCATCTCGCCCCGGCTCGACGCGATCGTGCGGCAGGCGACGGCGAAACGGCGCGACGAACGCTTCCAGAGCGCGACCGAGTTCGGCCTCGCGCTCGAGCAGGAGCTCGCGAGGATGGGCGAGGTCGTGACGACGGCGCGCATCGGCGAGCGGATGAACGAGCTCTTCCGCGAGGAGATCAAGGCGGGCCCGCGCCTCGACACGCGCATCCAGGTCCCACCGGCGAAGGAGGGGACCTCGGAAGCGGAGGTCCCACAGCCGGTCCTGCCCTCGAACGCGACCGAGCAGGTCGCAGCGATGCCCGCGATGCCGCCTGCAACGCCGGGCGACGCGACCGAAGTCTCGGTGGCGCGCGCACGGTCGGCGCCGCCCCGTGCTGGCTGGCTGCTGGCCGCGCTCCTCGTGATCGGAGCCCTCGTCGCGGCGCTCGCGGTCGCCCTCCGACCGGCCCCGACCCCGCCGGCGCCCGAGCCGCCCGCCGCGGCGCCCGAGCCGCCGCCGATCGAAGCCGTGCCCGTGCCTGCAGTGACGACCGGCACCTTGTTTCTCGACAGCACGCCCCCGGGCGCGACGGTCACGCTCGGGGACCGCGGCGCCGTCGGCACGACCCCGCTCGAGCTCGGCCTCCTCGACGCCGGCGAGTGGAGCGTCCGCCTCGAGCTCGAGGGACACGAGCCGTGGGACCGCACCGTAGTCCTCGGGGCAGGCGAGCGGGTGCGCCTCATCGGCGAGCTGACGCCGAGCCCGCGCCGGCCGGCGGCGGCACGCGAGCGCCCCGTCGAAGAAGCGCGCGACGAAGCGCCCGCCGCGCCGCCGGGCCGGCTCTCGCTCAACACGCGCCCGTGGTCGCGGGTCTACCTAGGGGGCCGGCTGCTCGGCACCACGCCGCTCGGCGACGTCGAGGTGCCCTCCGGAAGCGCGCGCCTGCGCCTCGTCGATCGCGACGGCGTCGAGCACAGCCGCACGGTGAGCGTGCCGGCCGGCGGACACGCCCGCGAGTTCTTCGATCTCGCGAGCGAGGGCGGAGCCCCCTAGCCCGCTTCAGGGGGGCCGCTAGGGCACGCGCCGCGCTCGAAGGATCCCCTCGGTGGTGAAGCGGACGACGAAGGCGACGTAGTCGCCGAGCCAGCCGTGACGCGGCTCGCCGGGGAACACCAGCCGCTCTTCCATGTACGCGAGCCCGACCGCGTTGGCGACCATGCGGCAGACGTGCACCAGCTCGTCCTCGGACAGCTCGCCGCGCTCGGCCCACGGACGCACGGCGGCCCGGAAGAGGCGATCGGAGGTCTCGGTGAACATCGCCCGCAGCCGCGGCGCGTGCTCGGGCGCCTCGAAGGCGAGCTGGAACACGAAGCGCACGAAGGTCGGCCAGTCGGTGTGGTCGTACAGGTAGGCGACGAGCGCGGCGATCGCCTGCGGAGCGTCGGTGGGCTCGCTCGGCAGGGGGAACTCCGGCGGCGGATCGTTCGCGCTGCCGCCGACGCCGAAGGTCTGGATGATCTGCTCGACGAGCTCGCTCTTGCTCTCGAAGTAGTGGTAGAGCGAGGGCTGACGCATGCCGACGCGGCGAGCGAGCTCGCGGAGGGACGCTCCGCGGTAGCCGCGCTCGGCGATGAGCTGCATCGCGTGCCGCAGGACCTCGCGGTGGCGCTCGCTCAGCCCGCGGCCACCGCTCATCAGCTCGAGGAGGACCGAACGCTCCATGCTGCCTACGCCGCGCCGCTGGAGGCGAGGGAGGGCGCGCCCATCGCCGCCGGCCCCTCGGGCTCGGCGAGCTCGAGGGGAAAGCGGCGCACCGTGAGCACGTGCCAGGCCGCGGGGAGCGGCCGGCTGGGCATGCGCCGGACGTAGCGGAGCGCCGCCGGCAGCGTCCCGAAGGTGCGCTCGACCGCCTGCCACGCCGGGCGGCTCACGTTCGCGCGGAGCGGCGGGCGGGCGCCGCGGTCGGCGCGGAACGCCGCGACGTAGCCTGCGAGCCGCGCGTGGTAGCCCGGATCCTCCACCGTGGCCTCGAGCTCCGACTGCTTGGGGTGCCGGCGCTCGGCCGCGAGCGCGACCTGACGCGCGAGCTCCTCGAGGCCGCCCTCGTGCGCCTCGAGCAGCTGCAGATCGTAGGCAGGGTTGGCGTGCGTCACCTGGAGCAGGTGGTCGATGATCACGTCCCGCTCCACGAGGAGGCCGGTCGGATCGACCATCGTGGCCGGCTCCTCGAGGACCCGCAGCACCTGATGGAATCCGTAGTGGATGCCGCGCTCGGCGTAGTACTCGCCCGCCGCGGGGCTGATCCAGAAGCGGAGCATGTCGATCGAGCCGACGACGAGCTGCAGACGGCTCGGCGGGGTCTCGACGTAGCCGAGCCGGCGCAGCCGCTCGAGGCGGGCCTCGAGGAGCCGGCGATCGGTCAGGGCACGGAGGGCGCGGGCGAGGCGGGTGAGCTTGCCGCGCACCGCCGCGCGGCCTCCCGCGGCGCGGGCGAGGAGGCGGAGCGGCGGCTCGGTGAGGCGAGGCAGGTCGTCCACGTGCGCGAGCGTAGAGCGGGCGGGGCGCGCGTGCGACCTCGCAGGAGCGCCCGCGCCTGGGCCGCCGTCGACCTCGCCTCCGCTGCGCTGCGGGTCATACTCGGTCGCCTTGTCCGACCCCAGCGAGCTCGTCCTTCGCGCCCAGCGGACGGCCCACCACCGAGCGGGCATCCGCGAGCTCTCGCGGAGCGCTCCCGCCGAGGCCCGGCGCGCAGCGCTCGAGGCGGCCCTCGCCGCGACCGACGAGCGCGCGACGCTCGCCCTCGCGTTCTCGCTCGCGAGCGAGGGCGCGCTTCCGATCGCGCTCGCGCCGTCGATCCTGCCCGACGTCGAGGAGCCCACCCTCGCGGCCTTCCTCCTCGCCGGGAGCGTCGGCGATCGGCTGGCGATGCTCGGGCGCCTCGTCGACGAGGAGCTGCTCACCGAGGAAGTCGAAGCTTGCCTCCTGCGGCTCGCCACCGCGCGGCTCGATCTCGCCTCGCCCCTCTCGCCGGCGTGGCTCGTGCGGATCCGACGCCAGGCCCGTCGCCTGCCGACGATGGTCCACGCCGCGACCGGCGCGCACCTGGAGGTGGCCCTCGCGGGCTTCACCGAGCCGGTCGTGGCGGAGCTCTCGGCGCGCGGCAGCAAGCGCGACTTCGACGCCGCGAAGCTCGACACCGACGAGGTCGTGCGGGTCTGGGACGGCGGGCTCGACGCGGCGCTCGGCGAGGAGGAGGCCCCGCGCCTCGTCGCGACCGTCACGGTGCGGAGCGAAGGCCCGAAGGTCGGCCGCAACGATCCCTGCCCCTGCGGCAGCGGCAAGAAGTTCAAGAAGTGCCACGCCCTCGAGAAGTCGGGCGAAGCGCGGGGGCCGATCGACGCCGCGGGGCTCTCGCCGAGCGACCTCGCGTTCCTCCGCATGGCCGACCTCGCCGCGCTCGATCCCACGAAGCTCAAGAAGGCGACGCTCGAGGAGGCGGTGCGGCGGGCGATCACCTACCGGCGCTGGACGCTGGCCGAGAAGCTCGCGTCGGTGCTGGACGGTTCGGGCCCCGCGGACGGGCGGCTCTCGGTGGCCCTCGGCGCCGTGGACGCGGGTCGAGCGGACGTGGCCGACCGCCTCGTCGCGAGCTGGCCGGGCGAGCTGCCGGAGGAGCTCGCGACGCACCAGGAACTCGGCCGGATCGCGCCGGCCCTCACGGCCCTCTCGGAGCGTGCCGCAGCGATGCTCCTCGACCCCAAGGCGCCGCTCTTCGAGCTCGGGCTCGGCCTGCTCCACCGCGCGCCGGGCCTCGGCATCCCCTTCGCGCGCGGGCTCGTCGCGGATGTGCCGGTGCAGGACGGAGACGTGCTCGTCGAGGAGATCGAGCGGGCCCGTGATCTCCTCGCGCTGCCGCCCGGCGACGCCGCCGAGGACTTCGTGAAGGTCCTCGACGCGCAGGACGAGCAGCGCGCTGCGGCGGAGCGGG
>Ga0068872_10003485_pt1 | contig 12003 bp, 8 predicted proteins | sample NOAtaG_7_FD_66441 | JGI IMG/M metagenome (GOLD analysis project Ga0068872, IMG submission 66441) | Freshwater lake microbial communities from Lake Erie, under a cyanobacterial bloom - NOAA_Erie_Diel1S_2200h metaG | ecosystem: Environmental > Aquatic > Freshwater > Lake | place: USA: Ohio, Lake...
TATGGGCGATCTTCTGCACTCTCAGTCAATAGTTGACAGTAAAACGGCGATTGATATTAGCAAGCTTTCTAATGGCGTTTATTTGGCTAAGATCAAAGAAGGAAGCCAGGTAATTGAAACCATGAGGGTTATTAAGCAATAAGGCTTTATATATTTATTAAAAAGCGGTCTTCATGGCCGCTTTTTTTTTGTTCTATAGTTTTTAGAAGCCTTTTGGGGTTAATTAATTCCAAATTTATTCTTTGTTAACTAAATGTCTTTTTATTTTATTTGTACTCACTCTATATTTGCGTAAAATTGCATCATGAATAAGATCCTTATCACCGTTAATGCCTTGTTGGTTATAGCTGTTGGGTATTTGTTCTACCAAGTAGGTGGCAGCAAAACGGCTGATTCCGATAATACGGAAAACAAAGAAGAAGTTAAGAAGCCAATAGTGGTTGAGAACAAGAATGTTCCTGTAACCGGTAAAATTGCATTTATTAATATTGATCAGATCAACGAGAAGAGTTTGTTTGTGATGGATATGGTGAAGAAGCTTGAAAAAACCAAGAATTCAATTGAGGCAAGCTTAGAGAATTTAGGTATGCGTTATGAAGAAAAAGTAAAAGATTACCAAAGTTCAGCCAGTGCCGGCATAATTCCAGAAAGCGAATTGGCATCAAAAGCTAAGGAGATCCAGAATATTGAAAAGGACGCCCAAAGTAAAAGGCTACAAATGGACAATTTGGGAATTGAGTTAAACGAAAAGAACGAATCGTTCAAAACAGAGATCAAAAACTTAATTACAGAAAAGTATTCAGGTAAGTTTGATTACGTTTTAACTTATAGTGAAAGCGTACCGTTGATCGTTTATGGAAATCCATCATTCGATATTACTGAAGAAGTGATAGTGCAGATCAACGAATCTTATAAAAATAAAAAGGCTGTTGCTAAACAATAATTCATCATGTCGAAAAATAATACTACCGCAGCACTGCATTCAAAGATCCAATCTGTAGCAGAATTTCACGAAGTATTTAAGATCGGTAATGCAGATGAAATAAAATTAATAGAGGAGAAGGACTATACACTTCGCTATAATTTAATTAAAGAGGAGAATGAAGAATACCTAGAGGCTTGTAAGAACGGTGATATTATTGAAATTGCAGATGCGTTGGGCGACCAATTATATATTTTGTTCGGTACCATCTTAAAGCATGGCTTACAGCATAAAATTGAAGAAGTTTACGACGAGATCCATCGCAGCAACATGAGTAAGCTGGATGAGAACGGAAACCCAATTTTTAGAGAAGATGGAAAGATCCTAAAAAGTAATTTGTACTTTAAACCGGATATTGGAAAGATATTGAAATAAAAGAAGCGCCTAAGGACGCTTTTTTGTTTTAACCACGAAGGCCACAAAAATTATATTCGTGGCCTTCGTGTAAGATCTTCGCACGTTGTGTGGTTAAATGGATCTAGAAAGCTCTGTTGATCCCAACCACCCATCTGAATTGCACATAATCCTTTTCTGCATAAGGTAAGCGTGTGATGAAGAATGGCATGTCGAATCGGATGGTTAATGGTTTTAATCCACTTAATTGTCCCCAACGCATAATGTTGAATGTTGCGCCCACACCGGCATCTGCCAAAGGAGTACCCATAACAATGGTCTCGCCGGGCTTATTGATGTTGATCAAGCCTACATCACCAAATAAATACGGTTGAATTTTAATACTGTTCTTTAAGATCTTTGGATTGAACCAACTAAATAGTTCGCCAAATTCTAATTCCATATTAAATGCAGCGCCGGTACTTCCTTTGTATTGGTAAGAATAACTTCCGTCAGCATTTCTTTCAGGTAATAGATATCCTGAATATCCGCGAAGGTTCAATCCACCTCCGGCCGTAAAGTGATTTGTTACATCTCCATAACCACCCCATTCGCGTGCAGCAAATCCGTATGAACGTGTGTATTTGTTATCCATCAATTCTTCGTTATTAGCTCCGGCAACAAACAGCATGCTTTCGCTTGGCATTATGTTTCCAAAACCAAACTGACCAAACACACGGGTGTTGACGTTTATTTTTCCAAGATCATTCTTATTAACGCACGACAAAGTTATAGCCGAATAATCGTAATCATTTGTGAACGCCGCAGCACGCGTGTTGAAATTAATAACACCTGTTCCGTGCTTGTAACGGTAATTGTGTTCTAAGCCAAAATGCATAGCGCTATTGAATTTTTGATAACCCCATTCTGTTGGATTGATGAGGTATATCATGTCTGCTTCAATGTCACGAAGCATGGCTTTATAGTGTGTGTAAAATCTGGTTTTTTCATTATTGCTTCTTTTTTCTAAACCTAAGGTGGCCCCATCTAAACCATCCAATGATTTAAGTTGCATATAGAAATTAGATTTTTTCAAATAACGATTCAAACTGGTTCTGTAATTGAATATAAAGGAGATCGGATTGTAATTATTCACTTTATCACTACTCTTGATATAGGATTGTAAAAATCCAGAGCTAAACCATCCGGTAAGATCAAATACATGTTTGGTCATTAAATAATCTCCGCTTAACGCTAATCCAACTTTTAATCCATCGTAACCATTATGCCAAACACTTGGGCGCAAACGCATATCATACTGTTTCCAATTAGGTGGATTATAAACTTTTGAATCAAGTCGCACATTGATACGACCTTTTTTCATATTGTTTGTCATGTCAATATCTGCCAAACGTTTACTAGGATCGATGATCACATTCTTAATTCCATTGTTCACGTTAATGGTTGCGGTGTAGCTGGTTTTAAGCTTTGGTCCCCAACCGATCCAACGCGGAAGTGTGGTTGCGCCTGTTGGTTTCTCAAACCATGTGTTTGGAATGTAATAATGACGTGCCGAATCATTTCCATCAATGATGGCAAAATCTAAGGGCATTTCCATACTCCCTTTGCGTTTAAATTTGATAGTGTAATTGCCGGCTCCTCTGTATTTTACTTTTCCAATTTTATAATCGATGGTCTTGGTGGTTTCCATCCATTGGTCAAAGAACCAATTAAGATCCTGGCCGGTAAATTGCGTAATTGAATTTCTGAAATCTTCGGGGTAAGGATGGCAGAACTTCCATTGATAGAAATAGAACTGCATGGCTTTATCAAATAATGCACGGCCCAAAACATATTCTAAGTTCTTGAGCATGGTGGCCGTTTTAAAATACACTTGGCTGTAACCTCCACTGTGACGAATACCTCCATTAAAATCATCCCCATGTGTGTTTAATGTTACTTGCTCGTCTCTGATCACATTGGTGGTGTAATAAGGATTGTAAATATCGCTATCCACTACTTTTACAGGCTTAGTATATTCTGCTACATACTTCTCCATTAATGTTTTTGGTTTTCTTTTGCCGTCTATCTCAAACGGACCATCAATAAACTGATAGGTATCTGCCGTATAAAATTGTGTAAAACCTTCATCTAAGCTTGGTCTGTAAGTTTCATTACTTCCAACCATTCCAAAGAACCAATTGTGTGTGAGTTCGTGAATGAATAAACCTCGATAGCCAGGATCCCAACCTCCATTAAGTGTGATCATTGGATATTCCATGCCGTCTTGCGCATCGGCACTGATCATTTTAGGGTAGTGGTAAGGACCAATATTGTAGCTATTTACTTCGATGATCTTGGTGAGGTATTGACTCGCATTATACCAGCCGGCTGCGTGAGGTTCTTGAACTAACGCGATGCAACGTATGCCATCGATCTTTGATTCACCAATACGGTAATTTGGATCGCAAGTGTAAGCAACGTCGTGCACATTAACTGCACTGAACTTCCATGTTTTTTTTGTACCATCTTTTTTAATGATGGTAGATGGAGGTGAATTAAATGGTTTTTTAAGGAAATTTGAAATGTCGAGTTTTTTACGAAGTGTATCAGGAAGCATTTCGCTTTCGTTGGTCATGATACCCGTACCATCACAAATATAATTGTTAGGGAGTGATAACTCTACATGATATGAACCAAAGTTACCGTAGAATTCATGATCCATATGCTGATGTGTATCCCATGCCATTTTGCGATCAAACACAGAAATGCGCGGATACCAGTGAACAATATTGTATTGTTTGCTGCCAAATGAGTTGAACATCTTCATTCGATTGCGGATGGCTTCTTTATCAAAATAAGTTTTGAATTTGATGTTGAAGGTTACCGACTCACCTGATTTTACAGGCTTTGGTAACCAAACTTTTAAAACAGTATTGTCTAATTCGGTTTTTAATTCAACACCATTGATGGTCATAGACTCAACCTTTGTGCCTAAATTTTGCTCACGGTATTTGCCATATTTTAATTTGTAATCGTTGTTCTTGTATAGATCTGACAAATACGAATCTTTATTTTGTGCATTGCTATATAAATGAAAATAAACATATGAAAGATCATATGGCGAATTATTCCAATAGGTGAGTTCTTCAGAGGCAGTAATAATATCGGTGCTATCATCAAGATCAGCCTTTATGTTATAATGCACATCTTGCTGCCAGTATCCTTCAAAGGGCTTTCTGTTCTTCCAGTAGAGAGGATTGGTTGTTGAACGGTAATCTATATACTCATTTTGAGCAAAAAATATAAGAGGAAGAAAGAAAAGTAAAATGAAGTGTTTTAAGCGCATATCTTAATGTAATTAAGGAGTAAATATGGTTAAAAAAAACGAGGTAAAAAAGAGGAAATATTGAATGTTTTGCCCCGCTGGGGCAAGAGATGTGCATGCGATAAATCATCAAAAAATGTTTGGCCCCTCTGGGGCCACTTGTATAGCAATAGCACTATTTAAGGGTCCCGGAGGGACCGAATATTTTAAAAGAATGAAACGTTTTATGAAAATTGCCCCAGAGGGGCAAAACAATTATAAAGCAAACACCTTCTGCCATCTTGCCAAAACAAACAATTTAAATAGCATTTTAATGTGCGACATCTTTTCCTTATCAAAACTCTTTTTTAAGTGGACGAGATCAACAAAGTCGAAATTGGCTTTATCAATTTCTTCAAGCATTTTTGGTAAAAGCTCAATCACCCAAGTTTTCATGGGTGTTTCAAAACCTACTTTATCGCTGCGTTCGTAAATTTCTTTTGGTAAAACATCTTTAGCGGCTTCACGTAAAAAATATTTGGATGTGCCGTTGTGAATCTTTCTTTTACCGTTAAAACTGAACATTAAGTTGATCAAATTCACATCATCACTAAATGGCGTTCTGCTTTCAACGCTATGCCACATGCCGCAACGGTCTTCACAACGTAAAAATGATTTCAAGCGTTTATATCCCAGATCGTCTATTAGTTGCCTATTAACGCTTGTTTCAAAAACGTTGGGGTTTTTAATAGGGTAGAGGTCAACAAACTCTTGTTTAAGTAATTTAAGATGACCTTGGGTGATGCCAGGAAAATACTGTTTTAGTTTTTGTTTGGCTAAAAATGTAAATGGCGCTTTTATGCTTTTACCGGATTGGGAAATAGTACTTAACCAACGCAGAGGTCCGTTCTCTTTAAGTGTTTGTGACCAATGGCTAAGGTAATGATGATGGTAACCTGCAAATAATTCGTCAGCGCCTTGTCCATCTAATACTACTTTTATTCCGTTTTCCTTAGCTAGTCGCATTACTCTAAATTGTGCATATGTACTCGTATCCCAAATTGGTGCGTCAACCGCATAAATAAGATCATCAATGTCTTTTTCAAATTCACTAAGACTTGGTTCTGTTTTAAAATGTTTGCCGTTGATTTTCTTTGTAACGAGGTCGGCATGTTTTTCTTCGTTAACTGCCCCTTTGCTAAATATAGAGGTAAAACAATGTATTGGTGTTTTAGTTTTCTGCGACATAATTCCGGCAATAACACTACTGTCAATGCCTCCGCTTAAGCAAGTTCCAACTTCCACATCGCTGCGCATACGTAATTGTACGCTTTTGAAAAGTTCTTTTTTTACCAATTCGATCAATTCAACATCGCTTAACTTTTCATTCGTGTCTGTTTCAATTTTTTTCTTTTCAAAGTAAAATGATAGTTTAAGTGAATGATCTTTTGGATCGAATACTAAGTTTTGCCCTGGCCATAATTCACTAATGCCTTCAAAGAAGTTATTGCTGCCGTATTCTAATTCTTCATCTATCAAATAACTATGTAAAGCTTGTTTGTTGTAGGCTGCTTTTATCAAACCACTTTTTATGAAGGCTTTTTGTTCGCTTGCAAAAGCAAAGAAGTTTGTATTATGAATATAGTAGAATGGTTTTACGCCAATTCTATCGCGAGACGCAAAAAATGTGTTGGATCTTTTATCATAAAGGCAAAAAGCCCACATGCCATTGAAATGTGAAACACATTCTTGCCCCCATTGTTTATACGCAGCAAGTATCACTTCCGTATCCGATTCGGAAATAAATGTATGTCCAAACGTTTTTAGTTCTTCTTTAAGTTCTTTGTAATTGTAGATCTCACCATTATAGGTTATCCAAATTTCCTGTGTTGTATCACACATAGGTTGGTGCCCTGTGTCATTCACATCTATGATAGCTAATCGGCGATGTGCAAAGGCGGCAAAACTATTTACTTTTTCATTATACTCTTCTTTGGGAATGTAAGGCGCAGTGCTGTCTTTGAATTTTACGCTTTCCGATGTTTTGTAGCTTGTGATCTGCTGTTCCGATATCCCTAACAATCCTTCACCATCGGGCCCGCGATGTTTAATGGCTCTGCTCATATTCAGCGCAACGTTTGTTGCACTTTGATGATAGTTCTTAATGATGATGCCCGCAATTCCGCACATTACTTAACCCACATAAAAATTTTGTCATTGTTCATGTATCGCTCAAAATCTTTATCAAGAACGATCACACAAAAATCAATAAACGGTAAAATGCCCAGTACACCACCAAATGTTCCAATGTAAACAATTGGTACATGTGGTGCGGTGCCTAAATAAATTCTGTGCAAGCCAACAATGCCAAATGGAAATGGAAAAGCTAAGATGGCAGCCATTACTTTTTTGTTTTTTTTGCGTTGTTTTTTTACGAGTTGTAATATTGGGTTTGGTCTATTGTCAAAAACGGTTTCATTGAATTCATTTGCGTTGTACGTACATGAATCAATTACAAGGCCCGAACTATCCGTGAAATAAACGAGTTGTGAGGCCTTAGCTTTTTGATAAAGACAAACAGAAAGAAATAAGAATATGATATAACTTAAGCGCATTTATGCATTAAACGAGCTTTTGCCTCCATTTATTATGCCTATCACTTTTCCTTGCATTGTTTTGTTTAAGAAGGGACTATTTTTTGACCGAGATTGATTGTTCTTTTCGCTCAGTGTTGATGTTTGTTTGGTGCTGAATAGTGTTAAGTTCGCATCAGCATTTTCTTTTATGCTTAGTTTTTCTAAGCCTAATATGGCTCTTGGTTTGTTGCTTAAGGCTTCAATAGCTTCTTCTAATCCGTGACTTTTAAAGGCTTCAGCAACACAGTTAAATGTTGTTTGAAGATTGATGATCCCAAAATCTGCCAGGTCAAATTCTAATTCTTTGCTTTCAATATCTTGTGGATTATGATCACTCACAATTACATCGATGGTTCCATTTTCAACTGCTTTGCGTAAAGCTTCCACATCTTTTTTGGTGCGTAGTGGAGGATCTAACTTGTAGTTGGAATCAAAATCGTTGAGCACAGAGTCGTCGTACATTAAGTTTATGGCCGCTACACCTGCGGTTACATTCATGCCTTTGGCTTTTGCTTTTTTAATGATATCTACACTTCCAGCAGTACTAACTGTTGGGATGTGTACTTTTCCGCCGGCGTACTCCAGCAAGCCAATGTTTCTTTCAAGCATTAATTCTTCTGCTATGGCAGGCATTCCTTTTAGTCCCAAACTTGTAGAGGTTGCTCCTTCGTTCATTTGTCCGCCATGAGAGATGTGTTCATCGTTACAGTGTGCAATGATGAATGAATCAATATTGTTGGCGTATTGCACGGCCCTGATGAATAAACCTGAGTGTGTGATTGGATGTTTGTGATCACTGAATGCAATGGCACCTGCAGTTTTCATATCAAACATTTCGGCTAATTCTTTTCCTTCTGTTTTTACAGTGATGGAACCAATGGGTACAACATCTACCAGTTTATCAGATTTGTTAAGTAAATATTCAACCGTTGATTTATTGTTGATAGAGCATTTGTCGTAGCCATGTATGCACACGGATGTAAATCCTCCTGCGGCTGCAGCTTTTAATCCACTCTCTACTGTTTCTTTATGTTCCAAAGCAGGGTCGCAAAAAACTGATTGCATGTCCATCCAACCATTCGACACAAACAGTTCGTCGCCTTCTATTACTTTGCAATTTGGTTTTGCACTAATGTTTTTTTTGATCTCGGTGATCTTGCCACCTTCTATCAATAGATCAACTTTTTTGCCGTCAAATTCGCTGTTCTTATCCAGTACCGTTGCTTGTTTTATAAGTATGGCCATATCGTATTATTTTAAAAAACGTATCAGTAAAATTTCAATTGCTATAAAAAGTAGGGAAAATAAAAGGCACCATTTCCAAAGTTTTGTTCCATTTGCCTCTAACTGGATGGCTTTGGCAACACTTGTAGTGTTTTTATGGTCAATCAAATTGTAGTTCTTCAAACTGTTTTTTGATATGATGTCTTTTAACTCCTCTAAGGTATGAAAAATTAAGTTAGATTCTAAACGATCGTAATTAAAAGCCAGATTTTGCTTGGTTGAGCCCTGCCAAACCACATCATAAAAGCCCGCCAAAGCCAATTGCTTATCTACAAAGAGGTTCATGTAATTGTTAATTACCCTCATTTCCGGTATCATGTCCATTTTTGTGCCACGACCCACAATATGAGGTGGGGCCTCGCTTGTAGCGCCTTCCGAACGTAGCTGGATCGCGCTATTGGCGTTCAATTTATAAAACAGAGGCTGTGGTCGTACACTCGTAACTGCTATTCTAATAAAAGTGGGCACAAAAAGCGCGTGTTTACAGAAATTACTTTGCTTTTCGTTAAGTGATGAGCTAAAAAGATATACAAAAGCGTTTTGAGTAGCAAGTCTGGTTAAGAACGGATCGCCGTTTTGCAGACTGTAAATTATTTGTCCTCTGCTTTTTGCTTGCGGATAGTGTTGAAGCGAGAGTGGTAAATTTAACTGTGGATCGATCTTTTCAAAAACACCTTCAAAAAAGGGATCGTTCTTGTCTGGTTTATTTAATTTGAGTGCGTGCGTATCTAAAACTGAAATATCAGGAAGGCCCAGCGAGGAATAAAATGGCGAGTACAATTCTGTTTTGATCTTCGCGGAAGGAATGATCACAATGTTTCCGCCTTTTTGTGTGAACTTAGTAAGTTCGCTTATGAGGCCATTCGACGGCTCATTGATCTCGTTCAATACAATGAGATCAGCATTTTTAAATTTTGAATAGTCAATGGCGTTCTCTGATAACTGAACATAATTAAATAAACTATCGGCCGCAAATAGGGAATTAAAGAAAGGTAGGGTAGTAGATTCTTTTCCATTCACAAAAACGGTGTTGATGGTAAGTTTTGAATTGAAGGTGAAAAACAACTCATCATCAAATGTAATAGGGAAATCATCCAATTTTACCGAAGCGTAATTCAAGCCTTCATTTTTTATGGTGAAACTGATGCCCAATTCCTTTTGAGAGTTTGCTTCTACGCTAAACGAACCAATAGAGGTTTGGTTCCCATTGATCATTAATCGAACAGTTCCGGCGTCGATGGTTTTTTGCGATCTATTTTGAATGAGCACATTTAGTTTTTGCAAGAAACCTTTTTGCTGAATTGGCGATTCGAACCAACAGCTGTCAATATAAAGATTGTTGGTTTCATTGGCCTCTAATGGAATAACAGTTAAGTGATTTGTACTGTCATTCTTCAGGTCCTGTATATTGAATGAACTTTTTTGCGCATCGGTTAAGGAGTAAATGAATTGCGTGTTTTTATTTTCAGCACCTAAGAATTCTGTTTGGCGTTTATGAACATCTGTGAAGGATCTCACCACCGGCGATATTTTTACTTCATTGAGTTCATTCAACATGTCCTCTTTTGAGTAATACCGTTGGTGTTTACCTTCAAAATCATTGGTGATCAAATGGTAACGATCATTGCTACCGTAAGAATTCACAATATCCTTGGCCGTTCTTCTTGCACTTTCAAACAGCTGACCTTGTTTATTCACCTCTTCCATGCTAAAAGAGTTGTCGATGTATATGCTTATTGTTTTTTGGTTAAGCGACACAACGGCATTGTTGTTCTTTACAAGAACGGGTTGGGCAAATGCAAGTACTAAAAGCGTGATCGCTAAGATGCGTGAAAGCAAAATGAGTAATTCTTTTAAGCGCGACTTTGATTGGCTTTCGAGTTGTAATTCTTTTAAAAAGTGAACGTTGGTGAAATAAACTTTTTTGTATCTCCTAAAGTTAAACAGATGGATAATGATGGGAATGCTTATAGCCGTTAAGGCCCATAAAAATAAGGGATACACAAACATCATAGCCTATAAAATTACACAAAGAGAGGCATTAATCAAGGTGTGATGATCCTTTTTTTAAGGCAGTTTTTCACAAAAAGATAGAAGTATCAATTTAATTTTGTGATATTAATTTTGAACAGCTCAAAAGACCAAATTTTGTTCGTTACTTTGTGATCGAAATTTTTATGAGGAACGTTATCATATCTCTGATCAGTAATGCTATTCTGCTAGTAATGGTAGTTATCTCTATCATCAGTTTTTGGAACGGTTATTTGAGTTGGAAGGATCTGTTGGCGCTGCAAGCTATCATGGGCGCGGCCTATGTGTTTTTGAGTTGCTATGAGTTCACCAACATAAGTTACAGAGCCGATGTTCCAAAAGAGCGTTATGCTTATTTTCCGTATAGTTTTTATATGTTCAGAGTGCTAAAGGTTTTATTGTTTGTTTCCTTTGCCGTGATGCTTATTTCTTCGGGCACTCGGGTGAAGTATTTTTATCCTATTTGTTTGATCATCGCGTTTACGGAAGTATGTGTGGCGGTGGTGAAGGTATATCGCAAGCTTTGTTTTGTGAGTTTATATGCCAATTACATTTTATTTTCAAAAAACATCATGTATCAGGTATTTGCAAGTGATCTTGAAAGTGTACAATTCAGACATGGAATTTTTTACTTCATTCAAAAGAATGGTAAAGCAGATGATATTCGTTTAATTCATATAGAAAACAAGAAGGAATTTCTAAAAGACATGAAAGATTGGCTCGAAAGGAACAATATTTCGTTAAATCCTGAATCTAAACAGTTCTTTGATCAAATTTCTCAGCAATTTTAACGGCTTTTGGTCGTTTTTTTTATTATTTTCGTCACGCAATTATGCAATTTGAGGCTCTTTTAAACAATTATTGGCCATTGCGTGTTAATACATTGTTTTACAAGGGCTTATTATTAAAGTTTAAGTCGTATTTTTGTAAAAATTTTGTATGGAACAGATAATTCGTTTTGATCAATCTAATCGCCAGTTCTTCAACACACTTCGTGGGCGAGTAGAGGAATATTTTAAGAGTAATAATTTATCAAAGAACGCTAATGCAAAAATGGTTATTAAAACCATTTCCATGCTTTCAATTTATCTTATTCCTTATGCTTTAATGGTTTCGGGTTTGGTTACGCTGAATGCCTGGATGATCATTGGACTTTATGTTGTTATGGGTATTGGAATGGCCGGTGTTGGTTTTTCAATTATGCACGATGCTAATCATGGCAGTTATTCAAAAAACCCTAGAGTTAACAAAATACTTTCTTTCACCATGTATATGTTGGGTGGAAGTCCTTTGAACTGGCAAATTCAACACAATGTATTACATCACACGTTCACAAATATTTCGGGTAAGGATGAAGATATTGACGCGCCAATTTGGTTGTTACGTTTTTCGCCGCACTCTCCACATTATAAAATTCAAAAGTATCAATA
>Ga0068872_10003490_pt1 | contig 11985 bp, 16 predicted proteins | sample NOAtaG_7_FD_66441 | JGI IMG/M metagenome (GOLD analysis project Ga0068872, IMG submission 66441) | Freshwater lake microbial communities from Lake Erie, under a cyanobacterial bloom - NOAA_Erie_Diel1S_2200h metaG | ecosystem: Environmental > Aquatic > Freshwater > Lake | place: USA: Ohio, Lake...
TCATGACTAATTTTTTGAGGCCCTGATCATGTCAATGAACTGATCGAACAGATAGCGGCTGTCGTGCGGGCCCGGTGTGGCCTCAGGGTGATATTGCACCGAGAAAGCAGGCTTGCCTTTTACCCTGATCCCTTCGATCGACTGGTCATTGAGATTTACGTGCGTAATTTGAATATGATCGGCTTTTTTTACGGCGGCCGGATCTACCCCAAATCCATGATTTTGCGTGGTGATCTCGGAGCGGCCTGTCTCCAAATTTTTTACCGGATGATTGAGCCCGCGATGTCCGTGATGCATCTTAAAGGTGGGAATATCGTTGGCCAGTGCCAGTAATTGATGTCCCAGGCAAATGCCGAAAAGCGGCTTTCCTTCGTTCATCACCTCCTTTACGAACGAGACAGCATAATCCATGGGAGCCGGATCGCCAGGCCCGTTCGATATAAAATACCCACTAGGGTCAAACTGCTTTACCTCTTGAAGCGACGTACGGGCCGGAAACACTTTTACATGTGCTCCGCGCTCGACCATACATTGCAAGATATTTCGCTTTACTCCGTAGTCCATTACGGCGATACGAATGTCAGCGTTGGCATCGCCCAGTTCGTAGGCCTTGGCCGTACTCACCTTTGAGGCCAGCTCTAAGCCATCCATATTGGGCACTGCCTGTAACTTTTTTTGTAAGGCCTCTATATCGGTGGTCTCCGAAGAGATGATACAATTCATGGCGCCCTTGGTGCGAATATGAGCCACCAGTGAGCGCGTATCAACGCCCTCTATAGAGACCACGCCACTTTTTTCTAGGTATTCCTGTAAAGAGGCAGTGGCTTGCCGACGAGAATAAAGTGCTTCGAGATTTCGGCCAATGAGTCCACTGATCTTGATGCTGTCGGATTCCACATCAAGGTCCTTTACGCCATAATTGCCCACATGGGCCGTATTCATGATAAGGATCTGCCCAAAATAGCTGGGATCGGTAAAGACCTCTTGGTAGCCGGTCATGCCGGTATTAAAACAGATCTCGCCGGTCGTTGTGCCGATGGCACCGAAGGCCAGACCATGATGGACCGTTCCGTCAGCGAGCACCAAAACAGCGGGGGTAGATGAGGAGGGCATAATCGTAGGGTTACAGTAAAAACAAATTGCGTAAAAATAATGCTTTTGCCCCTGCCAACACCCAAAGATGTGCACAAATTATACCAGCGGCTCTTGCTGGCTCAGGCAATGAAAACTACCCAGCCCCCAAATAATATCGACAGAGTCGATACCTACCACCTTTCGGTCCGGAAAACACTGCTCAATAATACGAAGTGCCGTGTCGTCTTGCTTGCAGTTAAATACAGGCACGATCACAGAACGATTGGCAATATAAAAGTTGGCATAGGAACAAGGTAAGCGCTGCTCCTCGTAAACAAGGGCCGGTGGCATCGGCAGCTCAATGATATTGAGCGATCGATCACCCGGCAACCGCATGGCCTTGAGCTGGCGAAGATTGGTTTGCAGCAACTCATAATTGTCATCGTTACGATCCGTCTCTACCGTGGCCAGCACCGTATCGGCATTAACGAAGCGAACCGTGTCGTCGATATGTCCGTCCGTATCGTCTCCTACAATCCCTTCATCTACCCATAAGATCTGTTCCACTCCGTAATAGTCGCGCAAGTATTGCTCTATCTGGTCTTGGTTCAAGTGAGGATTGCGATTGGGATTTAATAAGCAGGCCGTGGAGGTTAGCAACGTGCCAGCCCCGTTAAACTCTACACTACCCCCCTCCATCACAATACCGGGATGCCACACCGGCATTTGGTAGTGCTCGGCAATACGGGTAGGAATCACATCATCGAGATCGTAAGGCGGATACTTGTTTCCCCACGCGTTATATCCCCAATCAACAATTACTTTTTTTTGAGCGGCCGCAGGGTTGATCAAAAAAGCAGGGCCATGGTCTCTGCACCAGGCATCATTGGTGGGATGATGAAAAAAATCAACTTTCGAAAGATCTACATCAAAACGAAGTAACCAGTCGGTGGCTTGTTGTTGCATAGCCGCATCGGCCACATTGATCTTGACCTGCTCACCTTGGGTCAGCTCTTTTATGAACTTGACATAACTGGGATAGATGGTTTGGATCTTGCCGGGCCACGAAGCCTCCTTATGAGGCCAGCTGAGCCAGGTGGCAGCATGGGGAGCAAACTCCGCAGGAAAATAATAACCCAGCTCTCTGGGTGTGCGCTGGTCAGTATTCATCTACATAACGCTTGGTGATGGGCTGATACGAATCGATACGACGATCTCTTAAGAAAGGCCAATGCGTTCTGTAATGATCGGTCTTTGAAAGATCGAGTGTAACAACGGCCGTTTCTTCTTTGTCGTGCGAGCCTTGCCAAATGAGGGTTCCAAAAGGATTTGACACAAACGATCCGCCCCAAAACTGCATGGCCCCATTTTGCTCCAATCCCACTCTATTGACGCTGACGACATGAACGCCATTGGCCACCGCATGACTTCGTTGCATGGTTTGCCAGGCTCCGTATTGTTCGGTATTGGTCGCCTGGTCTTGACTGGTGGCCCATCCAATGGCCGTTGGATAAAATAGAATTTCGGCACCCATCAGCGCTGTAATACGCGCAGCCTCGGGATACCACTGGTCCCAGCAGATGAGTACGCCAATGGTGGCAAACTTTGTTTTAAAAACTTTATAACCAAGATCGCCGGGCGTAAAGTAAAATTTCTCGTAATAAGCCGGATCGTCAGGGATGTGCATCTTTCTGTACTTACCCAAATAACTTCCATCGGCATCGATAACAGCAGTGGTATTATGATAAAGTCCCTCGGCCCGCTTCTCGAAGAGCGAAGCCACGATCACGACACCCAATCGCTTGGCTACCTGTTGCAGCGCCTCTGTGGAAGGACCGGGAATGGGCTCAGCCAACTGAAAATTCTCGTATGCCTCTACATCGCAAAAGTAAAGAGATGTAAAAAGCTCTTGCAAGCAGATCACCTGAGCACCCTTGGCGGCCGCTTGTTCGACCTCTCTGATAGCCTTGCCCAGATTATCTGCTTTGTTATGGGAGCAACTCATCTGCACCAAGCCAACTGATACCGATCTCATAGGCATTGTTTATGGCGCAAAAATAACCCATTGAGCGCAGTGAAGCTCTAAAATATAGAAGACAAAAAAATGCCCCTCGAGAGGAGGGGCATTGATATAATCAGATCCTTTAAACTTATTCGGCGGCAGGGGTCTCTTCGGCAGAGGCTTCCGTGGCTGCAGGAGCTGCTGCGGGTGCGGCAGCTTTTTTGCGTGAGCCGGAACGACGGGTTTTCTTGGCCGTGGCCTTTTCTTCGCCTTTACCCTTACCATAGATCTCGTTAAAGTCTACCAACTCGATCATGGACGTATCGGCATTATCTCCGGTACGGAATCTCAATTTGATGATACGGGTGTAACCTCCGGGACGACCGGCCACTTTTTCGGCAACGGCGCCAAAGAGTTCCTTAACGGCCTCTTTGTCTTGCAGATAGCTGAATACTACACGACGTTGATTGGTGGTGTTCTCTTTAGCCTTGGTAATGATAGGCTCAACATATACGCGCAGGGCCTTGGCCTTGGCAGTAGTAGTTACGATACGCTTGTGTGCGATAAGCTGACAAGCCAGATTGCTCAACAGGGCATCTCTGTGGGCTTTCTTTCTACCCAGGTTGTTTACTTTGTCTCCGTGACGCATGACATTTTGTTTTATGAACACTGCACCGTGTCAGGAATTGCAGTGGTTGCCCCTCTTTGCAAAGGGCGTGATTGAATAAATTTAGAACTCGCTCAGGTCGATACCCAACTTCACCAGATCCATTCCAAAGTGCAAGCCTCTTTCTGACAGCACTTGCTCGATCTCGGACAATGACTTTTGTCCGAAGTTGCGGAATTTCATCAGGTCTTCTTGCTCGTATTGTACCAACTCGCTTAGTGAATTGATCTTAGCGGCTTTCAGACAGTTAAAGGCACGAACAGAAAGATCGAGGTCCTCAAGCGGAGTCTTCAGCACTTTGCGCAGTTGCAAGGTTTGCTCATCGACCAGATCTTCTTTCTTTTCTTCTTTATTATCGAAGGTGATGTTCTCGTCGGTGATGATCATCAAATGTTGGATCAGGATACGAGAGGCCTGCTTTACAGCTTCCTCGGGATGGATCGTTCCATCGGTGGCCACTTCCATGATCAACTTTTCGAAGTCGGTACGCTGCTCCACACGAGTATTCTCGATACTGTATTTAACGTTCTTGATGGGTGTGTAGATGGCATCGACAGGAATATATCCCAACGGAGCATCTTTAGGCTTGTTGTCTTCGGCAGACACATACCCACGGCCCTTACCGATAGTCAGCTCCATGTCCAGACGGGCAGAACCATCAAGGGTACAGATGAGCAACTCAGGGTTCATGATCTGAAAAGACTGGGTGTTCTCCCCGATCAGGGCAGCGGTAAACTCCGTCTTATTCTTAATAGAAAGGCTGATCTTCTCAGCGGTAAACTCCTGATCGCCGATCTTCTTGAAGCGAACTTGTTTGAGGTTCAGCAACATTTCGACCACGTCTTCGCTAATACCCTTTAGGGTAGCGAACTCATGATCGACGCCTTCGATCTTGATACCGACGATAGCATACCCCTCGAGGGAGTTAAGTAATACACGACGCAGCGCATTACCGATGGTTACCCCATATCCGGGCTCCAACGGACGAAACTCGAACTGCGCATGAAAGTCGGATGCTTTCTGAAGAATGATCTTATCGGGCTTTTGAAAATTCAGGATGGCCATAGTTGATTACTTTAAATGGTAAGGAAAAACTCCTCGTTATTACTTAGAGTACAATTCGACAATAAGTTGCTCCTTGATATTCTCGGGCACGCTCTCTCTTTCGGGATAAGCGATAAAGGTTCCCTTGACAGCGGTCTCGTTGAAGTCGATCCAATTGTACTTGGGATTCTTTCCGCGAATAGCTCCGGCGATGGAAGCGCGCTCTTTGCTGCTGACCTTGATGGTTACCACATCACCTGGCTTTAATTGAAAAGAAGGTACGTTAACTACCTTGCCGTTCACTTCAACGTGCTTATGGCTTACCAATTGACGGGCAGCCGGACGAGAGGGAGCGATCCCCATACGGAATACCGTATTGTCCAGACGGGCCTCAAGTAACTGGATGAGGTTCTCACCGGTTACCCCCTTGCGGCGGGCGGCTTCCTCGAATGTTTTGCGGAATTGTTTTTCCAATACCCCGTAGGTGTATTTGGCTTTTTGCTTCTCACGCAATTGCAGGGCATATTCGCCGAGCGATTTACGCTTACGCTTTTCTCCATGCTGACCGGGAGGATTACTGTTCTTACCCAGCCATTTTCCATTGCCCAAAATGGGCTCCCCGAAAATACGGGAGATCTTGGTCTTAGGACCATTGTACCTTGCCATAGTGATTGTTCATTTAAGCTTTTTTAAAAACCGGTGACGCGATCGGTAAAAAGCTTTTAAAAAATTAATCGCGCACCCTTTTATAAAATGAAACGCAAATGGCGTATGTCAATTAAACTCGTCTCTTCTTGGGAGGACGGCAGCCATTGTGAGGCATTGGCGTAACGTCCTTGATCATCACCACCTCGATACCACTTTGTGACAACGAGCGAATGGCACCCTCACGACCTGAGCCGGGTCCTTTAACGTAGACGTCTACGCGCTTGAGACCTGCATCAAAGGCGGCACGGGCTGCATCTGCAGCGGCCGTTTGAGCGGCATAAGGAGTATTCTTTTTAGATCCGCGGAATCCCATTTTGCCGGCACTGCTCCAAGAGATCACCTGACCGGTCTTATTGGTAAGACTGATGATGATATTATTGAAAGTAGCGGAGATGTGGGCGTCGCCGTAGGCGTCTACCTTCACCACTCTTTTCTTAGCGGCGGCCTTGGCGCTGGGTTGCTGTTGTTGTGCTTTTGCCATGATGATTGGATGATCGTCTGTTAATTATTTTTTAGCTGCCTTCTTCTTACCGGCAACGGTTTTACGTTTTCCTTTACGGGTACGGCTGTTCGTCTTGGTACGCTGTCCACGAACGGGCAGACCCTTACGATGACGAAGACCGCGATAGCAAGCGATATCGAGCAAACGCTTGATGCTCATCTGAACTTCAGAACGAAGCTGACCTTCTACTTTCAGCTCTTCGGTGATGACGGAACGAATGGCATTGAGCTCATCGTCGTTCCACTCGTGCACTTTCTTGTTGCGATCAATGCTGTGCTTGTCGAGAATGTAACGGGCAGTGGCAGGACCAATTCCGAAGATATAGGTGAGACCGATCTCCCCTCTTTTGTTTTTTGGTAAATCAACACCGGCAATACGAGCCATAATAGTTTGTTATTGTTGAATAGGTTATTGACTAAGATTATCCCTGGCGTTGCTTGAAGCGGGGATTCTTTTTGTTAATGATGTACAGCTTGCCTTTGCGACGAACGATCTTACAGTCTACGCTGCGCTTTTTGATGGAGGCTCTTACTTTCATCTTGTTTTATTTTTCGGTCTTATTTGTATCGGAAATTGATCCGACCCCTTGTCAGATCGTAGGGCGAAAGCTCAACTCCTACTTTGTCACCGGGCAGAATGCGGATGTAATGCATCCTCATTTTTCCGGAGATCGTGGCCAGGATCTCGTGACCGTTTTCAAGCTTAACTCTGAACATGGCATTTGACAATGCTTCCAGAATGATTCCATCTTGCTTGATCAGCGGTTGTTTCGACATACGATTTTAAGGGGTGCAAAGATAGGTCGTTATCAGGGAATAACGAAGAAAATCGCCGATTTTTTCCCCGACGGTGGAAAACCCGGAGACTGGCGCAGAAAAATAATCACAAAATAATGTATTTCAGCTATTTACAAGCTGCTCTCAAAGGCACGACCCATACCCCTTCTACTCGGCCCAGCTCATTACGTAGTCGCCGTTCTCGATCTCGAGGGCCTGGCGGGTCAGCATGAGCGGACGAAAGGTGTCGACCATAACAGCGAGTTCTTTGGTCTCTTTCGCGCCAATACTTTTTTCGACCGCGCCCGGATGCGGACCATGCGGAATACCGGCCGGATGCAGGGTGATCATACCGCGGGTTACCGATTTGCGGCTCATAAAATCGCCATCTACATAATAGATGACCTCGTCACTGTCAATATTGGAATGATTGTAAGGAGCAGGAATGGCTTGGGGATGATAATCGAACAGACGAGGTACAAAAGAGCAGACCACGAACGCATCTGTCTCGAAGGTTTGGTGAATGGGAGGAGGCATGTGCACACGTCCGGTGATGGGTTCAAAATCGTGAATGGAGAAGATGAAAGGATAACAACATCCATCCCACCCTACCACGTCGAAGGGATGCGTACCGTAATGAAGCCCATAGAGCACCCCTTTCTTTTTGGCCTTGATCAAAAAATCGCCCTTTTGATCGATGGTCACTAAGTCTTGTGGCGGACGAATATCCCTTTCGCAATAGGGAGAATGTTCCATCAATTGACCACGACGACTGGTGTAGCGCTTCGGATAACGAAGCGGTGTAAAAGACTCTACGATAAAGAGTCGGTTTTCGGGAGTATCAAAATGTATTTGGTAAATGGTGCCGCGGGGCAACATAATATAATCGCCGTAGCTAAATGGTAATTGACCGTACTGTGTCTTGACCGTACCGCTGCCCTCGTGTACAAAGATCAACTCGTCTCCATCGGTATTCTTGTAGAAATAATCGGTAGTGCTTAGACGCGGAGCTGCCAAAACAATATGACAATCTCCATTGACCAACACAGGTATACGACTTTGGAGATAGTCGTCGATACGAGGAACCTTAAATCCCTCGAAGCTGCGATGACGAAGCATTTTCTCCTCTGCCACTTGAGGTGATACATCCTGCTGAGGTTCGGTGCGAATGATCTGCGTGGGCGGATGGCAGTGATAGAGCAATGCGTAGTCATCACTGAATCCTTCGGTAGAAAATAACTGTTCGCTGTACAGGGTGCCATCGGGCTTTCTGAACTGTGTATGCCGCTTATGCGGAATGGAACCCAATGTATAATAGTGAGGCATAGCTGTTGTTTAAGAGATCAATTACATGCCGGGGAACCAAGGACGGCCCACGATCTCACGAAAAGGCCAAGGCATGGCAGCCAAAATCATGAGCAAAGAGATCAGCAGCATGTAGGCGACCGGCTTAAATGCTAGTGCTTTGGCTTTGGTGCGAGCCCAGGTGATCAGCACAATGGCCGAGATCATTAAAAAGGGATGTTCAATTAGGTAGAACCGGTAAAACCCATCCTTCATTACAGATACACCCTCAGGCACGTTACCCCACGAGTAGCGACCGCCCAAAATTTGATAAAGACCGATCAATAACATGGTGTGGGCAGCGATCATCAAAAAAAGACTGGTCGATCTGACCGACTCTTTTTTAGAGAAGGCCTGTATGATAGAGAGCAACAAGAGCACAAGAACCACCCAGCGAAGCGCGTTGTGCAGGTGTAATAGTCCGGTTTCCATAAGCTTGATTTTGTATGAACCAAATATAGCAAATCTCTTTGCTTATTCTATCCAATCGGCCACAAAGACGTTGGTATCGCGGGTGCCTCCATTGTTGCGGTTACTGGCAAAAACGATCTTCTTTCCATTGGGAGAGAACATGGGAAAAGCGTCAAAACCCTTGTCGCGGCTGATCTTTTGAAGGTTGGTGCCATCTTCGTTGATGGTATAAAGATTGAAGGGAAAGCCCCGTTTGTACTCATGATTCGAGGCAAAGATGATGCGTTTGCTGTCGGGCATAAATACCGGCGCCCAGTTGGCCTGACCGTACTGTGTAACTTGTCGGGCATTGCTGCCATCGGCGTTTGCCACCCACACCTCCATATTCGTAGGAGCCACCAGATCTTGGGCTAACAACTCCTTATACTCGTTTATCTGCTCTGGAGTTTGTGGACGAGAGGCTCTCCAGATAATTTTTTTTCCATCGGGGCTAAACCAAGCGCCCCCATCATACCCCAGTGTATTAGTGATTCGTTTTTCTTTTCCGGTAGCCAACTCCATAATGTAAAGTTCAATATCTCCGTCTTTGGTGCTGGTGTAGATCATCTTTTTTCCATCGGGAGAGAGGGTCGCCTCGGCATCATAATAGGGAGAGTTGGTGAGTTGCTTTTTAATGTTTCCGTCTAGGTCGGCCATAAAAATATCGTACCCTTTATAGAGAGGCCAGATGTATTTGTTACCATACTTGGCGCGGTCAGGTACCGGTGGGCAAACCTCACTGGACAGATGCGTAGACGCATAGATGACATGCTTGTTGTCGTAGGTAAAATAGGCACACGTGGTGCGACCCTTTCCGGTGCTGACCATCTTGTACGTAAAGGGCTCACTGGCCTTGGCAGGCACCTTGCCCACAAAGATCTGGTCGCAGGGAATGCCATCTTTGACCGAGGTACGCTGAAAGACCAGCATCTTGCCATCAAAACTCCAATAGGCCTCTGCATTGTCGCCGCCGAATGTCAATTGACGGATGTTGCGCAGATGGGTTTCGTCGGCATACCGAAGTGAATCAGCATCGGCGGTCTGTGCCCTTAACTGGATACTTCCGCTCAACACCAAAAGCAATAACAAAAGACGGGTCGCGTTAGATCGTAAGAATTGTACCATACTACATCTTTAAAGGTTGCAAAACTATCTTTGTATCCACATATAACTGTCAACCAAATGTCAAACCTTAGCCCGTTTTTGAGCAGCCCGTCCGGACCGGTTTTGGCCTTTTCCCGGACCGGCCTTTCATACAAAGAAAACAACGCTGGCAAGGTAAGGTGGATCGCCCTACTTATGACCTGTTTGGTGGTATTTATGAGCTGCGAATCGCCATTGTCTGAGAACGCCTCGACAGTATCCACTAGTATGCCCGAGACTAATTCCGAAGCCCTTGCAGCAGGCGATACCCACAGCACGGGAGATAGCCTACTGGCATCGCCACTTCAATTAGCGTATGCCCGGGCACTGCGAATGGCCGAGGGGGGCGACCCCGCTACCCTGCTGCTCTGCGACTCGCTGTTGGCCCAACAGGGCCCCCGGGGAGGAGCCGAGCCCTATTACTACAAAGGCATCTATTACACTACCCTAAAACAGCCCCAAAAAGCAATCGCCTGGTTCGACAAGACCATCGAGACCGACTACAACTTTTTTGAAGCCTACATAGAAAAAAGTGCGTTGCTTATAGAGGCTAACCAATATGAGCCTGCTTACAAAGAATTGGAGTTGCTGCGTACCTTATCGCCCGGCTATGCCCCCGTGCATTACTGGCTAGGCAAATGGGCTCTTCTTCAGAATAAGAAGCAAATGGCCATCCGGCATTACCGCCTGGCGCTGTCGCTAGACAGTACGTTGACCGAAGCCCGGCTGGCCCTTGAGCAGCTTGAAAAATGATCAGTATCTTGCAGCCATGCCACTTGTAGCTCCCTCGCTTCTTTCGGCCAACTTTTTGCAATTGCAAAAAGACTGCGACATGCTTAATGACAGCCAGGCCGACTGGTATCACCTCGATGTGATGGACGGACGGTTCGTTCCTAACATCAGCTTCGGACCCATGCTGATCAGTTTTTTTAGAAAGGCCACGAGTAAGACCTGTGATGTGCATTTGATGATCGAGGAGCCTGAGCGCTATGCAGCAGATTTTCAGCAGGCGGGTGCAGACATCATTACTATTCATGCAGAGGCTTGCATCCATTTACACCGTAATATTCAGCAATTAAAAAGTTTGGGCGTTAAGGCCGGAGTGGCACTCAATCCCCATACTCCTATACAGGTACTCAGCGAGATCATTCGCGAGATAGACCTGGTCTGTCTGATGAGCGTGAACCCCGGATTTGGCGGACAACAATTTATACCCCACACGTTGGTCAAGATCCGCGAACTAAAAGAAATGATCAACAGCAGTGGATCCAAGGCACTGATAGAGATAGATGGTGGCGTAACCCTCGACAATGCCCCTTCTATTGTAGCAGCCGGGGCTGATGTGTTGGTCGCCGGCAACACGGTCTTTAAAGCCGCCGATCCGATCGCCACCCTTGCGCAACTCAAAAAAACAGTGGCTGCTTAGTTCATGCGCTGGGTATTAAAAAAATTTCAGGAGCTGACCGGCGATGAACTCTATGCCCTACTCCGGCTACGTGCCGAGGTATTCGTAGTAGAGCAATCCTGCGCTTTTCAGGATCTCGATAACAAAGACCAGCCCTCTTATCATTTACTGGGATATCTCAATGACGAACTGACGGCATACACCCGCCTGGTGCCACCGGGCATCTCTTACGAAGCTGCCTCTATCGGCAGAGTGGTCACCTCACCCGCTCACCGTAGAAAGGGCCTTGGCAAAGAACTAATGAAGGTATCGATCGAACATTGCGAACGGCTTTTTCAAACCACTACCCTCGTCATCGGCGCCCAATGTTACTTACAAGACTTCTACGAATCGTTTGGGTTTGTGCCCTCCGGAGAGATCTACCTCGAAGATGGCATAGAGCATATCGAGATGACCCGGCATCGCTAAGTTAGCCTTACACTCTTTATTGTCGAAGCTCCGGTGCCAAAAACCGGGCAGTATGCGTATCGGTATCACGTACCATCTCTTCGGGCGTTCCTGCAAACAAGATTCTTCCACCTCCGTCCCCACCCTCAGGACCCAGATCGATAATATGATCGGCCAGCTTAATGATATCCATGTGATGCTCGATGACCAGTACGGTATTACCCCGCTCTACCAACCGATTCAGCACTTCAGTTAGTTGACGAATATCTTCGAAATGCAACCCAGTGGTAGGCTCATCTAAAATGTAAAATGTTTTTCCGGTATCTCGCTTGGCCAACTCAGTAGACAGCTTAATTCGCTGCGCCTCACCTCCGCTAAGGGTCAGTGCCGATTGCCCAAGAGTAATGTAACCCAATCCCACTT
>Ga0068872_10003493_pt1 | contig 11983 bp, 9 predicted proteins | sample NOAtaG_7_FD_66441 | JGI IMG/M metagenome (GOLD analysis project Ga0068872, IMG submission 66441) | Freshwater lake microbial communities from Lake Erie, under a cyanobacterial bloom - NOAA_Erie_Diel1S_2200h metaG | ecosystem: Environmental > Aquatic > Freshwater > Lake | place: USA: Ohio, Lake...
ACGCGGGCCCGGCAGGGGATGGTGATCTTCGTCCCGCCAGGGGCCAAACGCGACAAGACGCGGAGCCTGGGGTTCTACGAGGGGGTTTATTCGTATCTGATGGGCCTTGGAGTGATGGAAATCTGATCAACACCGTCCGCCTCGCACGGCGCTACGCGTGGTCCGGACACGTGCTCGCAGGCCTGTTCTGTCGTCCCGTTTCCGACATTCGCTGGACTGCGTAAAGTACATGCTGGCATCTCGGAGGATGCTCAATTCACCGTCCCTCACGTTCCTCATCTATGCCACGCCGACCACAGACCGCATTGCTGAAAGGCTCCAGCCAGTTGTCACTGTGGTCACGCGATTCGCTTACCGAGAATCCCGATTATCTCGCCAATCACCTCATCACGTACTTGGGCAACAAACGCTCGCTGGTGCGCCACATCGCCGCCGCTATCGAGCGTGTCAAACAACGACTGAATAAGACTCATCTGGCATGCTTTGACGTGTTCAGTGGATCGGGCGTCGTTTCACGGCTCATGAAGTCGCATGCGTCTCTGGTGGTCACGAATGATCTAGAAGACTATGCCGCCATCATTGGCCGCTGTTTTCTAGCTAATAAGTCAACCGTCGACACGAAACGGCTGGGATTGGTTGTCGAAGAGCTCAACAAAGCTGTTGACCGCGACATCGGTCCTGCGGGATTCATTGAGGAGCTGTACTCACCGAAAGACGAATCACGCATCACAAGTGAAGACCGCGTCTTCTACACGAAAAGAAACGCACGTCGCCTCGACGCCTACCGCCAGTTGATCGATGCCGCACCAGCCGAGTTCCGCGACTTTCTCCTTGGCCCGCTCCTGAGCGAGGCCTCGATACATGCTAATACTGCCGGTGTTTTCAAGGGCTTCTACAAGAATCGCCATACCAAGGTCGGCCAATTCGGCGGCAGCGGCGCCGATGCCCTGCAGCGCATTCTTGGGGAGATCCGACTAGAGCCTCCAGTGTTCAGCAACTTCGAGTGCCCATTTCAGGTGCTGCAACACGATGCCCTAGACGCGGCGCGAAAGGCTCCGCCTGTGGACCTCGCATATCTCGACCCACCGTATAACCAACATCCATATGGCTCAAACTATTTCATGCTGAATCTGCTTGCTCGCTATGTGCGCCCGAGCACTATCAGCAAGGTGTCAGGCATCCCTGACGATTGGAATCGCTCAGCCTTCAACGTCCGGGCCGAATCACTGCCGCTGATGCAGGCCTTGGTGGCAGCGGTCAAGGCGCCATTTCTTTTAGTGTCATTCAGCAATGAGGGTTTCATTAAGCCCGCGGAGATGCACGAACTACTGGAGGCGGTCGGCAACGTGGAGGTCATCGAAATGCCTTACAACGCATTTCGCGGAAGCCGCAGTTTTAAAAACCGGCCGCTACACGTGACGGAACACCTGTTTCTGGTCGAGCGGAACTGATCACCATGGCTCGTAAAAAAGACCTGCGTACGCAGCGCGCTGGCACGGTCATTAACGTCACTTCCCAAAAGCAGGAATCCGACGTTGTCAGGGCACTGACGGCGGTGACGGACGAACTGCAGAGGCGGTTTCCGGCGAAGATCAGGCTGATCCACGAGAAGCAGTGGTACCTCAAGGACATAGTCGCTGAACTGCGACACACATTTCCAGATGTGGGCTTTCACCACCACTTCGAAACCAGCTCGATCCGGCCGGACGGTGGCATCTTGTTCTTGAAAGCACCGGCCGCCGACAAGCTTTCGTACCCAATCCTGATTTCAGAGGTGAAAAATCAGGGCACAAACGATCTTCGCGCACAGGAGGGACTGCCCAAGCAGGCAAAGGGCAATGCGATCGAGCGGCTGGGAAAAAACCTTGTCGGACTTCGGGCCGCTTTGATGCGGGAGACGATCTTTCCGTTCGTGTGTTTTGGCTACGGCTGCGACTTTGAGCCGACCTCCTCGATCCTCGACCGTGTGTCCACGATGGCCATGTTTGGCGAGCTAAACAGAACCTACCTCCACAACGAGGAGCAAGGGCGGTTTAACCGCGGCAGCTTCTACTTTCGTGAGAGCAAGTGGTCTGTGGAAGAAATGACCGCCATCATGCTCGACATCGCTGAACGCTCAGTTCTTTACTACTTTTCCAAGTATTCGGAAAAGCATTTTGCGTAGCCACATACGGAGCCGCTCCTGACGTGCGGGTAAGCCAATGGCACAGCCTCCCGTGGATCCCGAACGCATCAGTCGTGTGGAGCTCTTTGGCGAGCCCCGGCTTGCAACGCTGGAGCATCTGGCCGGCGACCTGTTCGTAATGTTGGGCGGTGGCATCGTTAATCCATTTGGGCCGACGCTTCAACTGATCGCTGCTACCGGTCCATGGCAAGCGGGTACCGCAATGCCATTGATTCAGGCGATGGTGAATCCGTTTTCCCAAACCGTGAGTCACATCGGAACCTTCCACTCCCGAGACCTGATTGATCCCGTGACGACGCTACGCGAGCTGGTCCCAAAGAAAGCTGGAGGGTGTCCCACTGCGCTGCTGGTATCCCCGTTGTTGCGTGGGCGGGCCGAAGACACTGTGGCCTGCACGGCTGCGTATGTCGCTGCCTGCGACTCGGGCTTGTCGACGTTAGAGGGGGTGAAGAACTTCCCAGGCGACCCTCGATCGCGCGTGAAGCACGATATCGCTGAGTCGATGAAGATCGTGCTGGCCCAGCACAAAGGCCGAGAAACGGCATGGCCCGAGGACCCCAGGCTAACTGCAGACCAAGCCACCGAACTTGTGCTTTTGCAGCTGTGTCACGACCATTGGGTTTCCGAATGGGAGGGCTTTGTGACGTGTTGGGCGGAATCTCTCGAGCATCAAAGGCGAACAGGATTGGCTAGAACAGCCTTACCATACTCTGCCATCCAACCCATGCTGAATGCGATTGTGGATGCGTCATACGACTCGCTGGCGGGGACATTCCCGGAGTGGGAACGACACTCGGCATGATGCCACCGACGGCTTTTTCTTGGGTGGGCTTCAGATATGGCAGATGGCCGCAAACCACGCGCTCGCACTCCGACAAAAGGCTGGCACGAGATCGCGTCTGGCGACATAGGAGACATTCTTCATTGGAAGCCCGGCTACGAGATTCTGAAAGGTAGCGCGTCTGTGATTGGCTGCTTGAGTGAGTTGGATTCAGCGGAAATCGACTGGCCAACCTTGATTGGAGGCATGCCGCGGTTTGCAGCGTTGCCATTGATTATCCGAGAAGGCTATTTCGGGTTCTTGAAGTGGGGCGAGATTCACGGGTTTCACGCGATTGAAGGGGACCGGCAGGAAGAAACCGGTTCCATGTCTGGCGAGTGGACGCATATGTGGCTTGAAATGGACCATAGTCAGAAACGCAGAATATTCAGAGATTTCGAAATCCTTACGGGAAGGCTCGAGTCATATCCGCCTCTGTCCCATTACTTGTGAACCGGTCGCGGATACGGCCAGCACCGGCTCCTTTTGCAAGGCTAGGGCACGTTGTTCGACGTACGCCTCCATGTGACCAACATGAACGACGACATCTGGCATGAGAACGAAGAGACGTACTGGGGATGCGCGCTGCCAAAGCCCGGCCAAGGATGGACACTCGCAGCCAGCACCTACGATGGGGTTCCGCAGTGGGAGCCGCAATGGAAGGCGATAGGAGACGCCGTCCAAGCCCTAGCTCTGTTTCAGGAACTTCCAGGCCACAAGCCAAACTGGACATCACTGCTAAAAGGTCTTACCCGGCTCCATGTGCTTGCCGCGGAGTGTATGAGTTCTCCGCCATTACGAGACTTCCGCGACTTTCTCGAAATCGGCGACTACTTTATGACTTTTACCAGTCAGAACGAGCCAGGTAAGCGGCATCTGCTCTACGTCATAGAGGATCAGCCGGACGAAACGGATCCGCTAATTGCTGAGTTGCGGGAACTGACAAGACGGTTGAGGGAGTACCCGCCGTTCAAGCCATACGTGCGGTACATGTAGCCGCAGCTTGAGAGAGAAGCCGCATCATCACCTAGGTCTTCAGTGGCTTCTCACATCGGGCAGTGAATCGCTTCCAGCGTTCCCGCAAGGCTGCATCTTCTGGCGTAGCTGCCGAATGCAGCGGTAGTGCCAAGGAGGCACGTGCGATGTCCGCATAGTCGCCGGCCTCCGTGATTTCCGGGTGTAGGTGAATCCGCTTTGTATCGGGATCGACGCCAAGGAGATCTGCGTCGAAGAGATTGTGAATATCGGCCCGCAAGGGCAGGCCATTTGTGATCCGGTGTGAGATCATGCCATCGAAGGGCTCGATATGGGCCGCCTGCAACGCAGCAGCCGTAGTGCAGCCCGTAACAGCGCATCGCTGGCCATAAACCAAAAGCACGTTGGTGCGAAACACAGCCTGGCCATCACGCGCCTTAAGCTCCGCTAACACGCGCCGAGCAGCTTCAGCCGCCGCCGGCTCCTCGTCTGAAATCGCTGCGAGCGCCTTCTCAACGACGGGAAGGTTTTCGTTTGGCGGTGGTAGCGGTAGTACAGCAAGCCGCGGCCGGCCGCCTCCTTGTGCAGCGTAGGCTTTAGCCTCGGCTAACCGTGCTTTTGTTTTCGTCACGTTTTGCGCGGCACGACGAGCGGTCGGGAGCAGATCCTCGGGAACACCTATTCCGCGTAACTCAGCCGTGAGTTCCGCTCGCGCCGCGGGCGCAATCAGAAGACTCTCGATCGTCTTGTCGTCATGCTCTTCCCGAAACCTCACGGAAAGAGCATCAATCTCGCGACGCAACGCTTCATCGAGCGCAGGATGCGGAAATTCTCTGGTGGTTTCTGGAAGCCCTGCTTCGCGCCGCCGCTCTGTGAACAACGGCCGCAATACAGCTTCAACCGAACAACCGAGGCCGCGTTGGTCTATCGCGTTCTCCAAGTGGGCGAGCAAGTCGTCATGGTTCAGGAACTCCTCCAGGCTGTAGCCTTGGCGGACGTCCACGAATAGCGACACAGCGGTTGCCAGATCGACCTGTTCGTCATCGTTTCGCCGTCGGGCGGTCACAACGCCTCCCGGTTCGGGTGCTGTTAGTAGTTGAACCAGATGACCTCGACTCGCTCTTCACCAGAGTTAGACATATGCGCCTTGGTCTTCAGCTCTTCGCGTCGCCATCCCTGCAGTCTTTCCTCGTACAGCGGCGCTGCGTAGCCACTCAGCATCGCTTTGCCCCTGATCTGAAGCAGCGCATCAAGTAGTCCCGCATGGTCGTCCGGCGTCATTTCATGGGCGTACGTAGCCGCCTTGTTGCCGTGCCGTGTTTCCGGCATGTAGGGCGGATCGAGATAGAATAATGTGTCGTCTCCGTCGTACTGGTGAATGAGTTCAATTGCCGGCCGCGATTCGATCATCACCGTCTTGAAGCGAGTCGCTACATCTCCAAGCCCGTCGATCGCTGAAAGGTATTTGGAGACGGGCTCAGCCATCTCGCGACGCGTCCGCTTGCTCGTGGCCCACGCATTCCGCGTGAGCTTGGACATCCCAATACCGCCACGCGCTTGACGGCAGATCGCAAAAAAGCGGCGTGCCTTTTCGACGGGGTCATCCGTCGGTGGCAAATCCAAAAGGGTGGCGAACTCTCCTCTCGCGTAGGGCGTTAGGTCCAGCAAGAGTCGAAGCCGCTCAAACTGCTCAGGATCACGGATTACGCGGAACAGATTGACGACGCGGTCATCGATGTCGTTGTAGACCTCGACTTCGCTTCGTGGCTTCCGAAGTAGCACATTTGCGGCGCCGCCAAAGGGCTCGACGTACACGCGGTGAGCCGGAAACCGCTCGATAAGCCACTCCGCGTAGTAGGCCTTGCCCCCGTACCACGCTATAGGCGACTTCAGCCCCTTGCGTGAGCCGACAAGCGGACCGCTTGCAGAAGCCGCGTGAGTCTCGTCGTGGCCTGCCGTTGTGTCAGAAAAGAGACTTTGCTGGGAAGCTGCTAGGCGTCGCATAAGCGATCCCACTGCCGAGGTGAACGCGGAAGAGTCAGATTTTCGTCAGTGTACCGGCAACCATGGATTCCTGGAATGCGCAAGCGAGGAATCAAGGGATCGAACACTGGCGTGGCGATTCAGTCTATTCGCTAACACACGGGCCATTCAGCGTCCAAGCTAGTTCACAAAGCACCTGCCGTGACATGCGAGGCATCTTGGGCTCGAGGCCGGCGAGCATTTCGCTGGCATTCGACAGTTCCCGCTCCGCCTCGCCTATCTTGTCGCGAATCGCCACCCGGGCCGCCGCGGATGAATGCGACACGTGTCGAAGCTCCCGCCGCTGCGCATCGAGTGCGTCAACGCTGGCTGTGGATTCCTCAATGGCTTTCAGGAGTGTGGTACGATCGCTATCTAGATGCCGTTGAATCCAAGGAGAGATCGATGCTGCAAGGTGCAGTTTGATTGCTTCCTCCAGCGATGTATGCATGTTCGATGGTGGAAAACCCTGTACGGTGGTGTCTTTGTGGAACGTCGGCCTATATGCCGGCTGCCACGCGTGCCACAAATGGAGCGGAACCACTCGCGGTCCTGGGCGATTAAGGATTTCCAAGATCACGGCACACAAAAGAAATCGCTCTTGTGGTTCTTCCTCAATCCACAAAGCCTCCATGCGAAGCCAGCCTTTCCGTCCGACCAAGTCGCGCAGCGGACCAAGGCCGGCTAAGCGCTGAACCTTTAGTTCTAAATGGCCCCGCACGGGCTGTGCGGTGCTCCCAGGCGCAATGAGAGGCCGGTCGGCGATCGGACACCAACTGAGATACGTGTTCAACAAGTGGTCCGACAGCGGCAAAACGCGCACTGCATGATCAACACGCGAGCGAGTATTCATGCGTGCAGTACCTTCTGCCCACACCTCGATGCGCGAGAGGGCGCCGGGAAGAACGGCAATCGATGATCTCCGACTGTTTCTGGTGGTCTTTTTGGTCTTGGACGGACTGGTGGAGACCCAATCGCCATCAAGGCAGGCCGCGGCACTCGTACTCCTAGCATGGGGGGTAAACCTGTTTTAGTCTTTCGGGTGGAAAAGGGAACCAGCATGACCACTGCCTACCACGCCAAATACTTCGCCCATGACCTAACCCGCCGGGCCACCGAAGGCGTCGACCGGCTGTCATCCGCCCTGTTCGACGCCTCCGTCGACCTCAATCCGCACCAGATCGAGGCAGCGGTGTTCGCCCTGCAGTCGCCGCTATCGAAGGGCGTAATCCTCGCCGACGAAGTAGGCCTCGGCAAAACCATCGAGGCGGGCATCGTCCTCTGCCAGTACTGGGCCGAACGCCGCCGGCGGCTGCTCGTGATCGCCCCGGCCTCCATTCGGAAGCAGTGGGCCCTTGAACTCAGCGAGAAGTTCAACCTACCAGCAGTTGTGCTCGACGCAAAGTCCTACCGCGAGGCCCAAAAGGCCGGAAGCGACCCCTTGCGACCCGATGCGGTTCTTGTCTGCTCCTACTACTTCGCCAACCGGCTTCGCGACGACATTCGCGGCATCGCCTGGGATCTCATCGTTATCGACGAGGCCCACAAGCTGCGGAACTCCTACCGCCCCAGCAATAAGGTCGGCCAGGGAATTCGCTTTGCCACAGCTGACTGCCGCAAGCTTCTGCTGACTGCGACTCCGCTCCAGAACTCACTCCTCGAACTTTTCGGTCTCTCGACTCTGATCGACGAGCACATCTTCGGCGACGTCAACTCGTTTCGAGCCCAATACACGAATGCCGGTGGCGACCTGGTGGGCCTCCGCACTCGGTTGGCGCCATTTTGCAAACGCACTCTCCGCAATCAGGTGACGGAATACATCCGCTACACCGATCGCCGGCCAATAACGCGGCCGTTTCGCCCCAGCGACGACGAGCACGCCCTCTACGAGGCGGTGTCTGAGTTTCTGCAGCGCGAAAGCAGCTATGCCCTACCACAGCGACAGCGGCATCTCATGGCGTTGATTCTGCGGAAGCTACTCGCGTCGTCATCGCAGGCTATCGCCGGAACACTCAATACGCTTCGCGAACGTTTGGAGACTCTGCACGACGAGCGGGTGAAAGACGACCCAGACTTCACCGAGCGGCTCGTGGAAGACGAGGAGATAGAAACCGAACTCCTCGATGAGATCCTGGCTGAAGACGACGACGAGGAGGAAGAGGACGCTGACGAAACGCAAAAGATTGATCGCAAGAAGCTGCGGGACGAGATCGACACGCTCGGCCGCCTAGCAGACTGGGCCCACCGCATTGGAGTGGATGCAAAGTCGAAGACACTCCTTACGGCTCTCGAAATCGGCTTCAAGGAGATGGCGGCTATCGGTGCCGCCAAGAAAGCCCTCATCTTCACGGAATCGCGACGCACACAGGACTATCTGAAGGCATATCTCGAGGCAAACGGCTACCGCGGCAAGATCGTGGTCTTCAATGGCACGAACGGCGGCCCGGAGGCCACGGCGATCTATGACCGTTGGGTTGCCCGACACGCAGGCACGGAGCGCGTCTCCGGATCACGAGCGGTAGACCTGCGCACTGCTCTCGTGGAGCACTTCCGCGACGACGCCACGATCATGCTGGCGACCGAGGCGGCGGCCGAAGGCGTGAACATGCAGTTTTGCTCGCTGGTCGTGAACTACGACCTGCCGTGGAATCCGCAGCGTGTCGAACAGCGAATCGGCCGCTGCCACCGCTATGGCCAGCAACACGATGTAGTCGTGATCAACTTCCTGAACGAAAGGAACGAGGCCGATAAGCGAGTGCTCGAACTACTGACGGAAAAGTTTTTGCTATTCAGCGGAGTCTTCGGGGCGTCTGACGACGTGCTCGGCGCGATCGAGTCGGGTGTTGATTTTGAGAATCGCATCCTTGCGATCTATCAGGGCTGCCGGACAACCGCCGAGATCGACGCCGCCTTTGCCAAGCTCCAAGCCGAGCTCGATGAGCAAATCAAGTCGCGGCTGGCAGACACACAGAAGCAGTTGCTCGAGCATTTCGCGGGAGACGTGCATGAGCGGCTTCGAATTCGCCTGGCCGATGCTCAGGCCCAGCTCGACCGCGTGGGCCAACGCTTCTGGGCCCTGACGCGATTCATGCTGGCCAACCATGCGGCATTCGATGACGAGGCGCTCTCGTTTGACTTGGCGACTGCTCCCAGCAGGACAATACCGACCGGCAGGTATCACCTGATCTCCAAATCAGCACCTCGGACCGATGGCGCTGCGAGCGACGACGGGGATGGGATCCTGTATCGGCTTTCCCACCCCCTCGGCGAACACGTGCTGTCAACGGGCAAGAAGCTCGCCACTCCGGCTACCACGATCACATTCGACATCTCCGGCCACACAGTCCGCGAACCGCTGGTCGAGCGACTCCGGGGCAAGTCGGGCTACCTGCGGCTATCCCGTCTGGCGATTACGTCCTACGAGCAGGAGGAACACCTGCTCTTCTCGGCGTTCGATGACGAGGGTGTCGCGATCGACCAGGAAACCTGCGAGAAGTTGTTTCTGTGTGCGGGCAAGCCTGGCGGTCCAGCGACGATCACTCCTACAGCCGTGGATCGCCTGACGGCTGACTCCACCCGCCACGCGGAAGCGACCATCAGCCGGTCGCTCGAAGCCAACAACAAGCACTTCCACGAGGCCCGCGACAAGCTGGAGCGTTGGGCGGAGGACATGGTGCGCGGGGCGGAGGAGGCACTCGAAGACACGAAGGAACAGATCAAAGTCTGCCGCCGGCAGGCGCGGCAGGCCACCACGCTCGAAGAGCAGCACAAGATCCAGGAAAACATCCGCAAGCTCGAAAAGCAGCAGCGCCGACAGCGGCAGGAGATTTTCAAGGTCGAAGACGAGATCATGGAAAAGCGCGATGGCCTGATCGACGCCTTGGAGCGCCGGCTGGCTCAGACGACCGCATCCGAGCCGCTGTTTACGATTCGCTGGATTGTGATCTGAGTTTCCGCACCGGCAGTTGGGGGTCTGAAGCCGTCCTGCAGCTACTTGCTGGTCACGTTAGAGGCATTTGCCTGATTGGCAGTCGCAGCGACGATTAACCAGCTCTATAGGTCTTTGCAAACGTCGAGTCAGCCAGCCAGCGTTTGAATGACGGGTTGTCGCTGAACTCTTTGAAGAGTTGCGTTTCGTCTTTCATCATCGCGACGAGCACCCGTAGGAGTGCATTGTCGTGTTCGATCCGCGCGTTTTGTGGATCAGAGTTTTTGCGGGCGTGGATATACGCAGGGTCGGCATCGACAAGGCGCGGGATTTCCTCAGCAATTTTCTGTTCGATGCGATCCCTGTTTTCCCACTCGATATTTCCAAATCGTTCGTTGAAATCCTTGATGATTGCAGACAGGAGCTCGAGCTCAGGCTCAGGCTTGTGTCCCCCACCGGTGACCGGGGGCGGCGAAATCGTTGCCTCCTCGTCGGCGAGGGCAATCTTCATGGTCGCCCGCTTCTCGACTCGGTAGCTGTCCATGTCGATGGAATCGAGAATCCCCTTGGAAAGATCTTCCTCAACCGGGGCCGGCAACTTGCGGACGAGGCAGTTCAGGAAGATGGCGAGCTTTTCCCAGCTCGTGTTTGCATAAGGAAGCACCGATGACAGGAACCCATACACACGAACGAACGCCTTGGCATTGCCCTTGAAGGCCACCTGAGCGTCCTCGTCGAGTTGCCCGTATTCCGCCACACAGGTGTCAAGAATCGGGTGGAGCTCCTCGACGCCGGCACCGTTGAGGAACTTCGCGACAAAGTCATCAACCTGTGAGTGGCCGTAGACTCCGGCGGCATCGAGATCCGTCTGCAGATCGTGCAACTTGTTCGGGTCGGTCTCCTCGGCAAGCACCGTGGTCCGATAGTAGTCGGCGAAGGATTCCCGAATCGTGTCTACGTCGTTCATGAAGTCCAGCACGAAAGTGTCGTACTTTCCCTGCCGGGCGCGGTTGAGCCGTGACAGTGTCTGGACTGCCTTGATGCCGGAAAGCACCTTGTCAACGTACATCGTGTGAAGGAGCGGCTCGTCGTAGCCAGTCTGGAACTTGTCTGCACAAATCAGGATCCGGTAGGGATCCTCCTGGATCTTGTTGGCAATCTTGCTCGACGGGAACCCGTTCAGGGACGCCTCGGTGACCTTCTGGCCGCCGTATTCGGGTTCACCGGAAAAGGCAACGATGGCCTTGTAGGGGCTCTTGCGATCAACGAGATAGTCGCGAATGGCATGGAAGTACTGGATGGCTCTCTCGATGCCCGACGTTACGACCATCGCGCGGGCCTCGCCGCCGATCTTTTTTGGCGCGATTACCTGATCGTGGAAGTGATCGACCATGATCTCGGCCTTTAACCGAATCGCATGATCGTGGCTCTCCACGAATCGTCGCAGTTTTTTCTTGGCCCGCTTGGCGTCGAACTCCGGATCGCTCTCGACCTTTTTCACGAGCCGGTAGTAGCTTTCGACAGGGGTGTAGAACGCCAGGACATCGAGAATGAATCCCTCCTGAATTGCCTGCTTCATCGTGTAGGAGTGGAAAGGCCGGTGGGGCACTTTTCCATCCGCAGTGGGAGGCAATGATTCGCCGAAGATCTCCAGTGTCTTAGGCTTGGGGGTCGCGGTGAAAGCAAAATAGCTCGCGTTTGGCAATAGTTTCTTGGCCTCGATGAGCCGATTGATCCGATCCTCGGTCGATTCTTCCTCCTCTTCTTCGCCCGCCTTAGAAAGCGCCTGTGACATAGCGGCCGTGGCCTTGCCACCCTGGCTTGAATGAGCTTCGTCGATGAGGATCGCGAACTTTTTGCCGCGTTGGTCGTTGCCGATCTCGTCGAGTACGTAGGGAAACTTCTGGACCGTCGTGATGACGATCTTCTTGCCCTCGCCGAGAAATCGACGCAGGTCACCAGAGTGCTCGGCATGTCCGACGGTCGCTGACACCTGGGCAAACTGTTTGACTGTGTCGCGGATTTGCTTGTCGAGGATCGTGCGATCAGTGAC
>Ga0068872_10003500_pt1 | contig 11969 bp, 6 predicted proteins | sample NOAtaG_7_FD_66441 | JGI IMG/M metagenome (GOLD analysis project Ga0068872, IMG submission 66441) | Freshwater lake microbial communities from Lake Erie, under a cyanobacterial bloom - NOAA_Erie_Diel1S_2200h metaG | ecosystem: Environmental > Aquatic > Freshwater > Lake | place: USA: Ohio, Lake...
ACCTAAGCCCGGCAATATTTTACTGCACGACAAAACGCCCGAGTCTGTGCGAAACGCACTTATCAAAATGGGCTATACGCTCAGTTTTGATGACCGTACTTCGGGGCCCATCAATGCGATCTTTTTTGATTGGAAGAATGGAACGCTATGGGGCGGATCCAGCAATCATGGAGAAGATTATGGGATTGGTTGGTAATCTTGCGCTCACCACTGAACCGCTTACCAGGCCATTACTATAGAATTGATAGAAACATTAGCTAGTTACGACAGATTAGCTGAATTTTGCGCCTGCCATGAAGCGTTTACTGTGTGTTCTTTTACTGGTGATTTCGTGTTGCGCCCGTGCGCAAGCCCCTGCTGCGTCTTCCCTTAAAACCGTGTCGGCTGTTCGTACTACTCTGGCTCCCAAAATAGACGGGCTACTTAAAGACAGTGTTTGGCTACAAGCAACCCCTGTTTCGGGATTTATTATCAATTCGCCCGACTTTGGAAAGCCAGCCACGTTGCGGACAGAGGTTTGGCTGTTGTACGACGACGAAGCCCTATATGTGGCCGCTAAAAACTATGATGATCCTAAGACGATTCGTAAACAGCTGACGGCTCGCGATGGGGAACAGCGACAAGACGTAGATTATTTTTCAATTTTTCTGGATACTTATAATGATGACCAGAATGGATTTCAGTTCGTGGTCACCAGCCGTAATGTGCAATCCGACGCCAGAATCTCGCCAGCCATTCAATCGATGTTTGGATTACCGAGCGATTATAGTTGGGATGCGGTCTGGGAGAGTAATGTAGCTTTTACCGCCGATGGTTGGACACTGGAAATGCGAATACCCTATATCTCGCTTCGTTTCTCTAAAAGCGAGCAACAACAATGGGGGATCAACTTTCAACGCTTTAGCAGAAAATTAAATGAGAGTAGTTTTTGGAATGCCGTGGATCCCAATGTGGCCGGATTCGTCAATCAGTTTGGAGACTTATTGGGCGTTAATAATATAGAGCCTGCTCTACGCCTTTCGTTTTTGCCCTATGTTACAACCGGATTCAGAAATACCCCCACCAACCGCGGAGTAGTAAAAGAATGGCTTCGCAACGGAGGCATGGATGTTAAATGGGGCGTCAACGAAAGCTTTACGTTCGACGCTACCCTGGTGCCAGACTTTGGTCAAGTAATCTCTGATAATGTAATTCTGAATCTCTCTCCCTTCGAAGTGCGTTTTCAGGAGAACCGGCCGTTTTTTACAGAAGGAACCGAGCTGTTTAATAAAGCGGGGCTTTTTTATAGCAGAAGGATCGGCCTGACGCCTGCCGGATATTGGCAGGTAAAAAATCGGGTGGCCAATGATCCGAATTTAGAGATCATCAAAAATCCGGGCGTTACACAGCTGATCAATGCCTCTAAATTCTCGGGAAGAAATAAAAAAAATCTAGGCATCGGTGTTTTTAACGCCGTGAGCGCTCCTATGACGGCCTCTATCTTAAACAAGACCACAGGCATAACAGAGTCCGTAGAAACAGAGCCGCTTACTAATTATAGTTTACTGGTCGTTGACCAGGCGCTGAAGGGAAGATCGTCGGTTACCTTTACGAATACGAACGTTACAAGAAGCGGTCGTGCCCGTGATGCTAATGTTTCGGCGCTCGATTTTGCCCTGTATGATAAGAAAAATAATTATGGCATAGTAGGTACCGGTCGGTACAGCCAGATCATGGGAACAAACCCGTACAATGGCTTCAATACAACACTGAGTCTTCGAAAAGTAAGTGGTAAGGTACAGTTTAACGTTAGCAACAATATCGAATCGGATCGCTACGATCCCAATGACCTGGGCTTTTTACAAGCGCCTAACGAGGTTACGACGGCAGCGCAGATAAGCTATAATCAATTTACCCCTACTAAGAACTTTCTCAGCTACCGGTATTCACTTCGGTTCACCAACCGTCAACTCTATAAACCCTACGTATGGCAAGAGGTACAAATGGGGGCTTCTGTTTTTCATTTCTTTAAGAACTTCTGGGATCTATCGATCAACTACGAATCTAAACCGGTGTGGCAACATGATTATTTTGAATTGCGCACGCCTGGACGCATGATAAGAATGATGCCTTGGCACTACGTGGGCCTCAACGGGAGTACGGATAGCAGAAAAAGGTTGTATGTGAGTGTTGAGGCGGGTCTTGGACAAACCCCTTCATTCAAAGATGCGGAGTACATCAATTATGAACTCTCGTTACGTTTTCGCTTTAATGATAGGTTAAGCATCGAATGGTCCGGGTCGGGAAGCAACGATAACGGTAACGTAGGATATGCCTTTCGAAGAGAAGCCAACGGAGATCCGATCGTAGGATGGCGAGACGTAAAGCAGTTTACAACGCTGGTATCGGGCCTATATAATTTTACACCTCGCATGTTCCTGACACTCAGGGCCAGACACTATTGGAGTAGTGTTCGCTACGAAAAATATTTTAACGTAGATGCCAAGGGTTATTGGATCGATCGGGCCTTTATTGCCGGAAATGACAACAACTACAACGCCTACAATCTCGATCTTTTCTATACCTGGGACTTCATGTATGGCAGCCGCCTGATCGTTGGCTGGAAAAACTGGATGCCGCTGGATCGAACCATTGAAGGTCTTCGTTTTAATAAATACGGTCAAAACCTGTTGGAGGTCTTTCGAATCCCACAAGGGAAAGAGTTGACGGCGCGGCTGATCTATTTTCTAGATTATCAAAAACTGAGGCGGCATAGGCGCTAAGGAATTTTGTACCTTTACAGGAGTACTTCGATCTTTCCGCTATAAAATTTTATGTCACCTTGTTTACGGGTCGCAGACTCCTGATCGCTACCAAACACAAAAAAGAGATGGTGCTGTCTCCACTCCTAGAAACAGCACTTGGGGTTCGTTGTTTTATAGATGACCGACTTGATACCGACCTTTTAGGCACTTTTTCCGGAGAAAAGGAACGAATAGATGACCCACTGACAACCGCTCGAAAAAAATGCGAATGGGGAATGGCGTTAACCGGATGCGATTTGGTGGTGGCCTCCGAAGGTTCTTTTGGTGCGCATCCCTCGCTAGTTTTCGTACCCGGAAATGACGAAATCATTCTACTGGTCGATAAAAAAAACAACATCGAGATCATCGGGCGAGCCATAAGCACCGAAACAAACTTTGGCGGTACGGTGGTTTCAACTATCGATGAGTTGAAGGAGTTTGCAAGAAGGGTGCAATTTCCGTCGCATGCGCTGATCGTTCGTGCGGCAGAAAAAGATAATTCGAACATTACAAAAGCTATAACAAGTTGGCCACAACTTGAACGTTGTGTAAGCGATCTCATTGAAAAACAAGGAACCGCCTTTGTTGAAACGGATATGAGGGCCCTGTACAACCCATCGCGGATGAAAGTGATCGAACAAGCAGCTAATAGGCTGATCGAAAAGGTCGCCTCTTGCTGCCCGGCATGTGGCTGCCCGGGCTTTTCGGTTACTAAGGCCGATCCCGGCCTCCCCTGTCAATTATGCGGGTCGCCCACCCGGTCTACGCTAAGCCATCTTTATCAATGTCAACGCTGCGGGTTTGAAAAAAAAGAAGTGTTTCCAAAAGGTAAACAAACGGAAGATCCTATGTACTGCGATATTTGTAATCCATAACTATGAGCCATATACTTATAAAGAACGCGCGCATCATTAACGAAGAACAGGATTTCTTCGGCGATGTGCACATACAAGATCAGCGTATCCATAAGATAGATCGACAGATTGGTCTGTCTTCTCAGTTGCGCTATCAAGAAATTGATGCGGAGGGGGCTGTACTGATGCCGGGGGTCATTGACGCCCATGTACACTTTCGAGATCCGGGCTTAACCTATAAGGGTGATATCGCTTCTGAATCAAGGGCGGCCGTCGCGGGCGGCGTTACCTCTTTTATGGATATGCCGAATACCATCCCAAACACAGTAACCGTAGAAGCGCTAGAAGAGAAGTATAAGCGGGCGGCACAGACATCGGTGGCGAACTATTCTTTTTTTATGGGACTTACTCGCGATAATCTAGAAGAAGCGCTCAAAGTAGGAACCGAGGATGTGTGTGGCCTGACCGACGATGGATTATACTTCGACGAAAATCATTCGCTGCTTTGTAACAATCATCCCTATCTCGAAAAGCTTTTTTCCAGAACAGGGCACCTGGTTGCTTTACACTCGGAAGATGAAGCCATCATGGCCGAAAACTACAAGAAGGCTCAAGAAGCCCATGGAGGGGCTATACCCCCACACTACCATAGTATTATCCGCGACGAGCGCGCTTGTTTATCATCCACCCAAAAGCTGGTGGAGCTGGCTGGTCGCTTTAATAATCGTTTACACGTTTTACACGTATCTACCGGAGCTGAGGCGCTTCTATTTGAATCACGCGCTGCTGCCGAAAAAAGAATCACCTCTGAGGTTTGTGTACACCACCTCGTATTCTCTACCGATGACTACGAACGGCTTGGTAATAAGATCAAATGGAATCCATCTGTAAAACCACACAATAATCCATCGGTTTTGTTGAAAGCACTGGTAGATGATCATCTTGACATGGTAGCCACCGACCACGCCCCACATAGCTGGGAAGAGAAGCAGGGACTGTACGATCACGTAAAACCCGGTGGGCCGATGATCCAACACTCGCTGGTCATGCTGCTGGAGTTTTTTCATGATAAAAAACTGACCCTTCAGCAGATTGTAGCCAAAACCAGTCACCGTGTGGCCGATGTATATAAAATAAAAGAGCGTGGTTATATCAAAGAAGGGTATTTTGCGGACCTGGTGCTGGTAGAACTGGATAACCCTTGGCAAATTACAGCAGAGAATCTTCGCTATAAATGCGGTTGGTCTCCGTTGGTTGGCAACCGGGTGAGAAGCAAGATTAAAAACACGTTGGTTAATGGGGTGGTTGTTTTTGACGGAGCCGATAGTAGGGGTGATTCAAGAGGAATGAGAATGACGTTTAGTAAAATTCGATAAACTTCTTGCGATGGATACTAACAGCTTTCAGGTACTGGTCTCTAACCTGACCAACCCCACCTTGTTGTTTTTTGTGTTGGGCATTGTGGCCGCACTGTTAAAAAGCGATCTGGAAATACCCGCCACCTCCATTCGGTTTATTTCTCTTTATCTGCTTTTTTCTATCGGGTTTAAGGGGGGGCAAGAACTCGAACACAGCGAGGCAACTGCAGAGATCTGGAATTCGATTCTTTTTGGAACCATGATCGCCATGCTAATTCCTGTTTATTCTTTTTATATTCTAAAAAACAAAGTAGGCATAAGCAATGCTGGTGCCATTGCCGCTTCATATGGCTCGGTCAGCGCAGTGACATTTGTCTCGGCGGTGAGTTTCTTGGAAATTCAAGGGCAACCCTTTGGCGGACATATGATCGCCGTGATGGCCTTGATGGAGTTTCCGGCCATCATCATGGGTTTTGTGCTGATCAACAAGTACGATAAGACGCGAGATCGATCGGTAAATCTGGGTTCCATATTGAAGCACGCCATATCAAATGGCAGCGTGCTGATGATCGTGGGCAGCTTGATAATAGGAATTGTAGCCGATTCGAAGCAGGCCGAGGGTATTAAACCGTTTACCACGGACATCTTTAAGGGGTTTTTGGCCATCTTCTTACTTGAAATGGGAATGATCACCGTCAGGCGCTTTTCAAGTTTCAAAAAACACGGTCTCTTTGTGTTCTTCTTTGCGATACTAATTCCCTTGTTTAATGGCTGTATGGTGGCGATGTTAAGCCATTACATCAGCGATGTAACGGGAACCCGGTTCATCTTCGCCATTCTCGCAGCCAGTGCTTCTTATATTGCTGTGCCGGCAGCCATGCGTCTTGCAGCTCCCGACTCCGATCCGGGCCTCTATATACCAATGGCACTAGGCGTTACCTTTCCGCTCAATATTACGATCGGTTTTCCTTTGTACTACTTATTGGTACAATAAGCCGTTGGTTCGCTCACCAGCAAGTGGCTGGTCGGTTGTATACATTACTGCAACACGATAACTGGTAATCCTTTTTCTTTTACCATTGCGTTAAACGACATTATTCCATCTTCAAGCAGTTGTTTTAGTTGGCGCGTAGCCATTTCGGTTTGCTCGGCAAGCACCGCATATACGTCACGGGCTTGCTTAGGCGGTGCCATATTTCCACTGCTGGCCATATCGAATACACCACTTAGTTTGTCATCTAAACGAATGGGGTAATTGAGAACGTCTTGTCCGCTTTTTGCCTTGGTCTGGTGCAGTCGCTCTTCGATCAGGGTAATAGCTTTTACCAAACTATCGGACAGCTTGCTGAGTTCTTTGGGGCAATCTTTTCCCTGGCGCTGTACGAATTCTTTTAGCTGGGTGCGTGCCTGACGGATTTGTTTGATGGCCTTCATGGTCTCGTTAAAGGTGCCTTGTACTTGTTGCAAGAAAGCGAATTGTGCATCGTAATCTGCCTGTGTACAGTGATAGTTGGGGTCTGCTAACAATTGGATGGGAACACGAACCGAATCATTATCGATAGAGACGACGGCAAAATAGTTTCCGGGAGGGGCTGTGATTGTTCCGGGCACGCCATTCCATAATATCAAATCGTCTATTTTCTCGGCGGCCGGATACTGTAAATCCCAGGTAAAGCGATTATGGCCGTTGTCGAGTTTTAAAGGATTGGCTTTTGATTCGGGTGTAACGCGAGTGATCTCTTTTCCGGCAGCATCATAAATGGCCACAGCAGCTTTGCTAGAATCGGTAATGCTATTACTGAAAAAATTTATCACAGCCCCTTTGGGTGGGTTGGCGGCAGCGGTCGCCGGCATTGAAAGGGAGCCCCCCCATCGGTTTTGGATAGGTGCTACCCGGTAGGTTGGATTGGGTTGATAAACGTGTAGTTTTTGGTTGGGGATCTTGTTGTCGTACTGCTGTACCATGGAGAGGTCATCGATGATCCAAACAGAGCGACCCTGTGTGGCCACGACCAGATCGTTATTTTTAATAGTAAGATCCGTGATGGGGGTAATGGGAAGGTTCTGTTGAAACCGTTGCCAGTTGGCACCATCATCATAACTGATATACATGCCGTATTCGGTACCGGCGTACAACAAGCCCTGCCTTTTTTGATCGGCACGCGCTACGCGGGTAAAATGCATTTTATCGATGCCGCTGGTGATAAGCTTCCACGTCTTACCATAATCTTCGGTCTTGTAGATGTAAGGCGTGTAATCGTCCAGCTTATATCGCGTTCCGGTAATGTAGGCGGCTCCTTTTTTAAAGGGGTCCATTTCGATGGCGTTCCACATCATCAACGTGGGGGCGTTGGCGGGGGTTACATTGTTCCAGTTTTTTCCGCCATCTCGGCTCAGGTAGACAAGCCCATCATCGCTGCCTGTCCAGATATGATCTTTTTCGAAGGGGCTTTCGGTTGCCGTAAAGATGGTGCAATAATATTCTACCGAGGTGTTGTCTTTGGTAATAGGGCCGCCGCTAGAAATTTGCTTTGCCTTATCGTTGGTAGTTAGATCGGGTGAAAGTTGAGTCCAGCTAGCGCCTTCGTTTTCGGTAACAAATAATGCGTTTCCTGCACAGTATAACTTCTTGGGGTTGTGTGGAGAGAAAAAGATGGGAAAGTTCCACTGAAAACGATATCTAAGACCATCGGCACCTGCGCCCATGGGATTATCGGGCCATACGGTGATAGCCCGGTTTTCGCCAGTGGTGTGGTCGTAACGAGAAAGATAGCCCCCGTAGTTTCCTCCATACACGATGTTAGGATTGGTGGGATCGGCAACAACATAACCACTCTCCGACCCGGCGGTGGCTTCCCAATCTTGCTCACTAATGTAAGCGCCATAGGTAGAGGAGCGAATACGAAGTGTTGAATTGTCTTGCTGAGCTACCAACACGCGATAGGGAAACGCATTATCGGTGCTTACGCGATATAGTTGGGCGGTAGGCTGATTCATGTAGGTACTCCAGGTATTTCCTTCATCAAAACTTACCTGTGCACCGCCATCATCCGCTACGATCATTCTTTTGCCGTCTTCCGGATCGATCCACAGGTCGTGGTGGTCACCATGCGGGGTTCGCACCGATTGAAAGGTTTTACCTCCATCACGGCTTTTCATAAAGTTGACATTGGGGCAATAGACAATGTTTTCGTTCTTGGGGTCCACAAAAACTTTTGTATAGTACCAGGCCCGCTGACGAATATTGTTGTCGTTGCTTTGAAGCGACCAGGTTTGGCCTGCATCTGCACTTACAAAAAGGCCGCCCTTTTCGTTTTCGACAATGGCGTATACTTTATCGGTATTAGAGGGGGCTACCGCCACACCCACAATACCCCACACGCCTCTGGGCAACCCTTTTGCTGTTGTAATGCTCGCCCAGGTATCTCCTCCGTCGGTGCTCTTCCACAGACCACTTCCTTCTCCACCGCTCTCCAGGCTATGGGGGGTTCGAATCACGCGCCAGGTTCCGGCATAAAACACAGATGGATTTCCGGGCTCCATAACCAGGTCGCTGCAGCCGGTTTGGTCGTTTATATATAATGTTCTTTTCCAGGTTTGCCCCCCGTCGGTGGTCTTGTACACCCCGCGCTCGGTATTGGGACCAAAGAGGTGTCCCATCACGCCGACCCATACTATTTGCGGATCGGTAGGGTGAATGATGATGTTGGTAATATGTCTTCCGTCGTTTAGTCCGATATTCTTCCAGGTTTTTCCCGCATCCGTACTCTTCCACATACCGCCCAACCCCTCAGAAACGTTTCCACGCATGGTGTTCTCTCCCTCTCCCACATAGACAATATTCTCGTTTGATGGCGCGACCTCAACGGCGCCGATGGTGCCGCCAAAATATTTATCGCTACAGTTTTTCCAGGTAGCTCCGGCGTCTGTCGTTTTCCAAACGCCACCGCCGGTGGCTCCGAAATAAAATGTGTTGCGTGTTTTATAGCTGGCGGTGACCGCAGCGCTGCGCCCCCCTCTAAAGGGGCCTATCAGGCGATATTTTACCGCTTCGAGCAGTGAGCTGTTGATGCGCTCGGGCAAAGGGGGGGTAATAGGTTTTTTAGATTGCGAAAGTGCGGCGTACGCGCATACAAAAGCAATAAAAAGAAGGCTGATTTTTTTCATGGGGCTGCAATTATGATTCAAATATCAATATTTCGTTTGATCCTTGGGTAGACAATGCCAACGAGGAGTCTTTTTGTTGAAAACCGCTTACTCGGCCAGCTTGGCCTTACACTCGACACTCCCCTCTTTGGCGCCTTTCTTGTAAAATTTCATGGCCTCTTTTTCGTTTCCCATCTTTTCATGACACTGCCCTATAAAAAACAATAGCTCGGTTTGTTTTTTTTGATCGTTTGAGATCACGAAACAATCGAGGGCTGGTTGATGTAGGCCCGCATAGAAATAGCTTTTTCCTAGATACTCATAAAAGACGGCATCCTCGGGTTCTAGGTGGTCGTACGGAAACAGCAGTTGGTTGACCGCGGTATAGTTTTTTTCGTCTAGCAGTTTTTTTGCTTTTGCAAGCGTAGTGTCTCGTTTGTTTGTCCACTCTTTGAGCCCCTTTTCTCGTTGGGCAGCATCGGGTACCAGGTCAGTATCTCTTAGCCCTTGGTACTTCATGGCGGGCCCACCCAGATTGGTGGGAGCAAAACCGCCGCCCTGTGCATGGGTTTGGTGTAAACAGAGGGTTAATAAAACAACAACCAAGGTCTTCTTCATAGTTATTAGAATTAGTGGGGCAATGACGATACAATGTAGGTTTTTTTTTGAGGCCTGCCTACTTTGTCCTTATGGGTGGATTGTCAAACGAGGAGGCGCGCCGGATCTTAGCTTCGGTGGGTTATAATGAGTTGGAAGAAAAGAAAGAAAACGGGGTTTTGCGTTTTATAAAACTGGTGGCCGGTGAGCCGATGTTCTTTTTGCTGCTCGGTGCCGCCTCCTTGTATGTGTTACTTGGAAATTATAAGGAGGGGTTGGTGTTGTCGTTGGCGATGGTGCTGATAATTGCCATTACTTTTTTTCAAAAGCAAAGATCATCGCGGGCTTTGGCAGAATTAAAAAAACTCTCTTCTCCAAGGGCGTTGGTTCTTCGGGATAATCAGCCGGTGCGAATTGCCGGCAAAGAAGTGGTGCCGGGAGATTGGTTGATTGTTTCGGCGGGCGACCGAGTAGCCGCTGATGCTACTCTCTTAGAGTCACAAGGCTTGTATGCAGACGAGTCACTTTTGTCGGGAGAGTCCGCATCGGTTCACAAAGAGCTTGATGGAGATAAAGATCTTTTTTCGGGTTCTCTTATCGTTTCTGGCAAAGGTGTGGCAGTAGTAGTCGCAACCGGAGTGCGCTCGCGGTTGGGTCAAATCGGTCAAACAGTGCAAGAGGTGTTACCAAAAAAAACGGGGCTACAAAGGGCTTCGGCACAACTGACAAAAAAACTATTGGGTATCGGATTTTTTGTGAGCGTGGTGGTGGTGGTGGCTTTTTACATGAGCAGGGGAAATTTTATATCGGCGCTGCTAAGCGGGTTATCAGCTTCGATGGCTATTCTACCAGAAGAGTTTCCGGTTGTAATGACCGTTTTTTTGGCAGTGGGCGCTTGGCGTATCGCACAAAACAATGTGCTTACCAGAAACCCCTCTGCTATTGAAACGCTGGGTGCTGCCACTGTTTTGTGTGCCGACAAAACGGGCACCATTACCCAAAATAAAATGGAGGTGGTCTGGTTATATAATGGGGAGGGGTGGTGGAATGGGGCGGACCCGGTAGGTGGGGTTGAGTCTTTTGATCGCTTGGTTCGTGTGGCACGAAAAGCCTCCGAATCCCGCTCGGTCGACCCAATGGACTTAGCTGTTATAAGTTTTTGTGATCGGTGGGGAGATGAAGGGGTGGGTCTTTCGCTTCTAAAAGAGTATCCCTTGCAAGACGACCTGTTGGCTGTTACACGCGTGTGGGGCGGAGACACCGAAAATGATCTATTGGTGGCAACCAAAGGAGCCCCCGAAACTATTTTTCGGTTATGCTCCATGGATAAAGAAGCAGAGAGAAAACACTATTTAGCCCTTCATAAAATGGGAGAACATGGTTTACGGGTGTTGGGGGTGGCAAGCGCTTCTTTAATAAAGGGTGATTTTCCAGATCATCCCTCTTCGTTTACATTTTCTTTTTTGGGATTGATAGGGTTTGAAGACCCGGTACGACCCGAAATGAACGAGGCTATGAATAGCTGTCTTCGTGCGGGGTTAAAAGTGGTTATGATAACTGGTGACCACCCCACAACCGCAAGACAGGTGGCGCTACAAATTGGACTAGGTGATGGCCGGGTGATTACCGGAAACGAAGTGTCTGTTATGGATGATGGTGCTTTAGCTGAGTTGGTTAAAACAGAAAGGGTTTTTGCCAGATTTTTACCTGAACAAAAACTGCGGTTGGTGCGGGCCTTTCATAAAAACGGAGAGGTGGTGGCCATGATGGGGGATGGGGTAAACGATGCGCCGGCACTTAAGGAGGCGGATATTGGTATCGCCATGGGCAAGCGAGGAACCGATGTAGCTCGAGAAGCGGCGGATCTGGTTTTATTGGATGATAACTTCTTTTCTGTGGTACGAGCCATCGCTCTGGGAAGACGGATTTATGATAATCTGCAAAAGGCGCTGCTATATATTCTTTCAATTCATGTTCCAATTGTGGGTCTCGTGCTGGTGCCCGCTTTTGGGCCGGGTCTTCCTATAATCATGCTGCCGGTACAGATCGTGTTCTTGGAACTAATAATCGATCCTGTCTGCTCTGTGGCGTTCGAATCACAGCCGGGCGAGTCTGGGGTGATGCGCCGGCCGCCCAGGTCTGGTAATGCGGCGTTTTTTTCGGGACGGCTTTTTAGAAAAAGTCTTTTTTTGGGGTTGTTATTATTGGGGTTTGTTTTGTTGGTGTATTGG
>Ga0068872_10003501_pt1 | contig 11969 bp, 9 predicted proteins | sample NOAtaG_7_FD_66441 | JGI IMG/M metagenome (GOLD analysis project Ga0068872, IMG submission 66441) | Freshwater lake microbial communities from Lake Erie, under a cyanobacterial bloom - NOAA_Erie_Diel1S_2200h metaG | ecosystem: Environmental > Aquatic > Freshwater > Lake | place: USA: Ohio, Lake...
AGTCTGCCACTGCGCATCGAGGTCGCTTGGAGGTTGGAGGAGAACGGCTTCGGGGATTTTGAATCGTATCTGCTGTCGCGGGAGATCCGATTCCTTTCGGAAGAAGATGAAGAAGAGCCGGTGGAGAGCATGGGGCGCGATCGTCGAGGTGGCCGACGGGGAGGGACCGAGACACCGGCGGTTGAAAAAGCTGCAAGAGAGCAGTTGCCCGATGAGAGCTCGACGGGTGGCCGGCAAGGTGAGCTGGAGAACCCGTTTCCTTCCTCCTCGGAAGATCTCCTGGAATCATGGGAAGGGATAGCCAAGGGGCGTTTTCGCTACCACGATGGCACGGGGTGGACGCAGCAGTGGCGGGCTGGCCAGCAGACTCCGGTTCCCTTCGCTGTAGAGCTGTCGCTACTTTTCCAGACTCGGAAGGACCGCGCAACCATGCGGGAGGAAATGGAGAACGCGACGGCCGGGGAGACGACGGAAAATCAACTCAAGGAACTCAATGACTCCAGCCAGTCCCCCTCCGATCTACCGCTCCTGGAACGCAGTGGAAATCTGGAAGACCCGGAGTGGGAGCAGAAGGACCTTTGGATTGTTGTAGCGACTGGTCGATTTGAAAAGGATCGACCGGCGAGTTCCATTGGGCTGACGGATTGGCCAATGCCCAGCGGCGCTGGCGAGCCGACCGGCGGGGCGCGAGCCTCTGCTGCCCAATCGAGTCGGCCGTCGACCGGCCGACCGAATCGACTGGGCCGAGGCTTGGGGTCGCAGTCCGGAGGATCGCCATGAACAAGGATTGCCTTGCCAATGGAGGGGAGCGAGGAAGCAGTGTCTTGGTAACGCTTTTGGGTCGCGCACGTCGACATGGCGGTCGCGCGTCGAGAGAGGGGATGGCGCTGTTGGTGGTCTTGGTGCTGACGATGTTTTTAGCGCTGGCGGGCTATAGCTATCTGGACCAAATGGAAAAAACGGCGATGCGAGCCGCGGGGCAGGGCGAATCGATACAGGCCGAGCGGGTGCTGGAGAGCGGCGTGGAGTGGTGCCTGCAGTGGATCGAGCGGCCAGGCGAAGCACGGGAGATGGCGGGTGGACTGGTCGACAATGCCCAGTTGTTCGCCGGGATACCACTGGAGCCGCCAGTGGGGCGAGGTAGTCGGGCAGTCGATGGAGGCTGGCGATTTACGGTCCTCTCTTCAGCGGCCGATGCCTCGCAGCAAGAGCCGACGAACGCTGGTCCCCAACGCTCCCCCAGCATGCAGAGGGAGTCGACTTTGGTCTATGGCATGGACAACCTTTGCGCAAAAGTCACCTTGGCTCAGCTGATTCGCTGGGAGGCGATGGAGCCGGGCAATGCCATTCAGTTCTTCCAGGGACTCCCAGGTGGAGATCCCGAAGGCGGCTTAAGTGGCGAAAAGATCCAACTGGCGGTGCGGCACTGGGGCCGCAGCATGGTGCGTTCCGGTCCACGCACCGGTCGTGCAGCCATCGATACCCTGGTCGCGGATGAGCGGTCGCTGGAGGAGCATCACTGGGATCAGCTTTGGACCGGCGGAGACCTGAATCAAAACTACAAGCTTGATCCCTGGGAGGTGCGTTGGCGAGATCAGTTGCCACCATGGCAACGCGGTACGGGGCGATCAAGCCAGACCTCCATGCCAACGCAGCAGTCAGGGATACCAGCGCTGCAACCGGGTGGGGCCCAGTTGCCTCGTCCGCAGGGCTGGCAACAATGGATCGCGGAGTTCAGCGGTTGCAGAAACATTCGTCGCGATGGCCAGCAGCGCATCCCCATCAACCACCCCGATCTGCTTCGACTGCATCAGGACTTGATCCAAATCTGGCCGGCACCTTGGGCATCCTATCTGGTCGCCTATCGACAGTATGGTGGGCGACCTGTTTCGGACAATCCGAGTCGTCCGCAAGGGGCAACAGGGAGTGAGTCGACCGATTACGTCCCCGATTTCTCGGTTGCCGCGCAGACCATCATCGCCTCACCTTTGGATTTGATCGACAGCGAAGTGACCATTCCATCCCAATCCGGGGAGGCGCCTCGGAGACTCACCAGCCCCATCCAGAGCAACGGACCGGAATTCGCGGAGCAGCTGGATCGACTGGTCGATGATGTCTGGTTCGAGGATGTAGAGTACCGCGAAGGGGTGATCGATACTTTGGAGGCACCTTTGGAGGTGCTGCGTGCGTTGCCTGGGGTCAGCGAGGAGGTTCTGGCACGTTGGGTGCAGGTGCGCCAACAGAACGGTGCGGCCCGACGATCTACCCCGGCGTGGTTGGTCCGCGAGCAGGTGCTGGATCTGAAGCAACTGCGAGCCTTGTTGCCATGGCTGACCTGCCGAAGCGATACCTATCGAGCCCAAGTGGTCGCGTTCCGAGATGCGATGACGCCGATTGTGCGGAGGGTATACTTGCTGGATGGCCGGCGCGATTCGGCCGTCAGTATTCCCGCCCAGTGGCTTGGGGAATGGGACGGAGGCTGGTCGATCGACGAATTGGATCCAGGCGATCGATCCCGCACATCCAGTGGAAGCAGCGGGATCGAGCAGAGGGGAGAGCAATAGAAGATGCCAAGTTGGATGGAGAGGACGATCCCCAGTTTGTCGATTGGCAAGGCCAAGCCTAAGGGCGTGGTAGTCGCCGACTGGGATCGCAATGAAGTCCGGTTCCTGGCACTCTCTCCCCAGCGCACGGGGTTGGAGATCCTTGCCAGCGCATCGGCACCACGTACGCCCGACGATACACCCATGAGCACCCTCGGCAAGTTGCTAGCCGGCGGACGCTTCCTGTCGTACCCTCTGGTCTTGCTATTGTCCCGCACCGATCTGGAAATGATTTCACTGGTTCTCCCACAGGAGGCCCGGGATCAGTTTCCTGAGATGGTGCAATTGGAGATCGAGCAGAGGTTGGGTGAGCATGAGTCGGCTCCGGTTGTCGACTACGCCATCGCCGGCAACAACGACGCCAGCGGCGTCGATGTTCTGGCGTTTTCGCTTCTTCCTGAGGAAGTCGATCGATGGAATCGGGAAGCGAAAGAAGAGAAGCTTCGGCTTGCAGCGATTGCACCAAGACATTTAAGTTTACTGGCCAAGCTTCCAGCCGGTGCCATGAATCAAACTCGCGTTGCCATTCAAAGTCTGCCCAGTGAGGTGGAAATGGTAGTGGCCAGGGGGAGTCAGCCTCTTTTTCTGAGAACGCTGCGGTTGAGTACTGACGACGCCAGTAGCATCGCCGAGCAAATTTTGTTGGAAGTTCAGAGATGCCTGTCCTTGCTGCCGTCCGAACACCAGGGAGAGGAAGCCGAAGTTGCTACTGCAGCGCCCTCTCCCGCACCCCCTCTTTTTGTCTTTCCTGGCACCGATGCAGGACCCCTGGCAGAAGCGCTCCGGGAAAGAAAGGTCGCCGAGGTTCACTACCTGACCTCTTCCTCCCTGTGGCCTTCCGGAAGCGTCGCCAGCGAGATTCGCACGGAGCAGTTTGCCTCGCTGTTGGGGGCAGGAGAACAGTTCCTGCAGCATCAGTTGCCAGTCAACCTGCTGGCTCCCAAAAGACCACCCAAACCAATTCATCCTTTGCGAAAGTGGGGCCCGATCGGCGGACTCACAGCGGCATCTTTGGTCCTGGGGGGATGGTTTCTTTATTCCGATGTCCGTGACTTGAATGAGGAAGCCAACAGGCTGCAGACGACGCGAGATGATCAGTGGAAGTTAGCCAACAAATCTGCCGAACGGATCGACAAACTGGATCTGGTCGAGAAGTGGGAGGCAGAGCGTGTCGATTGGCTTAGCCTCATGGCTTCGCTCTCCAGTACGCTTCCCCTTGGGGATCGTGCGTCGGTGCGCCGGATGACTGCCAGCGTCTCGAATGCAGGACCGCAAGTGAGCCTCTCGGTCATGGTCAAGAGCCCTGAAGACCTTGCGCTGATGGAAGAAAAACTGCGAAGCCAGTCGATGGAAGTTTCCAGTCAAAGAGTCAATCAACAGGCGAGCGAAGAGGATTATCCGTGGCAATTCGAGACCACCATTGTGGCGCCTTGGGGCGATCCCCCACACGGCGACCGATGGGTCGAACCAACCGGTGAGGTCTCAGAGCCTAGTGCATCGGATCAGGGCAGTGAGGCAACGCATCAGCAGGAAGATCTGCAGTCCCCATCGCAGCCGTCCACGAATGCTGTGGAGCCAACGGGAGACAATTCATGACATCGACAACCAAATGGTTGCTGGCGGGTGCTGCACTGGTCTTTGGGCTGTATGGACTCGATTCCACCTATCGAGGTTGGATCGAGCAGCCGACGATCGTGGCGGGTAAGAAGATCGAGAAGCTTCAGTCGGAAATTGAAGATGCCGAGTTCTTGCAGCGCAAATCGCGAAAAGCAGCTAGGTCCATGGAAGTGCTGGAGGGGCGATCGTTGCCAAGCGATCCGGATTTGGCTAGGTCCAAGTATCGGGAGTGGTTGCTGTCGATGATTCAGCAACATGACTTCCAGGATGCTTCGGTCGATGCAGGCATTCCTGTTGCGGTGGAAGTCAAGGCGAGGGGCGGCAAATCCAAGCGGAAGTCGATCGGCTATCGCATCCCGTTCTCGCTTCGAAGCCGAGCGACCTTAGCGCAGTGGACGGCCTGGATGCAGCAGTTCGAGCAGGCGCCGCATCTGCATAAGATTATTTCACTTTCCATCACCCCTTTGGGAAATGGTTCGGAATTGAATCTCCAGATGGAACTGGAGGCGATCGCACTGGATAGCGCCACCCAGGAGGAGCAGTTGAGCGACTGGATCCCTGATCCACAAGTCGCTCCTCCGCCCACGGCAAGTCTCGCTATCGTGCAGCGCAATCTCTTTGCAACGGGATTTTCTAAGTCACTGCAAGCGCTGCGACTGAAGGCGATCACCACCGATCGCAAGGGGAGTTTGGAGGCTTGGTTTTCAGGGAAGGAAGGTGCTTCGACGACCCCCTACAAAGCTCCCTCCGAGGTTCCTGTCCCGTTGCACCAATTGCAGTTAACGGAAATCGCTGCGGACCATGTCCAAATTCAGATTGATGGGCAAAGCGTTCGATTGAATTTAGGGCAGTCGATAGCCGATGCACTTTCGATACGGACCGCCCCCACCTCCAAGGAGCCGAATCCATGAGCCGCAGCATTCGCGTCAGTCGTTGCCTGCTCGTTGTAGCCTGTGCTGTCTTCCTGCTCTCGGCGATCGTAGCCGAACCGGTGCAGGGGCAGATGTTCGGACAGCGATCGATGGGGCAGCCGATGGCCCGTCAGGGGCGACCGGGCAGCGGTCAGCTACCGAACATGGGACAGGGCATGATGCCTGGCATGATGCCAGGCATGGGAGGGGCGATGCCAGGCCAGGGGGGCGGGGCTCAGCAGGGAATCGTGCAAGGGCAGGAGCGGTTTCTGAGAGGCAATAGGAACCCCCAGGCCTTCGTCGGTTCCGATCGCCGAGACCAGCAAGGGTTTGTCGGAAGCGAGCAGTCGATTGGGGCAGGGAGAGTCGCAACGGCAACGGAAGGCCTGCGAGTTGAGTCGAGCCGAGCTCGCAATCGTCCGCTGTCTACCAAGTCAACGCGTGGGATGTATCCGCCGCGTCTGGTCCTCGATGAATCGTTCTACGCGCCGGTCGATAGTGTGGAGTCTGCGGAAGTGGTTCCAACGGAACCGATAGACAGTGGCATCTATGCTGGTGATGCTGGAACTCGCCGTTTCTCATCACCCCGAGCGTCGATCAATCGTCAGATCCCGACGGTGGGGCGATCGTCTGACTTGCAGTCGCGGATGCAACGGATCGGCGGCCCCCAAGTGCGCTCGCGTCTTGTGGGGGGAACCATGGTTTTGGAAGGAGCGGTGGAAAGTCGGCAGCGCGCGGAGCTTCTGGCGAATGTGGCTGCCATGGAACCTGGTGTCGATCGCGTCGAAAACCGGCTGCAGGTTGGTTCCCGCTGACCTCCGGTGTGGATCCCAAATGGCATCGCTGCGACAGGAATCGTCACATCGGGATCAGGAGCCCGATCAGGGCAAGCATCGCAAGGAGCGCCGGAAGCGTACATCTTTGGCTTTCCAGCAGCAAAAAAGCACTGACCACCAACAGCCAGTCCCAGGGATCATGCAGAGCATGTGAGCCGAGGGGGCGGATGCAGGTGGCAGCGAGCAGTCCTACAACGGCCGCATTGATCCCGAGGGATGCTGAGTGAAACCAGCGGCGACCCGCCAAGTAGGTCCAGAAAGGTAGCATACCTGCTGCCAGCAGCAGTCCAGGAAGAAACAGCCCAATCAAACCCACAATCGCACCAGGGATCTTCCAAGGTTCCGGAGCGGCATGGGCGCCTAGGAAAGCGCCGAAGGTGAACATTGGGCCTGGAATGGCCTGAGCGGCGCCATAGCCGGCAAAAAAAGTGGCGTGGTCGATACCGCCTGCTGCCGTCCAGCGTGCTTCCAGCAGTGGGAGCACGACGTGGCCACCACCGAAGACCAAAGCCCCAGCGACATAGGTGTCGCGGAACAACTGAGTCAATCTTCCGGCGACCGACGTTCCATGAGTGGTTTCCCAGGTTGACACCAGCAACAGGATAAAGAAGACCGGGATGCAGATCCAAGCGAGCTTTGGAGCACGGATGCTGGCGGCTTGGGCTCCTTGCGATTTGGAGACGGGCAGACAGCAAGTGGCCAGCAGCGCACAGACCATTAGCGACAGAAGCTGAATGGCCGGGTACGGCATCGCCAGTTGAGCGATCATGGCGCTGACCGCAAGGGATCTCAGAAAGAGGGTTTTGCAATTGGCTTGAGCCATCGATCGAAAGCCCGTGAGCACCACGGCTATAGCGAACCAGAGAAGAGAGCGTTGGATGGCTTCCCACCACCATGCGGAGGCTGGAGGCTGCCAAAGGGCAAAGATAGTCAACCAAGTCGCCGAAGGGAAAGCAAACCCAATGATGGCGGCGACACCTCCCAGCCAGCCGCAGCGATGCAGTCCGATACAAAACGCCTGTTGCGAACTGCCAGGACCGGGCAGCGACTGACACATTGCCATCAGTCGCGTGTACTGCTCGCTGGACATCCAGTTGCGTCGTATCACCACTTCTCGGTGGAAGATCGCCAGATGCGCCATCGGTCCACCGAAGGACCAGCAGCCAAGTCGAAGGAAGAGTAAAAACACCTCCAGTGCGAGATGGAAAACGGAATTCCCCTGGTGCGAAGCGCTATCGCAGGCCTGATGTAGTTCAGAGTTGGAACTGACGGTTGGATCCAATTCCATCGATCGAATGTCAGGCAGCCATGGGGCGTGTGGTTTCCGTAACTTGATGCGCCATCCAGCGGCGGACCGAATCGAACATCGGCTGCCACTCGGTTTCATTCGGGATATCGTGACGTAGGCCGCGCACGCAGTGCAGGGTGACCAGTGCGTTCTCGCGAGCTAGATCGCGGGAGGCATCGGGGCTTGCCAGCACATCGCTGCTACCGTGGATGATAAAGCAAGGCTTGCGAATCCGATGCGCATTTTCCAGTATCCACTCGCCAGAGTGAAGCAGTTCGGTTCCCAGGCGAACCGAAACGCGGCGATGAACCCAGGGATCTTTTTGGTAGGCGTCGAGGGCAGAGCGATCCTTGGTCAGCGCCTCCAGTTGTTTCGGCAGACGCACTGTCCAGTGAGGGATCCAGCGGCTCGCAGTCCGGCCGGCTCGCAGGACTCGTGGCGGAATCGTCTGAACAGGTCTGAGCATGGGAGCCAGCAGAACCAAGCCATCGCAGAATCCGGGGCGGCGCAACATCCAGTTGAGTGCGAGATTGCCGCCCATGCTGTGACCAAGAACGAATCTTGGCAGATCGTGCATCCCGGGAATCGATATAGTTCCGGCGCAGTGCACCTCTTCCACCAGATGCTGAAACGATTTGATACACCCGCGCCAGCCGAAACTGCGGCCATGACCGATCAGATCACAGGCTACTACTGCGATGCCATGTCGCGTCAACCATCGCGCAGCGCGGTCAAACCTGGCGCCGTGGTCCCCTAGCCCATGCAGAATACTTAGCGTCGCCCAAGGGTCACTCGCTTCCGGAATCCATCGATGCACGAAGCGAATCATGCCGCTGCCGATCAATTCGTGCCTGGAAACATAAAGCATCTCGGACTCCTTCCGTCGTTCTTTGGCTCCTTGCCATGCGAGAGACTAGCAGATGGTCGGAAAACGGATCAAGGTGAGTCGGGCACGATTGCCTGATCGGTTGGTCTTCCTGATATATTGAAACGATGGAATCCAGGGAATCTTGGGGGGGGCGACCTCCCACAAGCGACCCAGGAAATCGCAGGTTTTAATGAAACGATGCCATTGCACCGATTTCCATCCCATCCCCGCCGGCTTGTCGACGCTTTATCCAAGGAATTCCTTCATGCATTCTTTTGGCTATTTTCTCCAATCGCCCATCACTTCCCGTTTCACTTTCGGCGCACTAGCCTTCCTGCTGGTCTGGAAGACGATGGCCACCGGCCTGGCGGAGGACCCGATGTCACCGCCGGTCCCGCCGTCGGACATGCAGATGCTTTTTGACGGAAAGTCCTTGGAGGGATGGGATGGAGATCCCCGGCTTTGGTCGGTGCGAGATGGAGTGATCCATGGAGAGACGACGCCCGAAGCGGTCGCTCAGGGAAATACCTTCCTGATCTGGCAGGGCGGCCCCGTCAAGGATTTCGATCTCCGGCTTTCTTTTCGGTGCAATGCCACCAACAACTCCGGGATCCAGTATCGATCCCGTCACATCACCGATGGATCGGTGAAGAACCGTTGGGTCGTGCGCGGCTACCAGCATGAAGTACGCAACGAGCAGAAGCTGCCCAATGTTGCTGGATTTATCTACGACGAAGGGGGAACGCGTGGGCGTTTATGCCTAGTTGGGGAGCGCGTGGTGTGGCGGGATGGGAAGAAGAAGGAAGTGGTGGCCAATTGGATGGATCAGCCGGCGTACCAGAAGCTGTTCCGACTGGACGATTGGAATGACGTGGTGATTCTCGCCAAAGGAAACAGGATTCAGCACTTTCTGAATGGACAACTGATTGTCGACTTTACGGATGAAGATCCCCAGCTTCAGTTGCTAGAAGGGGTGCTCGCCTTGCAGTTACACGCAGGAGCACCCATGTGGGCTGAGTTCCGAGACGTACGTTTGAAGAAGCTGCAGCCATGATGGCTCATGCTTTCCCAGGGGCTGGAAACGTGCCGCAACCACCGACTCGCTGCTGTGGGTGCCAGGTGACCTGATGACACCCCAGTTTGCGGCGACGGAGCAATCCGATGGACCGCCCAGACGGGATCTGGTGCTGGTGGTGGTCAACCGATCCTCAGGAGCGGCCAACCGAAAGCCTTTGGTCGATGCCCTGGTCGATCGCATCCAGGAGGCAGGATGGGACTGCCGTATCGTGGCTCAATTGGATCAGTTGGGATCTGTGCTCGATTCGGTCCCCACGTCAGCGTTGCGGGGAGTCGTGGCTGCAGGGGGCGATGGCACCGTGAATGCGGTGGCCGAGCGACTGCCGGAGGGGGTGCCATTGCTGGTTTTTCCGATGGGGACCGAGAATCTGCTTGCCACTTCCCTTGGTTTGCAGGCTTGCCCCAGGCTGCTGGTCGAGACATTGCAGCGAGGTATCACGAAGCCGCTGGATGTGGGCATGGCCAACGGCCGTCCCTTTCTCATCGTCGCTTCGGCTGGGTTCGATGCCGAAGTCGTGCGGCGCATCCATCTGACAAGAAAAGGAAACGTCTGGAAGGTGCAGTATGTAGCGGCCCTGTTTCAGAGCCTTTGGGCCTATCGTTTTCCGCCACTGCGCCTGCGTTGGGGGGACGCTGCGCTGCCGCACGAGAGGCAAGAGGCGACCGTCGGATGGTTTTTCGGTTTCCTGATACCTCGTTATGCCATGGGGCTCCCCTTTTTGCAGAAGGCTCCTGAGCAGGACGGCAGGATTGATGGATGTTACTTTCCACGAGGTGGCATTCTGAGGGGGCTGGGATACTTCTTGTCGCTGCTGTTTCGACAGCACCATCGCTGGACTGGCTTCAAACAGTTTCGTGCTTCGTGGATCGAGATCGAATCGGACCAAGCGGTTGCCTACCAGATCGATGGGGAGTATGCGGGGGAGTTGCCATTGCGGTTGGAGATCGCCAGCAGGACAGTCGCTCTGCTAGTTCCTTGCGAACGCTGATTTCCGACCAGTTTGGCGATGGGGAGGTGGCCCAGTCCGTCGCCAGCGATGACTCGAGCGTGTCCGGAAGGATTTGTACGGGCCACCACAGGCTTTTCGGGAATTGTCCCACTTTGGGTCGCGTTGGAGCCAATCGGAGAGCCGAGGCGGGTTGGTGAAATAGTCGACATGTGGTGAAATGGACGTCGGGCAACTGCATTCCATCGCTTGGTATCTGGAGCTGACTTGATGACCCTGTCGATCCCCTCGGTGCAGATCGGTTCCTTGACTTGGAATCCTCTGGAGCGACCGCTGTTGATCGCTGGCCCCTGCGTGCTGGAGAGTCAGGGATTGACCGAAGAGATCGCTGGTCGCCTCGTGGAGATCAGCCAGGCACGAGGTGTGCCATTGGTTTTCAAAGCGTCGTTCGATAAGGCCAATCGAACCAGTGGCAGCAGCTATCGTGGACCGGGTATGGAAGAGGGCTTGCGGTGGCTGGAACAGATTCGATCTCACTGGCAACTTCCCGTTACCACCGACTTGCACGAACCACAGCAGGCGTCCATCGTTGCTAAACATGTCGATCTGTTGCAGATTCCCGCCTTCCTGGCCCGACAGACCGATCTGCTGGTTGCTGCCGCACAGACGGGGAAGCCTCTGAACGTCAAGAAAGGGCAGTTCATGGCCCCCAGCGACATGCGTTACGTCGTCGAGAAGGTTCGCAGGACCGGCAGCGGAGGGTTGATGCTGTGTGAACGCGGAACTTTCTTTGGCTATGGTCGCCTGGTCAACGACATGCAGGCCATCCCGCTCATGCAGGGATTGGGAGTGCCGGTGATCTTCGATGCCACTCACTCGGTCCAGCAGCCCGGTGGACTTGGGGGGGCGACCGGGGGGAACCGAGCGATGGTGGAGCCGATGGCGCGCGCGGCGGCGGCAGCCGGTGCGAATGGCTTTTTCTTTGAAACGCATCCTGATCCGGATCAATCCCCCAGCGACGGCCCGAACATGGTACCCCTGGCCGATTTCGCTGCGGTTCTCGATCGCGTCGTGGCGATTTGGGAAACCGTTTCACGATTTTCGGCGTAGAACCTTGAAACACCTCCTGCCCCGTTTTTTCGGGGTTACCCATGGATCGCTCTCCAATGAATCGCCTAAGCCCCCAGTGCCCCCTTCTGTTCGCTCCTGGATCCTCCTTGGCGCTGATCGGCATTCATCTTCTCGCCCTGATCAGTTGCTTTGGCTGTCGTGATACCGCCTCCAGCGATTTGATCGGTATTTCTTCTAGCGTCCAGTCGGCGGAAGCCAGCAAGGATGCGATCGAAGAGGCATTTCGAGACATCCCAAAAATGATCCTGCTGGAAAGGCGGGTTGCTGTCGGAGAAGTCACACGGCAGCTGAACAGCTGGTCTACCCGTCAGCCGCCCGAACCGGAATGGATGCCGACCGATCTGATCGAAGGGATTCCGTCACCCCTCCGCAAAAGCTTCTGGGGTATGCAGCTTGCCAGCATGCAGTTTGGAGAGCCGCACTGCGATTATCTCTATCAGTGTCAGAAGATGCACTCGATCGTCGAATGGGTGCTGGCCAGACCGTATCGCGATCCACTTTTCGCCTCCTGGCTGGAGACGAAGAAAGCAGAGCTGGGGCAGGAAGAGGGAACCAGACTGGAACAGGCGCTGAAGCTATTTGACTGGACCATCCGCAATATCATGATGGAAGGGGACGTCAAGGCGATCGAAACGTTGCCGACCAATCCGCAGTTGCCGATGGACGACAACGCAGCCGGTTACACTCAGCT
>Ga0068872_10003510_pt1 | contig 11944 bp, 10 predicted proteins | sample NOAtaG_7_FD_66441 | JGI IMG/M metagenome (GOLD analysis project Ga0068872, IMG submission 66441) | Freshwater lake microbial communities from Lake Erie, under a cyanobacterial bloom - NOAA_Erie_Diel1S_2200h metaG | ecosystem: Environmental > Aquatic > Freshwater > Lake | place: USA: Ohio, Lake...
CCCCCAACTGTGGTTCGCCGTTCCCCCAACTGTGGTTCGCCGTTCCCCCAACTGTGGTTCGCCGTTCCCCCAACTGTGGTTCGCCGTTCCCCCAACTGTGGTTCGCCGTTCCCCCAACTGTGGTTCGCCGTTCCCCTAACTGTCGTTCTCGTACCCCCGCTCCACCAGAAACGCCCGCACCTTTTCCGGGTCCCGCTCGCTGTCGAGCGAGCCGGGACGCAGCCCCACCCGCACCAGCATCCCCCGACCGGCTGACGAGGCGACCACGAACGCATCCGTGGTGAGGCACACCACCTCCGCCGTTTCCGAGAGCTGCCCCGGGTGCCCGGAGAAGTGCATCGTGGACCCTTCGGCAATCCCCTCGCCGCGCACGGTGTCCAGCGCTTCACACCAGCTGGCGCCGGTGAAGAGCACCACGTCGTTGCCGCCGCTGATGAAGTCCTCCATCGGGACACCGTACACCCCGGGGTTGGGGCCCACCTCGGCGGTGATGCGGAAGGCTTCGAAGCGGTCCTCCACATCCGCCGCCTCCGTGGCCACGCGCACCACGCGCCCATCCTGCAGGATGATGTGCACCGCCTGCTCGGCGATACTCATCCCCCGCCAGGCCCCGCGCAGGGCGCGCAGGGCCTCCACGGTGGTGTCCGTGGCCTGAAACCGGTACTGGCGCACTTACGGCCTCACCGGTCGCGTGCGTCCTCGTCGAAGCCGAAGGGGCTCGCGCCCCCGGCCGCGCCCATGTTCTCCACCCGCAGCGTCTGCTTCAGGACGGTGGGCCCAATCTGCAGGACCACCCCGTAATCACCGGTGCTGGCTGTGCCGCCGCCACCGAAGCCGCCGAAGCCGCCGCGCCCGCCCTGGGCCGGCACCGGCAAGCCGATGAGCGCGAAGATCTGCTGCACCTTCGGGTTGCTCGCGGCGCCCTGCAGCTGCGCCGCACGCTCCTGCAGCTGCGCCATGTTCGCCCCCTGTGGCGCGCCACGTCCCGGCGCCGCCTCGGCCGGACGCGCACAGAAGCTGTCCCACTGGGTCATCGGCCGCTCGCAGGCGCCCTGCGGGCCACGACCGCCACCGCCACCACCGCGCCCGAAATTCATCGCGCCCCCGCCGGGCGGATTGAGGAGCTGCTTTGCCAGCGCGATCGCCGTGCTGTCGAACGTGGCCTTGGCAAGCGAGTCGAACACGGCCGGTGCGCGCACGGCGCGCAGGATGCTGTCGCGCTTTTCGCTCGGCGAGAGGGGCGCGCGCGGCGCCGGCGGCGCACTCAGCGCGAAACTCCACGTGAGCGTATGGACCCCCGGAGTGACCGGCCCCGTGAGTGAGGCCACGGTGTCCCCCGAGGCGCTCACGATGCTCACCTTGGCGCTCGAGACACCGGTCGGCGCCTGCGCAATGCGGTACGAAATCGCCGCACCGTACGCCGGGTTCTGCGTGGTGAAGAAGCCCTGCGCATTCCCGTTGCCACTGGCTCCGCGCAGCGGCTCCTCCCCCCACTGGAATGCTTTCCGCGGCGCGAAGAGGTGCACCGGCTTGGCCGCCACCGCCTTCGACAGCTGCTGGAGCGGCGCCACGTCCACGATCCAGAAGCCGCGACCGTGCGTGGCCGCAATCAGCTCGCGATCACGCGGATGGATCTGGAGGTCATACACCGGGACGCTCGGGAGCCCGGCGGCAAACTTCGTCCACGTCGCCCCACGGTCGATCGAGGCATAGACGCTGAGCGACGAGCCCACATACAGCACATCCGGGTTCGACGGATCTTCGCGCACCACGTGCAGGAAGTCGCCCGGCCCACCCGTGGGGAGGTTGTTCACGAGCGACGTGAAGCTCTTGCCGCCATCACGCGACACGAACAGGTGGGGACGGAAATCCCCCCACCGGTGGTTGTCGAACGCGACGTACACCACGTTCGTATCGAACGCCGACGCCTCGATGCGCGTGACGTAGACCTCGCCACCATTCGGCAGCCCCGGAATGCGCGCCGACAGATTCTCCCAGGTGGCGCCATCGTTGCTCGACTTCCACACGTTGCCGTCATCGGTGCCAGCGTAGAGCAGCCCCGGCTTGGCCGGGCTCTCCTCGAGCGCCACCACGGTGCCGTACGTCTCGGCCCCGGTGGCATCGAGCGTGATGCCGCCCGTCAGGCGGAGTGCCGTATCCAGCTTGGCCGTGAGCTGCTTGGACAGATCCGGCGAGATGATCCGGAGCTCCTCGCCCCGCTTCGTGGACTTGAGGACCTTGTTGCCGGCGAAATAGATGACCGCCGGATTGTGCGGGGAGATGAAGAACGGCGAGTTCCAGTTGTAGCGGAGCGACAGCGCCACCGAGTCCCGCTTCTGCTGGACCCGCAGCGCCGCGATGGCCGCCGTCTGGGCCTTGGTCGCCGGCGTGAGCGGATCCCCCCGCACGATGGCGATGGAGTCTTCCCACCGCTTGTAGGTCGGCTGCCAGTTGGGCTTGGCAAAGCCCATCCGCTCCCCGCTCTTCAGGTTGAGCCGGGACACGTTGCCCCCCTGCGACTCGCCGTACACGATGTTCGGATCGGTCGGATCCATGGCCGCGTAAAAGCCGTCGCCGCCGGCGATGGTGAACCAGTAGCCGAGGCTCGTCTGCGGCGTCCGGCGGCGGCTCGGGCCGCACCAGGTGCCGTTATCCTGCGCCCCGCCGCAGATGTTGTACGGAACAGCCATGTCGTACGCCACTTCGTAGAACTGCGCGATCGGCAGGTTCTGCGGCTGGAGGAAGTTGCCGCCGGCATCGTAGGTGATGGCGACGCCACCGTCATTCGCCAGGAACCAGCGCTGCGGATCATTGGGATCGATCCAGATGCCGTGGTCGTCCACGTGCACGTTCTGCGCCGCGTTGCGCGACGTCTTGCCGCCGTCTTCCGAGAGCTGGAGTTCGGTGGACGAGAAATAGACGCGGTCCGGGTTCTTCGGATCGCTGCGCACCTGCGAGTAGTAGAAGGGGCGCACGTTGATGTTGTTCATCTGCGCCCACGTGGCTCCGCCGTCGGTGCTCTTCCAGAGCCCGTTCCGCTTGGGGCTCCGCTCCCCCACGATCGGGCCGGTCCCGTTTTCGGCTGCCTCGATCATCATGTACATCACGTTCGGGTTGGCGCGGTTGATGTCGAGGCTCATGCGCCCCTTGTAGCCGGAAGGGAACCCACCGCCCTTCACTTCGGTCCACGTATCCCCGCCATCAGTGCTCTTCCAGAGCGCCGAACCCGGACCGCCACTGAAGAGCGAGTAGGGCGTGCGCCGCCGCTCCCAGCTGGTGGCGAAGAGCACGTTCGGGTTCGTCGGATGAATGGCCACGTCCACGAAACCGGCCTGGTCGCTCACGAACTTCACGAGCTGCCAGCTCGTGCCGCCGTCCTTCGTACGATAGAGCCCGCGCTCCGGGTTGCTCCGCCACGCGGCCCCGAGCGCCGCCACGTACACCACGTCGGGATTGGTGGGGTGCACCACGATCCGGCCGATGTGCTCGGTCTTCTCGAGTCCCATTGGCTTCCAGGTGAGGCCGCCATCCGCGCTCTTGAAGATCCCGCCACCGGGCTCGATGGAGTTGCGCGAGTTGGGCTCGCCCGTGCCGGCCCACACCTGCTGCGTGTCGCTCGGCGCGATCGCCAGCATCCCCATCGAGATCACGCGCTGGTCGTCGAAGACGGGGCGCCAGGTGATGCCGTTGTTGGTGCTCTTCCAGATGCCGCCTGCCGCCGCCGCCACGAACACGGTCTTGGAGGGGCTCGGGATGCCGACCACGTCGGAGAGCCGCCCCATGAAGTTGGCGGGGCCCACGGTGCGCCAGCGCATCCCCGCCACGGAGGCGGAGTCGAGCGGCTGGGCGCCGAGTGGGGTGGTGAAGACGGCGGCGCTGGCAAGCAGGCTGGCGAGCAGGAGGCCGCGGACGGGGCCGCTCAGGGGGCTCCGACGGGCGGCGCGGAAGGAGACAGGCATGGACGGGACGGGTGGAAACGTGGAGGAACCGGACGAGCGCGTCCGGCCCAATGGAAAACGTACGGCATGGCCGACACGTTTAGTACATGATCCCGACCCGCGGTCTTGCCGCCTTCGACGCCACCGGCCCTCTGGGCCCATGGGAGTTCACCCGCCGCCCGCTCGGCCCCCGCGACATCCAGATCGCGATCGACTGGTGCGGCATCTGCCACTCGGACCTGCACACCGTCCGCGGCGAATGGGGGGCCATCCAGTACCCCCAGGTCCCGGGGCACGAGATCGTGGGCCGGGTGGTGGCCATGGGGGGAGAGGTCACCGGGTTCGCCGCCGGCGATCGGGTGGGCGTGGGGTGCCTGGTCGACAGCTGCCGGGTGTGCGATCCCTGCCGCCGGGGGCTCGAGCCGTACTGTGAAGGGGGCTCCACCGATACCTACGGCGCAGTCGAGCAGCAGACCGGCCGCCCCACGCAGGGCGGATATGCCGGGACCATCGTGGTGGACCGGGATTTCGTGCTCCGCGTCCCCCCCGGGCTCGATCCGGCCGGCGTGGCGCCCCTCCTCTGCGCCGGGATCACCACCTGGTCACCGCTCCGTCATTGGCAGGTCACGGCCGGCCAGCGCGTGGGGATCGTGGGGCTCGGCGGCTTGGGACACATGGGGGTCAAGCTGGCCGCTGCACTGGGCGCCGAGGTCACGGTCTTCACGCGCAGCCCGCACAAGACCGACGACGCCCGCCGGCTTGGGGCACAGGACGTGATCCTCTCCGAGGACCGGCAGGCCATGCGCGCGGTGCGCAGTCGCCTCGACCTCATCCTCGACACGGTCAGCGACCCGCATGCGCTGGACCCGCTGCTGCAGACACTCCGCCTCGATGGCACCCTCGTGCTGCTTGGCGGATCGCCGCAGCCGCACCCGTCCCCGGGGGTCTTCTCCTTCATCACGAAGCGTCGGTCGCTCGCCGGTTCGCTCATCGGCGGTCTGCCGGAAACGCAGGAGATGCTCGACTTCTGCGGTGCGCACGGCCTCACGGCCGACGTGGAGGTCATCGCCCCGGACGGGGTGAATGCCGCCTACGACCGGATGTTGCGCGCGGACGTGCGCTACCGCTTCGTCATCGATTGTGCGTCGCTGCAGTAGAGGCGCAGCGGCCGCGCGCTTCCGTTACGGCGCCTGCGGCGGCAGCTCGAAGGAGCTCCCCGGCGGCACGAGCGCCTTGGTCGTCCATCGGATGCCACGGGCGTTGGTCATGGTCACGGCGTCCAGGATGCGGTAGCGCGCATCTACCTGCGCCCAGATGGCGTCGTTGCGTTCCTTGCCGTGCATCGAGATGCACACGATGCCATCCGGGGCCAGGAACTGCTCATAGCGCGTGAGCCCGGCAATCGTATCGTGCAGGTAGTAGATGCTTTCATTGAACACGATCACGTCGAAGCGCTCGGTGGTGGTGAACTCGTTCATGTCCCCCACCGTGAAGCGCACCGTGTCGGTGACCTTGTGCTGGGCCTTCCGGATGGCCTCCTCGAAGTCCACTCCGAGATAGCGTCCGGCCGCGCCACGCAACTGTTCCTGGAAGACTCCTTCGCCGCTGCCGACATCGAGCACCGAACCGCCCGGCTTGAGGTAGCTCACGTAGCCAGCCAGCACGCAGTGATGGGCCAGCTCGTCCAAGTTACGGAGCCAGTCCCATCCCCCCTCGGCGTACTCCGTGTTCCAGCGCCGTTCGCGGTCCACGCCAAGCATCCGGCGCGCCCCGCGGGCGAGACGGGCCGTCAGGGGAAGAGCGGACGGGTCGCGGTCGGCGCGATCGGGCGTCGGAGCGGAATCGGAGGGCGAGGACACGGAGGCGCGCAGGTTCGGGTGAGGAGTGAAGCGCCGGCAACCGCTCAGGCGATCGACGGGGTGAGGAGCATCTTGGCGAGCTTGGCCGCGAAGGCCCACGTGGGGAGCGGCCCACCCACGCTCATCCGCCCGAGGCGGAGCGGATTCGTGCGGCGCCGATTCCCCCATCGCTTGAGGGTGCAGGCCCCGCGGTAGCCGGCTTCCCGCACGCGGACCAGCGTGTCGAGATCATGCGAGCCGTACGGGAAGGCGAGGTGTTCGCAGGGCACGCCAAGGGCCGCCTCGAGCTCGTCGCGCGATGCGGCCAGTTCGTCCGCGGCCAGAAGCGGGTCCAGCCCGCGAATGCGACGATGGGATCGCGAGTGCGAACCGACATCGTGCCCGGCCGCGAGTGCACCTCGCAGCGCCGTTGCATCGAGCAGCGTGGCGCGTGGGGCATGGGGGTCCCACACGTTCGTCCCGCCGAGCTGCGAGGAGACCGCGTAGATGGTGCAGGGCCAGCGGTACGCCTCGAGCACCGGAAAGGCGTGTGTCACCACGCTCGCGTAGGCGTCGTCGAAGGTGATGGCCACGGCGCGGGCGGGGAGTACCGCGTCGCCGCGCTGCCACCGGAGCACGTCGCGCACGGTGACGCCGGTGAATCCGAGACGCGCGAGTGCCGCCAGCTGCTCGGCGAAGTGCAACGGCGTGGTGAAGTTGGTGTCCCCCTCGGCACCAGCCGGCGGGACCTCAACGCGATGATAGCAGAGAAACGGAATCGCCGGCATATCGGGCGGCAGGCGCCGGAGCGGTAACGGTCGTCGGGCGCGCGCGGCGGCAGAGATCCCACGCCAGGGCATACTTGGCGAAGCAGGCCCAGGCGTGCACGGCACAGAAGACGAACCCGCGCGCGCCCTCGCGCCACATCCCCTCGAGGCAGAACGTCTTGATGAAGCGCCAGACGGGTCGAAGGAGGAGATGTGTCCACCCGACGCTGGCCCCGCGCTCCACGAGATCCTCGGCACCCCACCGCGCATAGGTGGTGGCCTTGGCGAGCTGATGGGCGAGATCGCGGTAGGAGTCGTGGACGAGGCGGCCATCGAGATCGGCCACGGCCCCCTCCACGATCAGCCGCTCATGGACCCGCTGTTCCGTCCATCGCCAGTGGCGGGGGAAGAGTCGCACATGGCGGTCGCGCGCCCAGCCACCCCGATCGAACGGCGCGCCGAGGTAGTGATTGAAGAGGTGCACCTGATAGGCGGCCGCTATCGGCGCGGAGACGGCTCCGGCAATGGCGGTCGCCAGCTCCGGGGTTACCCGTTCGTCCGCATCGAGGGAGAAGATCCACGGGAATCGGGCTCTGGCGATCCCCTGATTCTTCTGGGCTCCGATGGTACGACCGGTCATTTCGAGCACTTCGGCCCCGTGCGCGCGCGCTATCTCACGTGTCGCATCGGTCGAGCCCGCATCCACGACGATCACCTCGGCCGCCCACTGCACCGACGCGAGGCAGGCGGGAAGGCGATCGGCTTCATTCAGCGTGGGGATCACCACGCTGACGGGGATGGCGGTCGAACGGGGATGGACCGGATGGGCCGTTAACGTTTTCATTTGGCAGGCGTATACCAACGTTTGGTCCCAAATAGTCTAATGCAGCCGAGCCGATCCATGAACCGTGACGAAGCGTTGCGATGGTTTGATGAGTTGTCGCCGGTCTCCATCGAGACGCTATTTGGACACTGGCGCGGTGGTGAGTTGAAGACCGGCCATGTGATGGATGGGCTGCTCACCGCCTATTCGTGGCATGGCAAGTCGTTCCTTGATCCGGAAACCGTTCACCCGCTGGTTTTCCGCAACTGGCGAGGTGCCCGCGTTTCCCTCGATCCGCGGTGGATGCCGCTCGGGCTCGCCCGCCATCGATGGCTGGCCCACAGCCCCGTCATGCGGGGGCTCGTACGGATCGTCCGGCCACTCCTGCAGACCACCGCACCGCGTGCCCGGCTGCGCCGCATGGAAATCCGTGGCGCGGTGACGGCGACCATGGTGTACGACCACCTCCCGATCTGCGATCACTTCAAGCGGATCGACGACGATCGGCTCCTGGGGCTCATGGATCTCCGCGGCGCCCCCCCGTTCTTCTTCACCCTGACTCGCGAGGCGGCCTGACGGTGCGGGGAGCGCGTTGGCTCATGTCCGGGTTCCTCGGGCTCGTCCTGCTGCTGCTCGCGTGGGTGGCCGTGTTGGCGCCCGACCGAACGGTGGCCGAGTTGGCGCCTCGGTGGGCGCCGCCGCCATCCATGTTCCGGCCCATTGATGGGCTGTCGGTGCATCTGCGTGACGAGGGGCCGAGCAGCGACTCGGTCCCGGTTTTCCTGCTGCACGGCACATCGGCCAGTCTGCACACCTGGGATGGATGGACTGCCGAGCTCTCGCGCACGCGACGGGTGATCCGCGCCGACCTCCCGGGGTTCGGGCTCACCGGCCCCGACCCGGACGACCGGTACGACATCCCGCGCTATGTTCGCTTCGTACTGGCGCTCGCTGATTCCCTGCACGTGGCGCAGTTCGATCTGGCCGGCAACTCGCTCGGCGGCGAGATCGCATGGGAAACGGCGGCCCGTGCCCCCGACCGGGTGCGGCGGCTGGTGCTGGTGGATCCGGCCGGCTTCCCACTCGCCGCGACCTCCGTGCCCCTCGGTTTCCGCCTGGCACGACTGGAGGGGCTGAGCTGGCTCTTTTCGCGGATCCTGCCGCGCTCCGTCGTCGAGTCGAGCGTGCGTGACGTGTATGGTGATCCGTCACGCATCACGCCGGCGCTGGTGGACCGCTATTACGAGCTCACGCTCCGCGAGGGGAACCGGCGATCGCTCCCGAAGCGCTTCGCGCAGTCGCAACCGGGCGCGGATACCATGCGCCTGACGGACGTGCGCGCCCCCACGCTGCTCCTGTGGGGCGGACAGGACCGCCTGATCCCGCCGCTGCTTGCTGACCGTTTCCGGCGCCTGCTCCCCCGGAGCGCGTTGGTGCGCTACCCCGCGCTCGGACACGTGCCCCACGAGGAAGACCCCGCGAGCACCGTCCGCGATGCCGCGCGCTTCCTCAGCGCCCCGCGTTGAGGCGAGCGGTCAGGGCCCCCAACCGCTCACCCGCCGCGCGGAGCGTCTCCTCGCGTTTGGCAAAATGGAAGCGGATGAGATGCCGTACCGGTTCGCGGAAGAAGCTCGAGCCGGGGACGCCCGCCACCCCGACCTCCTTGATCAGCCACTCCGACGCGGCCGTGTCGTCGGTAAAGCCGAGCGGACTGATGTCCACCAGGACGTAGTAGGCGCCCTGCGGCTCGGTGAAGGGCAGCCCCGTCCCCCGCAGGATATCGAGGAAGAGCGTGCGTTTCGCCGTGTAGAGGGCGGTGAGCTCGTCGTAGTACGACATCGGCAGTTCGAGCGCGCCCACGGCGGCCTCCTGTAACGGGGCGGCCGCGCCGACGGTGAGGAAGTCGTGCACCTTGCGCGCCTGTGCGATCACCGCCGGTGGCCCCTGCACATACCCGAGCCGCCACCCGGTGATGGAGTAGGTCTTGGAGAGCGAGTTGACGGTGATCGTCCGCTCGAAGGCCCCCGGGAGCGTGTGCACGTAGACGTGGGCGTGCGGCGCGTACACGATGTGCTCGTACGGCTCGTCGCTGATGATCCAGGTGTCGTATTCGTGTGCGAGCCGGATGATCGTCTCGAGCTCGGCCCGCGTGAACACCTTGCCGCTGGGATTCGACGGATTGCACACTACGATGGCCTTGGGGCGCTGCGCGAATGCCCGCCGCAGATCCTCCTCGTCGAAGCCGAAGCCGGGCGGATGCAGCGGCACGTAGATCGGCTCGGCCCCGGAGAGGATGGCGTCGGCGGCATAGTTCTCATAGAAGGGCGAGAACACGATGACCTTGTCCCCCGGATTGCAGGCGGTCATCATGGCCACCATCATGGCCTCGGTGCTGCCGCAGGTCACCACGAGATGCTGGTCGGGGTCCACCGCCTGCCCCGTGAAGCGGCTGATCTTGCCGGCGAGGGCCTCCCGGAACCGGGGCGCGCCCCAGGTGACCGCATATTGATGGAAGGGGCCCCGGGTGGCCCGTTCGAGTCCTTCCAGCAGGACGGCCGGGGGGTCGAAGTCCGGAAACCCCTGCGAGAGGTTGATGGCTCCGTGCTGGTTGGCGAGCCGGGTGGTCCCACGGATGACCGATTCCGTGAAGACCTCGAGACGCGTGGCGGTGGTGGGCATGGACGGGGGATATACGTCCCGGCGCGAACTCTCTCAAGCGGTTGTGCATTGAACGGGCATGCCCTCCCGCGCCCTCTGGCTGATCAGCGGATCCGGACTGATCCCCTTTTTCGTCTGTCTCACACTGGTGTACGCCGTCCCCGATCGGCGAGACGCCGCAATAAGCACCGCGCTCACCTACGCCGCCCTGACGCTCACCTTTCTTGGCGGGTCGCGCTGGGGGGCCGAACTGGTGCGAGCCCCAGACCGTCCGGTACTCGGGCGTCTGATCGCGTCGGCGCTGCCGTCGATGATTGCCTTGATGGCCCTGCTGCCCCAAACGACACCGCGCGTGGCGCTGGCCCTGCTGGTGAGTTCGAGTGCCGGCCAATTGTGGTGGGATGTGCGAGATGCGCGGCGCGGTCTCCTGCCTCCATGGAATGCGCGCCTGCGCACCGTGATGACCGCGTGGGGGACCCTCTGCATGATGGCGCTGTTGCCGGCGTTGTAGTAATCGGTGCGCGGTCATCATCCGACGCGGTGACACGTCTGCAATGACCGTGATGGCAGACTGTCATCCATGAACAAGACTTCACCGATAATTCGTTCTCGAGGTGCGGATAATTGGTTTCATTCCGCGTGCTAGTTCGTCCACCGGCTGATCACGATGCGTTGCTGTTGACCGCAGCCGGCTGCGCACTTCCGCAAGACCCTCGGCCCCATTGCTCGTGCCGCAACTCGACCGCGTCATCTCCCGCATTGAATCCGGCATCGCCAGCGAGATCGTGCTGGAAGCGGATGCTCCCATTCGATGCGTCACTACCGATGGCGAGATCCCCATCAGCCAACAGGTCCTTTCCTCGGGACAGGTGCTGACACTCGTTGCGGAGTTGGCGGGCCCGGATGATCAGGGACCGGTGGCAGCAGGTCACGGGATCCGCTTTCTCTACACATTGAATGCGCGTCAGTGGCTGGTGGAGCAGGATGATGCGTCCAGCCGCACGCGCGTGGTGATTCGCGAGTGGGTCGCCAAGACTCCGGCGGCCACGAGCGAGCCTCCCGAGGCCGGCATCCAGCTGCGGCGTCGCGCATCGGATCGGCCGTTGGGGCCGTTCGACTCGGAGGCTGAGGCGCGCGAGGTCATGGATGCCATGCTGCGCATTCAGGTCCAGCGGAAGGCCGCGGACCTGCATCTACGTGTGGGCGAGCCGCCGATGCTGCGGCTGGGCGGGGACATCGTGCGCCTCGAGGAGTATCCGGTGTTCGACGACGAGCGGCTCGCGGCCGTCGTCTGGTCGATCATGCCGGACAAGAACAAGGTGGAGTTCGACGGGCATTGGGACACCGACTTCGCCTACGAGATCGAGGGGCTCTCCCGCTTCCGCGTGAATGTGCTCCGCGACCGGAAGGGTGTGGCGGCGGTGCTCCGCACGATCGCCAACGGGACGGTCACGGTGGAGGAGATGGGGATCTCCCCGGAGGTGCAGCAGCTGTGCATGCTCACCAAGGGGCTCGTGCTTGTCACCGGCCCGACGGGCTCCGGCAAGTCCACCACGCTCTGCGCCCTGGTGGACCTCATCAACCGCACGCGATCGGACCACGTGATCACGATCGAGGACCCGATCGAGTTCGTGCACCAGTCGAAGAAGTGTCTCATCACGCAGCGGCAGGTGGGGGTCCACACCCACTCGTTCAAGACGGCCCTGCGCGCCGCCTTGCGCGAAGATCCCGACATCGTGCTGGTCGGGGAGCTACGGGATCTCGAAACGATTGCCATTGCCATCGAGACAGCCGAAACCGGGCACCTCGTTTTCGGGACGCTGCACACGTCCACCGCCGCCTCGACAGTGAACCGCATCGTGGATCAGTTCCCGGCCGACCGGCAGGAACAGATCCGGATCATGCTTGCCGAGTCGCTCA
>Ga0068872_10003512_pt1 | contig 11941 bp, 13 predicted proteins | sample NOAtaG_7_FD_66441 | JGI IMG/M metagenome (GOLD analysis project Ga0068872, IMG submission 66441) | Freshwater lake microbial communities from Lake Erie, under a cyanobacterial bloom - NOAA_Erie_Diel1S_2200h metaG | ecosystem: Environmental > Aquatic > Freshwater > Lake | place: USA: Ohio, Lake...
ACCTCTATCCTTCATAAGAGTTTTTGTTTCTTCAAAACCTCTATCCTTCATAAGAGTTTTTGTTTCTTCAAAAGAAGTTTGATTATTACTTACAATATGTGAAATAGGCATTCCATGGGGTTCCGTTACTTCAGCGACCATTTTACTTAATGAATACTATCGTAGAGATGCATAAAAATAATATAATTTCATTTTTTTTTTATTGAAATTAAATTTAACAAAATCAAATTGTATTTAGAATGTTATAAATTTATTAATATTATTGCTAGCTATTACATTATCTTTATTCGTATTAGTTATACGACTTTTTGCATTATCCATTTTTATTTCATATAATTTTAATTCTTCTAAATTATTTTTCTTATCTGTATCTTTTTTCTTATCTGTAGCGAATACATTCATATTGATATGTTTTATATTTTCTAAATCAACTTCTTCAACATAATCTCTTGATATAGACATTGGGTATTCTATCATTTTATATACCTTTCGTTCCTTTGTACTATTTCTAAATTCATTTATAGAAAGTTTACCTCCAAACATTTTCAAAGTACATCTTGGTGGCGCAGGTGTTAGTGGTGAATCTGCTAGATGTGCTAAATTATTAATATAATTTTGTTTAATAATCTTTGTTTGCGGGTCTAAAACATCTCCAAATATATCGTCTTTTAATAAAATATTCAAATCGTTTTTATATGATTCTTTTGAAGATACTTGTAAACCCCCGGTTAATTTTTTATAAAGAAAACTTGTTAAAGCTTTAAAGTTTTCATGTTTTTTTCTATTATCTTGTCCATAAGCTATCATACAAGCAAAACTACAAAAAATTCCCTTTACAATAAATTTTTTACTTTTATTTTTATCATATTCTACTGGCATTCCAATTGGGATTGTATCAAATGTATGACAACACCACCAACAACATACATCAGTATGATCAAGCCAATTCGTATTTTCTATAAAATCTGTTAAAACATTAAAAGAACCATTTTGTACATTATTATTAATTTTATTATTATTGCTACTATTATTTTTTGATAAACTTAAAGTATCTTTAATTTCATCCAATCCGATCAAATTATTATTATGTAGTTCTTCTAATAATTCTTCATGGTTATGAATATTTTCTAATTGTTCAATCAATTTATTATCTTGCGCAATTCTTGCTTGTAGACGTTTTTCATATAATTCAATTAATGGATAATCCATTTCTTTATTTTCATTTATATTTCCTTCAATATGTTGATCTATAAGTATTTTATTTTCAGAATTTATAGAACATTCGGTATTTAATTTATTATCATATCCAGATGTTATAGATAAATTAGGTGAATTAGATGAATTATTTTTGTCAACTTCGATTGAAGAATTTAATACAGCCGTCTCATCTTCAATTAGATTATAAAGCTCTTTTTTCGAATCAATATCTGAGTCTTTAATATCTATATGCAGAATGCTTTTATCATTATCTTGAATAATTGTTGTAAGAGGTATTCTTTTACGAATAGATGAACTAAAAAATTTAACTGCAGCTTTTCTACCTCTTTTTTTCTTTTGTTTAATCACTTCTTCAACTTGTTCCTTCTTTTTACGCCCCCTTTTCTTTTTTACTACGACTACGCTTTCCTTGTTTTCTAAATTTTCATCTAAAGTATTTTGAACATCCAATTGAATTTTTCGTGGCCTACCTTTTTTCTTTTTGACAATTGAAATTGCATTATCCATATTTAAAATTAATAAATTCTTATTGATATTTATAAATTTCAATTTTATTTAATTAAAATCTATGTTTTCTTAATATTATTTTTTTATTGTGTAATATAAATTAAATATGCAAGAAGAATCGTGTCCAAGTTTGCTTGATACATTAGAATTTCTTAAATTACCTGAATTTAAAATAATTCCAGAGCCCCAAAAGAAAACAATAAATTTTTTGTATGACGATTCGGATAGTGAAGAAGCTAAAACGGATTCTTATAATATACCAGATGAAGAAGCATCAAACACTGAGTCTCAAATTGGGTCTGGATATAATATGTTAGAGGATTTTGAAAAAGAAATGTACGAAGATGATGAAAAAGCAGGCGAATACAAACAAGATGACGAAAAAGATGATGAAGGGGAATGTTATCAAGACAACGAAGACAACGAAGACAACGAAGACAACGAAGACAACGAAGACAACGAAGACAACGAAGACAACGAAGACGACGAAGACAACAGAAGGGGTGATGTTTATAATTACGAGAATGAAGAAAGTGATAGTCAAAGTGAAGAAGTTAATGATTATGATAGTGAAGTTATTGAATTTGATAGAATAAATAATTTTGTTGAAAATATAAAAAATTTTTTAGAAGAGGAAAAGGGTGAAAATATATTAGTTGATCTAGTAGAAAAGAGGCCTCTCACATATAATTTAATAAGTAATGGAGATAAAGAAAAGATTATACTAACAAAAGATCTTAGTAAAAAAAAGATAAAAAAAATAGTCGAAATTATCGACTATATAAAAGAACAAAATATGAGACAATGACCAAAATCATATTGTATAATTTTTGATAATACTGACCCCAAAATATTGCTCATCAATAAATCTCATTCTTTTTCGCGCAATTCATGTTTCCAGCCGCTACTGATATGATTACGCTCCATTTTTTCAAGATATTCATAGACAATTTTGCCTTCGTCATTTGAATAAAACACTTTACGAATACCAACGTTACACATTTTTTCAATACAATGATTGCAAGGTCTAGAATTTTTTAGATTTCCATTTTTATTTCTGATAACAATAATATCCATACCTTTAATCGCTCTTTTATCGTATGGAAAATTAAATATCGCATTCATTTCTGCATGAATAGTTCGATATTTAATTTTTTCCTTGATTGGGCGATTGAAACCAATTATAATTTTACTTTTATAATTGCTCTTTAGCAATGCGGCAGCATGCTTACTTTCAACTGAAGAACGCATAGCCGCCTTTTTTAAGATATCTAACATTTCGTTATCAAATTCAGATACATTTAGAGGCTGGGACGGCTGGGACGGCTGGGACGGCTGGGACGGCTGGGACGGCTGAGACGGCTGCAAGAACATTTGTGATATAAATTGAAACAGTTTGAAATATTTAGTTACATTTGTATTAATTTTAAATATTTTTCAATTTTTTTATCAAATTACAAATTACAAATTACAAATTACAAATTACATAAACATTTTAATTTTTGTAATTTTTGTAGTTTTTAGTTAAAGGCTTTGGAATATTAATAGGAGTAATGGGATATAACTTGAAAAATAGCACCAAAATCTTCCTATACTTTGGCCCTTATAATAATAAGATGACAAGATGAATGATAATATAGTAATCAAAACAAAAATTGTATTTATTGGGTATTCAAAATTTTCAAAGCATAAAATAACAAGTGACATTAAAAATAAGGTATAAACAATCTCTGCATAAGGTTGATCATTCCATTGCCAATATAAACTTGGAGAAGATTCTTTTGATACTAGTGTATAATTTATATTTTTGTAAGTATTTATACTGTATACTAACGCAAAGAGCGAGTAAATGATGATAATTATTTTAGAAAGTGATTCTAATTTACCAGAAATCATATAAATTAATAATGCTAATATAATAGGTTGTAAATGATTTGATATCATTGCTATTTTTGTAAATATATAATTAATATTATTTTCCGATAGATTTTCCCAGAATATTAAATCATATAATTGCATAAGCCCTACGAATGCAAAAAATAATGCAAAAATTTTAGAATATTCGGTTTTTGAATAAGTATATAATATATAAGATGTTATTAAATTTACAGAAAATGAGACTCTCGATGCGTCACTTGAATAACACATAAGTAGATTATATTTATTCCTTATTACTACCTAATATTTTTGTATTTTAAAATATTACTTATTTTTGTGTATTTTAAAATATTACTTTAATTATATATAAGTTTAGTTATAAATTTCTTTGAGTTCTAGATGTACTCCTGACTTTAAATCGGTTTCCCATATATTTCTAATATCGATTATAACCGAATTATATATACAACCTATTCGTGGTTTTGAAAACGATGAATCATTATCTAAATCAGAATTATATTTTATAAAATATTTCCCTTTTGAGTTTGGCAAGTGACATTTTATATAAAAAAAATCGCCTTTTTCATAATATAATGGTGACAATATAGTTTTACTAGGTAATCCATTATATTTTTTATAATTTATATAAATTTTATCTAAAGAGCTATTTATATATTTTAAAAGATCCAATAATGATAGATTTTCATGTTTATTAAAACAAAATGATATACCTTTCGCATCTATCCAGGATACTTTTGGAGAATATAACTTAATTCCTATGTTTGGCGCAAAGAAAAAATTTCTAAACCCGTTTTTATAAGTTTCTTTAAAAATTAAAATCTTATTTTCACTATCAATATTGGTGAGATCTCTCAAAACAGAACTATTTAATATAATTCTTTCCATAAGTTATTATGCCTATATACCTATATTATATATATTTAAATAACTTTAATAAATATAACTTGACTACAATTAAGTTTCTCTACAATCATGTCTACATACAGGACATTTTGTACTTTGTGTAGTTAACCATTTATGAATACAATTTTTATGATAGGGATGATTACATTTTAATGAAACAACTTCTTGAGTAACATAGTTGTCGGAATTTTCATCCATATTTTGTCCTAAATCCTTTTTAGATATATCAAATTCTTCTAAACATATATTACATACACCTTCTATTTGTGCAATTTCTTCTTTCGTATTTGTTTTTATAGCCTTATTGAAATCCTCTTCTGTTAGAGTTATCTTTATGTCTTCAAAAGTTCCTATATTATGTTCTAAACCATCCATTACTAAATTTTCAAAATCATTCTGGAAATCGAACCCAGATAACAAAATATTTAACAGACTTTCTGAAAATAAATTCATATGAGTATTATTAGTAAGCTGTGTTGAAAGATTTTCATTTTCTATTAGATTATCTCTATCATTAGATGCTCTTACATCATCTGCATATATATTCAAAAATCCGTTTGGATATCTGTTTGGATAACGCGGATTATATATTGGTAACCTATAATTTTGCTGTACACGTGGAGATCCCATATAATATAATCCATTATTTGGAACATTAGCTCTTTGGTCGTAGGTTTGGTCATAAGTTTGGTCATGATTTTGATCGTAAGTTTGATCGTAAGTTTGGTCATGAGTTTGATCGTAAGTTTGATCGTAAGTTTGGTTATAAGCTTGGTTATAGGTTTGATCATAAATTTGATTATATATTTGATTATATATTTGACTATATATTCCACTATTCGTATCATTTTCCCTTTCATTTCTATTTCTATGCTGTTCTAAGAGTTGTCTTAAAATTCTTGTATTATGTTGTATATTTTGGTTTAATCTAAAGCTATAGTCATCTTCTTCATCATAAATTTCATTATCAGCTTCGTCGTTATGTTCGTAAAAGTTATAATTTTGTTCATTTGTATAATGATTATACGTTGGGCTAGTATAATGTCTTCTTCTTCTAGTTAGTGGTGTTGAATTTATTTGATCAATAAATGAATCAAAAATATTATTTAAATTAAGTTGAGAATTGATATCATTATTAGAGGAGTTCATATTTCTATGTCTTCTACGACTATTTGTAGTATGTTCATTTGTGTTAATAAAAATATTTAATAAATTATTAAATAATTCATCCATATTATCTTTAAAACAATAAAAAAATTAGATTTAAATGACTTTTAAAAGTCAATAAATAATTATTAATAAATTTTTAAAAATATAAGTGTTAACAACATAGTTTTTATAAAATAATCAACTTTTTTTTATAAAAATTCATTTCCTAAAATATTAGTCAAATCTTAATGTATATTTTACACTTTGTTTAGTAATACTTCTTGAGGCAGATATACTTAATGGCTGTCTTTTCTTTTTGAAATCTTCCGATTCACTTGAATCACTTGAGTTTGTAGAATTTGATGAATTAGATGATTTATTATTTCTTTTTATTTTAAGAGAAGTTTTCATATCTTTTTCAATGGTATCTAAATTATTTTTTACATAATCTAATATACTATTTTCAAAACACCATTTAAAAAAACATAATTGACCACAACTAGTTTCAATGAATTTGTCATCTGTGTAATAAAAAAATATTTTATTCTTTCTACAAAAAGGATCAAATTGTTTTTTACTAAAAGACTTTAACATTAATTTATAATTCATATATACATCCATCATATCACCATTATCTTTTTGAATAATTGTTCTGAATTTTTTTGAATAATTTGTTATGAACCAATCCAAAATTCGTAAAGAAATAATACTATTTTGATCAACTATACTTTTAATTTGTTCTACATATTTTTGTTCTTTATAAAATTCAGTTAGAGATTTCATTAATAAACTAATCTTAGTATCTTGATTCATTTGAATAAAAAATAAAATTAATTTTAAATCAGATTTGAAATTAATTTGAATTTTAATTTTAAATAAAAATTGTGTCGAATTTAAATAGTTGGATAGAATTTCCAATTAATAGTCTTATCTTTTTTAGCCATTTCATCAACTATTTTCTTGAATGTTTCATCCTGTTGTCTAAGTTTTTCTGGGCTTTTTAATAAAAAGAAATATTTACTAAATTCAGGAAGACCAAGAATCAAAAAGAATTGATGTAACAAATAACTATAACTTAACATATTTTTACGTCCGGCTGCTTTATATTTTTCAAAAGGCACCTGTATCTGTTGGAACATCTCTTTTATTTTTTGTTCAATCTCTGGTGTTAATACAAAAGGAGGTCTGTTATTTATTCGATTGATTATAGCAATAACATTATCATAATATGCATTAAGATCTCTCTTTTTAAGATATTTTTTAACTTTTTCTTCAGTTAAATTATTAAGATTAGTTATTCTTTCTTTTTTAGCTTCAATAAGTACTATATCTAAAATTTCTTGAGGAACAGTTTTGTGTTCTTTTGCCTGGAATCGTCTTAACCATTCATCCAAATGTGTCATCTTGTCATATTTGAATTGTGGTCTGTAATCAAACTCCTGAATTTGTTTATAACTTAGTTCATCTGTAATTACAGGGGAATCTAGACATAGTCCACAGTTATTACAAACTACATTTGCCATATCTATTTCTAATCTATTATTACAATTTTTACAAAAAATTTCATTATTTGAGAAAGTATTATTAAACTGTCTAACCGTTATATAAGATGGATCTACTATTTTTAAATATTGATCAGCTAAATCCTTTTTTTTAATATTTAAATCATAAATCAATTGTTCAATATCTTCTATACCATTTTGATTATCATAATTATCCTCTGTTTTCTTTAATAATTTTTCTTCATCTTCTTCAAGTTGTATATATTCATTTATTATATCAAATGTAGCAAGGATATATTCATTTTCATTTTTACCGGATATAATGTCATCTTTATTTTTACGTAAATTAGCAATATTTTCTTCAAGTTCTTTAATTTTATCACATACTTCTGAATAATTTAATATATCACAATTAATGTAATTTAATCCTGCTTTTTTTTTCAACTCTTCTATTTCTTGATTATACTTATTTATTGTATTATTAATATCCTTTATTTTATTATTTTTATCATCAAACTCTGCCATTTTAGATTCATGTTTTTGAAGTATAGAGTAATGAGATGTATGTCTTGAATTTGTTTTTTTATTATTATTGATTTTATCTTCTTGGTTACTATTATCTTTCTTTTTTCTCATATTATTTTAGTTATATTATTATTTTTAAACCTATGTTATGTTATTTAATATTATATTATAGTAATTATTTAGTATTATGTTTTATTTGATGATTTATTTTAATAATATTATATAAGTGTATGAAAATAAATCGTTCCATATTAATAAAATTTATTTATAAATTTTTTTTCATATTAAAAGCAGCTTCCGATGGATGGATAGTTAAACATATAGATAAAAATAAGTATGATTTTTACAAATATATACTAAAATCTAATAAATTATACAAGGTACAATTAGACATTTCACAATTTTTAAGCAATTATGCATGTGATTTAACATTTTTAATTTAAAAAAATAATTAACTTATTAAAAATAGTTAATTTAAAAAAAATATAATTAAATAATAAAATGAAATATATAAATTTAAAATTTGTTAGCACTATTTATAATTTATATAATGGATCAAATACGAGTAACCCAGATTTCAATAGTCAATCAATATCATTTAATTTTGATGAAGAGAATTTAACCTCTTATTCAAATATTTATAATTTAGCAGAGATGTCATACAATGCTTATACATATATTAATAATACAGAATGGGATAAGATACCTTATAACAAAACTGATTTACCAGATATTCAAGATACTATAAAAGGCTACATTTTTTCTGATAATGATGATAAAAATGTTATAATTGCAATTAAGGGTACAAGTTTATATTGGACTAGGCGGCAAAGATCCGCTGGATTTGATTTGCTATCGAGTCAAACTGATAAATTCAATGATAATTTATTTTTGAGTTGTTGTTATTATAAACAAAGTAGTATATTTAATGGTTTATGTAAAGATCCAAATAAAGAAGATCATGTATGTTTAAAGGAATGTTATCAAAACTCGACTTTATTTGAGTTAAATTATTTTAAAATAGCAAAGCAAATTATAGAAAATTTAAAAAGTAATAGAATTATAGATTTTGAAAGATCAAATATAGTATTTACTGGTCATTCTTTAGGTGGTGTAATAGCGACATATTTAGGTGTAATATACGATAGACCAGTTATAACATTTGAGGCTCCTGGTGAAAAATATTATTTTGATTTAATCGATTTAGATTATTCAAAGGCAAAAAATATTTATCATTACGGACATAATGCAGATATTATTTTTACTGGAAAATGTAACGGAATAAATAGTTATTGTTATATAGGCGGATATATTATAAGGACAAAATGTCATATTGGCAAGACATGTATGTATGATTCTGTTAATAAATTAAAATTTTCAGAATCATTATGGAATCATAGACTTAGAATAATTATAGATAAGATAATACCACATTGGTTAAATGATCCTCCAATTTGCCAGGAGCAAATAGATTGTATAGATTGTGAAAAATGGAAACATGTATAAAATTTAAAGTATTTAGTTAAAATTTAATTTTAAAGAATTTTTCTAATGAATGTTTAAAGTTAACTCTGAGCCCAAAGGAAAATGCAACGGGGCGTTTTTTTAATATAAATTTGATAATATTCTTCATATTATCCGATTTATTTTCAGATTTATTCAAATTTGGTATATCAATTATATTATTGTCTAATATAACATATAAAACCGCTGCTACGACAGAGGCACTTCGCTGTCTACCGGCATAACAATTAACTAAGACATTTCTTTTCTCAGTAATTAATTTATGTAATATAAATGGTATAACTTTATGATAATATTGTTCCATTAATAGTATATCATGTTCCATCAATGAATCAAAGACAGGAATTCTAAATGTTTCTAAGTTTTTTATTTTATTTATTTCTTTTAAATCTGATATTTCATAAATGTAAGGGATATCTGGCGTAGCATTTATAATAACTGATATGTTGTTTTTAGATAAAAAGTCTACATCTAATGAAGCATTATAATTTCCTAACCATAAATCACCATTTTTTTCTGTTTTTTTGAGTATTTTATTTGCATTATCAAACATATTTACTACTATATTTGTCATATTATATATATAATCCATATAATTTAAATTAAACAATAAAAAAAACTTTATAATAAACCCTGTATTTTTATGTTAAGAATGGTTCTCAATTAAGAATGGGTCTCAATTAAGAATGGTCCTGATATGTAATTTTGATATCATCTTCATCTATTTCTGTATAAATATCTTTAATAATTTTTTGTTTTATAGTTTGACCTATATAGGTAATTGCTTTTTCATCATTTTTATTATTGACCCATATATTGACTTTATCTTGATATTTTCTAATATTTACTATAATTCCAGTAATATGTGAATTAAAATCCATATTATTTTCAACGTCACAGAAATGTTCTCCTAAGCAATTTAAAATTGTATATAACCAAATATTATCTACATCTAAATTTTTTTTTAATTGAATAGACCATTTTCCGCCGTTTTGATTATGTTGATCTTCCCACATTGGCTTTATTCCATTTTTAAATAAATAGTAATTTGATCCATAAGAGAGTGATGATGGTTTAAGTATATTATTATATATTCCCCAAAATTCTTCAAGTGTATTAAATGTATGAATTTGCTTAATATTTTCTATCCAATTTTGGCTAGTGATTTTTTTATTAGGACAATCATACCATAACACCCATTTATTTGTTAGTGGATGCGTGGCGTTGAAATAATCTTTATCATCAAATACTGTAATTATATTTTTATTAAATTCCATAATTGAATTCATTTGATATAATATATTTTTAAATCAATTCAATTTTTAATTAAAGAGAAATTTAACCTACACTATTGCTACGTGACTTCAAATAACATATTTTTGTTGATAGTATTTAGATAATTTAATCCTAATCTTAAATTAATTCCAAAAGTTCCATCGTTACAAATTGGTTTCCATAACCAATTATGAACACCATTCTGGATGATTTTTGCACAACGATTAATTTCTTCATTTTTAAAAGTTAAACAAGACATCATTTTCCAATTCCATTCTTTATCTATATATTTTTCTATAAATCCTGTAGTGATATTTGGATGGGACGATAAACCATAGAAATTTAACTCGTTAATGTAATAATCGATTGTTTCCAATGTAAGGTGAACATTTGAAGATAGACCAGATAATCCAAAATTTAAATTATTTTTATATTTTTCTATAAATTTTATATTAACTGGTAAATGTTTAGATAATCCCATTATACCCCAGTGCCATTCTTTATCAATATATTTTTCTACAAAATCGCACGTTAGATTTGGATTAGAAGATAATCCGTGTAATCCCCAATGAAATTGATCACCATGTATATTTAACATCTTTTCTATAAAGTTAATATCTACACTTTTGTTGCTAGATAAATTAAATACTCCAAAATTATAGTTTATATATTTAAAATTTTTATATACATCAATACATCTACTAAAATGTTGCTCATTCATTATACATGAACATGGCTTTTCATAATTCCATTCATCTAAAATTTTATCATAATCTAATTTGTTATCAAATTTTTTATTTTTAAATAAATCAATATGATCTAACCAATCAAAATCCCAACCTTTCTCAGGATATTTATTGATAAAATCCAATGTAATTACTTTATTAGAGGATAGACCGTATAAACTGAAATCCCATCCTTTATCAATATACTTTTCTATAAACTTTAACGTAATTTGTTCATTCGAAGATAATCCTCGCGCTCCCCAATCCCAATCTTTATCAATATGCTTCTCTATGAAATCTGTTAATACAGTCATATTTAGCTTTTTATTATTTTAAAATAAAACTTTCAATTTATTTTAAATAAATAAATTACAAATTACAATATTATAAATGAAATCATCTCTTTTTTGATGGTAACCCAGATTTTCTATTTTTAATAGGAGCATTTTTACTCTTGTTATCTTGAACTTGAGTAGATGACATAGAAATGTGTTGTTCAGCAGGTTTTTCAACAGGTTGTTCGGCAGGTTTTTCAACAGGTTGTTCGGCAGGTTTTTCAACAGGTTGTTCGGCAGGTTGTTCGGCAGGTTGTTCGGCAGGTTGTTCAGCAGGTTGTTCAGCAGGTTGTTCGGCAGGTTGTTCGACAGGTTGTTCAGCAGGTTGTTCGGCAGGTTGTTCGGCAGGTTGTTCGGCAGGTTGTTCGGCAGGTTGTTC
>Ga0068872_10003515_pt1 | contig 11940 bp, 6 predicted proteins | sample NOAtaG_7_FD_66441 | JGI IMG/M metagenome (GOLD analysis project Ga0068872, IMG submission 66441) | Freshwater lake microbial communities from Lake Erie, under a cyanobacterial bloom - NOAA_Erie_Diel1S_2200h metaG | ecosystem: Environmental > Aquatic > Freshwater > Lake | place: USA: Ohio, Lake...
TTGTTGTCACGGATACCCGCACCCAAATTCAGGAAAGGCTGATTCGGGTTGATGAATCCCTGACGGGAAGCACCAAAGAAATAATTGGTGAACAACTCCGATTGACCACCTGCCAAAATTTTGAATGTATGATCACCCACTCTTTTCGTATAAGTTGCTTGTCCCAAATAAGTAGTATACACGTTATTGGTCCACGCTTCAGAAAGGCTGGTTGTACCGGGCCAGGTACCTATGAGAGAATAAGAAGAAGTGGCCAGGTTGGGTTGGAAGATGTTAGCAGCCGTTACCCATGTTTTTGAATAGGGATTGGATGTTTGACGTCCCCAATATCCCTCGATTTCTAATCCGGCAATTGGATGGTAATTAAATCCAAAGCGGGTAAGCAAAATATTATTGTTCACTACAGAGTTACCGGTGGCTTCAGCCATGGCAATCGGATTGCGGTTGTTGGCCTGCGCAGCTGTACCATACTGCCCCGGACCATATTTACCACCACCGATGGCGGGTAAACCAATCGCCTGCCGGATGATGAATTCAGCCGAACCGGTTGATGGGTTGGTAGTAATACTGTTGGTATAAGCGAGCACGCCTGTTAACGTAAGTTTTTTGCTTACTTTGAATTCGGGGTTCAGACGAAGATCATATTTGTTGAATGAACTGTTCGGGATCAAGCCTTGCTGCGACAGGTAAGTAAAGGATCCGAATAAATTCATGCGTTCACCGCCGGCATTTAATTGAACGTTGTGGTTTTGCATTAATCCGGTATTGGTCAATACTTCTTTCAACCAGTCGGTGTCAATCACATCGAGGTTGTTGGCAGGTGTAGTTCTGTACCTGTCTATTAAAGCTTGTGGGAAAACAAAAGCATTCGGATTGCCTGTTCTGTTTTGTTCTGCCACGTTACTGAGCACCATGTGATCGATGGCACTTACGCGCTCAGGAATCGCAGTAGCTTCCTGCTTGGTAACAAATCCGTTGTAGCTTACTTTGGTTTGGTTACCGCTGGCTCTTTTTGTTTTAACCAAAACAACACCATTGCTGGCGCGGTTACCGTAGATAGAGGTAGAAGCAGCGTCTTTCAATAAAGTGATGCTCTCGATGGCGTTCGGGTCGATAAGATCGAGTGACCCTATAGCGAGACCATCCACGATAATCAGTGGGGCATTGCTACCGGAAATAGAACCCTGACCGCGTATTACGATGCTCGCTCCATCAGCACCCGGACGACCGGATTGTTGTTGAACAGTAACCCCCGGAGCGAGACCTTGCAAAGTTTGGCTGGTACTGGAAACCTGTCTGCGGTTCAAGGCTTCGTTGTTGAGTGTTACCAGGGCACCGGTCAGACTTGCTTTTTTCTGTGCGCCATAACCTACTACCACTACTTCACCCAGATCTCCGGATGTCGGTTGAAGTGTAATGTCCAATAAGTCACCGGTTACTTTTACTTCCTTGGAAGTAAAGCCAATTCCGGAAAATACCAGTTGAGCGTTTTTGTCGGCAAGGATGTTGAAGTCTCCGTTGGCTCCTGTAGTGGTACCGGCTTTTTTGCCTTTTACCACAACAGAAATGCCTTCAGCTGGATTACCGGTTCCGGCACTGGTAACCCTACCCGACACCCTGATTTGCTGTGCCGTTGCCTGCTGAAGCAGTAACAGCAACATGCCAAGAAGGAAGGATAGCTTTTTCATGTTGGTTGATTTTTAGTTTTAGTATAGCAATGAAAATTGTCCCTGATGATTAACGGGCAGAAGATTGAAAGGGTCTACTGTTGCATCCAGTAGTCTGGCAAACTGTCCCCGTGTGATGAACTGGTTGTTCGAAAAGTTGCCGAAGCCCCATTTTTTCCAGGCGGCAGCTATCTGCTTATTGAATTGACCAGTTTTTTTCCAGCTCCATTTTCCTATAACAGCATTTTTTTCAGCAATAGCGCTGATCAATTCTATGGCCTTGGTAACTGTAAGATATTTTTCCTGAATGGTAATTGATTCTTTACCCGTGAAAGGGCGGATGTCCATTAATAAAGTATCACTATTGACCAATGAGTCTGGATAGAACCAGGTTTGATTGGCCCATGCGTTCGGTTTGCCGGTTCCACGTAGAATACCGGTGGCACCAATGCGTTGGATAGATTCAAAAAGAGAATAATTAATATTGACATCATAGTACGGCATGATGTATGCCTTGCTCGCCAGAAGAGCAGATTGTACTGAACGTACAGGCACTTCAGCTGCATTGTTTTTTTTCAAGCCCACACTGAGTGCAGCGAGAGTGCCGGCTGCTTGGCCGGTTAACAAGACACAAGGTTGCAACCGGGTTGTTCCATTGGCGAGGTTCGAGACACTGATTCCCTTTTCAGCCACGATCAATCCACTTGTATTTTTGGGGATTAAGGCACCCAAGGGTACATTGAAAGAAGGCACAGGATAAAATTCGAGGTGTTGAGGCGCCAGTGGATTTTTTTTGTGGTGGTGATCAACCGGATAATCTCCTACAGCTATACCAGTTCGGTACAAAGGTTCTCCATTGGTATATGGAGTAGCAATGTGACGAACATTGAAACGTACTAGTCCCTGCATTCTTCTTCCTTCCCGGTGATAAGGAATCAAAGCAAGCCGATCTGAACTTGGAAATTCATCATCAGTTAATCCCAGGTGCTTGAATCCCAATTCATGTTGAATAAAATAGATGAAGCGAAGTGTGGTCTGTCTGGCTTTTTCGAGCTCTTTTTCACGTTCTGCTTCTGACAGCTCAATTATATTCAGGTAGGTGTCATTTCCAAAAATGGGCCAGTTGAGCATGTATTTTTTGTTGGGTAACTTGCCATAGTCCAACATTTTTTTAGCATCTACATTAGGTGCTTTTCTGCTTTTATCGAAATAATAATTGGTGCAACTGCCATCGAATTCAGTGGGGTCATATCCCGCAGGGCGGGTAATGGTGCAGTCTGCTTTTGCACCATAATCTTTCAAAATACCTACCCAGGTTAAATCTTGAATGATGTCATTGGTGGCAGGAACGGGTATGTTTTCACCTGTGGTGCTGTTGGCTTCCATGCCTATGTTGTAAGGCACTTTAGACATGGCAAGAAAATCTCCTAATTCAGTGGCATCGATTACTTGTTGGGCAATAATATAAGTGACTTGTTTATTATTTAGGTTACGAACTAAGGCTCCTTGAACTTGTTGCCCTTTGATTATTGCGCCATTAGGTTGATGACGATAGAGAATAGACAATGATGGCAATTGTTGAGCCATGGATTTAAAAATGCTATCGCCAATGTGTGGCTCGAATAAGGTATTGCTTACCCAACCGGTGGAGACTTTTTTTTCGCCACCATATTTTTTATACAAGGCATTTCTGAATTCCGACCAGATACCGGAAGGTAAGTTATGATTGCCATCGACAGCACTCACTCCTGCCGAAGTGAGCATCCCACCCAACCAGGTGGTAGCTTCCGTCAGTATTACCTTTCTGCCCATTCTTGCAGCCTGGATTGCGGCGGCTGTTCCACCGGTACCACCACCCAATACAAGTATTTCAGTGTGCAAAGTATCTTGTGCCGGTGCAGTTTGCAGCAGAAGGGATAACAGGGTGGTAATATAGATGTGTTTTTTCTTCAAGGCTTTTATTTTGTTTCCAAAGAAGAAAGAGTAGTAGCCACCTGGTACAGTGCACGTGGGATATGAAAGCAACCCTTCCATTTCCCACCTTTGAGCGGAATTAATACCTTTCCTTCCCGATTTAAGTAGCCAAACCATTCTCCATATTCATTGTCTCTAAAATGATCCCAGGTATATTGGTGTAATTTTTTGAACCAAGGGATGCATCTGCTATCTCCGGTAAATGCATAAGCTTTAGCCAATGCCACCAGTGCTTCTACATGAACCCACCATAGTTTTTGGTCCCATTCCAATTGCTGAACAGGATGACCTTTCACATCCAGGAAATAAAAAATGCCACCATGTTCTTTGTCCCAACCCATTTCAAGGGTATCGAACATGATATCAACTGCCTTATTGATCAGGGATTGATCATTCCGTCTTTTGCCGAGGTCCATGATGAACCACATGGCTTCGATTGCATGGCCGGGGTTCAATACCCTGCCTTCAAAACTGTCTGAGAAACTACCATCCGGCTGCACATTTTCCAATACAACACCCAGTTTTGGCTGGTAGAATACATCCATTACTTCGTGAATGATCTCCGGAACAAACTGGTCAACACGGGCCGAGCCAAGGATGTGCTCCAATTCAAGGGAAAGGTTGCAGAGTATCATGGGGAGACTGAAGTTTTTCAGTGGCCGCGTCCCGGGAAAGGCTTTGTTATAGGTGCCTTTGGTATTATTTCTGCGCTGCAGAATATTTTCAAAAGTAGATAGGGCGATGTCTTTGTACAAGTCATTGGGCTGAGCTTTATCCAGAGCAGCGAAGGCCATGGTCGCAAAACAGTCACTAAATATATTGTAGGGCTGCACCAGAGGTTTCCCTTCCGCCGTCAGGGAGAAATACCAATTACCCTTCTCATCACGGCCGTGCTTTTGCATGAATCGGGCACCGTGGAGTGCCATGTCCAGCCATTCCTGGTGCGGCGCTACATTTTTGTACATATAGCTGAAGCACCAAACCTGTCTGCCCTGCAGCCACATGAATTTGTCGGTATCATAAACATTTCCTGTTCTGTCGAGGCAGGTAAAAAAGCCGCCGTTTTTTTCGTCTTTGCTATGTGAGAGCCAGAAGGGAAGGATGTTGCCTGTTAATTCCTGCTTATATATTTCCGCAAATGATTTCAGTGATGCGGCAGGGGCGGCAATCAGTTCATTGGTTTGCATGCAATCAGTTATGGTAGGTATTTGGAAAATCCTTCGGCAATATCTTAAATATTTTACAAATTACAACCAACTTAATAAAATATTTTATTTAGTTGTCTCGTGGAGCCACAAAATCATAACAAGTGGGTTGATAGAACAATGAATATTCGTATTTTCAACCCGGTATGAAGAAGCAGATAATTTTATCGCAGGTTTTCAGGGAAGAAAATTCTTCGGGGGTTGCTTTAAAGAATAAGACCCTTAAAAAATTGATTTTCAATTTTTTAGATAAGGCCGATCGCAGTTCAATCACTGAGTTAAGCAAGGAATTGAACATCAGTGTACCAAAAACCACCAGTCTTGTCAATGAATTGATGGACGAGAACCTGATCAGTGATTACGGAAAGATTGATTCAACGGGGGGAAGAAAAGCAAGTATGTATGGATTGGTGCCGGATGCTTGTTTTTTTCTGGGGGTAGATGTCAAGAAGTACTATGTGAATATCGGACTGATGAATTTTAAAAAACACTTGGTAACTCAAAAAAACCGCATTCCATTTCGATTGGAAAATACCCCTGGTTCCTTGTCACAGTTAATTAATGTGATTCAGGGTTTCATCAAAGAGGCGCCTGTAAAGAAGGAAAAGATTTTGAGTATGGGGATTAATTTATCTGGGCGCATCAACCATACGATTGGTTATAGTTATAGTTTTTTTCATTTTCAAGAAGAACCTTTGTCAAGTTATATCGAGGGAAAGACAGGAATTAAAACGTATTTGGAAAATGACTCCAGGGCCATGGCTTACGGGGAGTTCATGTGTGGCGAAGTAACCAATGAGAAGAATGTATTGTTTGTGAACATGGATTATGGTATTGGGTTAGGGGTGTTGATTGATGGAAAAATTTATTACGGGAAGTCGGGCTTCAGTGGAGAGTTGGGGCATATTCCTTTCTTTGACAATGAACTAATCTGTCACTGCGGGAAGAAAGGTTGTTTAGAAACTGAGGCATCCGGAACTGCCCTGATTCGCAGGTTCAAGGAAAGATTGGAGCAGGGCTCAAGTTCTTCCGTAACAAAAAAAGTGAAACAATTAAAGGATGTTACCCTTACTGATCTGATTCAGGCGGCCCTTTCTGAAGATATGTTGTGCATTGAGTTGCTCGCTGAGATTGGCGAGAAATTAGGGAAAGGATTGGCAGCATTGATCAATGTGTTCAATCCGGAGTTGATTATTTTGGGTGGAACCTTATCGGAAACGGGTGATTATCTGCGGTTGCCTGCTCGCAGTGCCATCAACAAATATTCATTGAGTCTGGTGAATACAGACACACAACTTAAATTATCGCAATTGGGAGAAAAGGCAGGTATATGGGGAGCTTGTCTGTTGGCAAGGAATAAGGTATTAACGGTACTATAGTGATGATACAGCGTTTGCCAATAATTTCCACCATCGGTTAGAGTTTTTTGTTCCATCTCCATGCTACTGCTACCGTGATAGGATTTATTTGATTTATTGAGGAATTACTGGTTGGGAAGATAGGATGTTTTCCTTGTAAATTTTTCCATTCTGCTCTGCAAAGCAATTCACTTATTGGCATGTAATCTACGTTGAGTGAGATCCCGCTGGTAACAACAGGCATTCCACTGCTTGCTCGAGCAATCACTTCATTTGGGTCACTGTATTTTTCAATTCTAAGGGCTGTTCGCCAATGGCTATTCCATTGATAGCCACCAATTATAACGGGGGACCACCAAAAGTAATAATCCCTTGAACTTTTAAATTGTTGCTCTGCACCCAAGTCAAGTCCGGCAGTCAGGAACCATTTATTTCTTTCGTATTGCCAATAAAAATTGTTGAAGAATCTCCATTTGCGATCGATATCAGGTTGAGCGGACCCCGCGAAAAAGCTCCAGTTGACAGCAGAAAAATCGGATGCCCGGTAGGTCCATTGCCAACCCAAGGAGGGGAGGCTGTTTCCTTTTATGGGAGAGATTCGCTGCCAGCCGGTAAGGAGGTACCAGGCCATTGATAATTTTTTTCCTGCAGTGTGACTAAGCCGCAGTCCGGTCATGTAATAAGGTGAATTCTCTGCCAAAATAGAGCGGGTAAGCGTTTTGTTGTCGAAAGATTGAGTGCTCTCGAAGCCGATGTAGGAGGGAAATATACCAGCGTCTAGCCAGCTGCTTTTAGTTTTGTTAAGCGGAATACCTGCGAAGCATTTAAGCAAGGGTCTAAGGACAGCCGGCTCATCGGAATAATTGTCTTGCACGTAAGTGCCTGTTTGCAGTGCCAGTTGGAAGCGGAATTGTTGTCCGGTGTAATCTGCTCCCAGGAGAGCCTGGTTGATTTTCAGGCGTTGGTTTCGGTTGTGGTTGTAGAGAAATGCTGCCAATGGGCCGCCTGCTTCTGTTTTTTTGGAAGAAACAAAGTAGGTTTCTACATAACCTGTGAGCAACCATTTTTTTGGTATGCTGTCAACAATTGATTGTGACAATGCTGAAAACACTATGAAAAGTTGCAATAATCCAATGATGCTGCAACGCATCAAATATGTTTTATCAAATAATTGCTGAAAAATATAAGGAAGTGTATTCTTCATTTCATTTGCCAGACAAAATTCCCTGTAAAAAATCGATCAATGTTTTAAAGATGAGCCGAAAAAAATTTCCATACAAATCTATTGTTGAATTCATTGGTTTGAATTCATGGGTATATGTAATTAACAACAGATGGAGAGTGTTTGTAAGCATCAAGTTTTTTGAAGTTGGATTAGGTAATCAAACAGATTTTCTCCACCCTGTAAATTTAGTTTCTTGCGCAGGCGGTAACGGCTGATTTCAACGCCGCGAACTGTTATATTCAATAATTGAGCAATTTCTTTCGAGCTCAGGTTCATCCGCAGGAAAGAACACAATTTCACCTCATTTGGACTAATATCGGGATGTTTCTCTTTTAATAGCAGAACAAAATCACTATGCACCTTGTCGAAATGTTTTGCAAACTGGTCCCATTCCTGATCTATTTGGTCATCCTCTTCCAGTTGCTTGATCATTTTTTTTACCTCTGTCTGTGCAGTCGGCACATCAACCCGGCGAATCAATTGATTTAAATCCGACTTTAACTTAGAAATTAATTCACCCTTCTTTACGAGGTGCATTGCTGCTGATGCCAGTTCTGAATTTTTAAATTGTATTTCGGTTTCAAGGGTTTGACTTTTGACAGAAATCAGTTCGTTTTCTGCTCTGTTTTTTTCCAATTCAAGGATATACTGCAATTTCCGCTGCTCCTCATCAAATTGTTGCTGTTGTCGACGGAACTTATTTTGAAGAAATAGATACCTCCAAAAGAGGATACCGGCAATAACAAGAAAATAAAAAAGCCAGGCCGCTTTTGTCTGGTACCAGGGTGAAGCTAGAACAAAGGGAAAGCTGACGGCGGTAGATTCATTTCCAAAATTATTTCTTGCTTTTACTTCAAATAGATAATTGCCTGCAGGAAGGTTCGTAAATTCTTTCTCCGTTCTTTTCGTCCATTCAGACCATTTGTTCTGAAAGCCGTTGAGTCGATAACTGTATTCAAGTGATTCAGGGTCGGTAATTGGAGCTGCACTGTACTCGAACCGAATATTTCTTTCTTCCGGACCAATCTTCAGCCGGCTATTTTCTTCTATTTTTCCAAATCCACCATAAAGTAAACTGTCCGCCTGAAGTCCGAGGCGCACTCCCCTGATTCCAACTTCGAGTTTTTCTCTTTGTTTCCTGTATTTCGAAAGATTCACATGATACAATCCGGATTCGCCGGCTAGAAAAATATTTTCATCATTGAAGGGGTATATGAATTCGAACCCACTCAATATTTTTTTCTTTAGTTCAGGAAGATAGGTAACAGATGCCTTTGTGCTGGAGCGATCGATCCAGCCGACAGATTTTTCGTGTATGAACCAGATATTCCCTTTGATATCTTCTTGTAAGTATCGAATACTCTGATCGCCCAGCCAATGGGAATAGGTAGTATCTGCCTCAAACCGATCTGTAGTTGAGTTGTAGCGATAGACGCCCTTTTCGGTGCCGACAACCAGCTGCTCTAAAATTTTGAACACATGGTTATTCAATTGAGAAGGTAACCCATCATTTACTCCATATGTTTTCCAGCGGGGCTGGGAGTAATTTTTTTCATGTAGAATTCTAAAAACACCATGATAGGGATGCGATACCCAGATATTTTTTTCGGCATCTATCACCAGGTAGCGCGATGACTCCTCAAATGGACTAAACGATTTACCGGGATTAAATCTATCCTTGGTGAAGTCGAAAAATTGAAGTCCCTGATAATTTCCTGACAGCAATGTTGAAGTAGGATACGTCGCCGTCATGGCCTTTAAATTCCAGTACCCTTTTCCCAGGGCAATGGGTATTGCTTTGTTTTGCTGAATTCTAAATAATCCTTCGTGGTGGCCCATCAATACCTGGTTATTGATTTCAGAAAGTGACCAGGCTTGTCCCCGGGTGTTATCAATTGGAATAAATGGGCGCTGGCTGAAGCTAAGATCTGTGAGGTTATCCAAGCTTGCACCCCAGGTGCCATTGGAAGTACCCACATAGAGTATCCCTTTGTGAATAAGGGTAGTATATGCGGCCATTTTTCCTTCAGAAGGATCGATTTTTTTTATGGCACTATTGTAGGCGATGTAGTCAATTCCGTTGTCCAATCCTAGCCAAAGATTATTGTTGCGATCAGTTTTAATACTGAGTACATTGTTATTCTGTAATCCCTCTTTCAGTCCGAAGTGCTGAACTCTTTTCCCTGTTTTATCAATGATATAAACTCCGTTGGTATTGGTTGCCAATGCAAATCTTTCATCGGGTAATTTTTCAGTGGCGTAAATGCGTGAAGACTGGATAATGGAGAGGTCGGGATGTTTCATGGGCTTCAAACCGGCACCATCGGTTACGAAAACCCCCGATTTGAGATGAATCACCATGAGTTGATTGCCATTCATTGAATGTAATCCTGTTATGGCATCATTAGCTGGTGATGGGTTGTTGATGAATAAACTGCGCCAGGCGCCATTTTCATAAATTAAAAGCCCCTTTTCAAAATCCTGTGCATATACTTTTTCATTTACGGAACCCAAAAAACCCCATTCAGATGAGGCAGGAAAAACAGCCATCCCATTTCCGCTGAACTTAAACAAGAATTTTGCGGATCTAAACCAAATATCCTGATTGATTTGTACGATATCCCAAACATCACCGAATTTCCTGTTTCCGGGGGGAATTTTCGGAAGTAATGATTTGTACACTAGTTTACCCCATTGGTCGGCTTCAAAAAATCCCAATTCATCTTGGCCACCTACATAGACCCGTCCGTTTCGGGCTACCAAAACAGCCCTTACAATTGTTCTATTGGGAAGTGGGTGAATCGTCCAGAATCTCCCATCATAGCTAAGTAATCCTTCGTTGTTGGCAACAAAAATATTACCTGCCTCATCTTGGCTTATATCCCAGTTCTGCAAGCCACCACCGTAAGATTTTTTGGGGTGATTAACAATGTCGGGTAAACCTATGGTATTCTGGCCATTGGATTGAAAAAGAATCAGGCTACAAAAAAGGCACCAGTAGATTTTTTTCATTGAGAAAAGGTATTATTTTTTTTGATGTGTTCATTTTTTATTTCTGATGTAGTAGTGACGTAGTATATATTCATTGATAATCAATTAATTAGATTTTATGATGTAGTATTGTTGGAGTGCTTTTTTTTATTCAGCAGATAAGCTAATCTAACATTGTACAGGTTTAAACCAACCTAATTGCAAAATTTCTGCCGTATGAAAAGAAAGAATCTATTGCTAATTTTATTACTGGTTCTTTTCGGTCGAATATCGGCCCAAACGATCACAGTTACTGGAAGGGTAGTGAACAATTCCAGTTCCGAGTCCCTTGTCGGGGCACTTGTTACCGTAAAAGGAGGAACATCTAAAACATTGACCGATGCCAACGGTCGTTTCTCGCTGACCAATGTCCCCTCGGGCTCAGTTTTGGTCATTAGTTATGTGGGAATGTCAACAGCGGAAGTGAAGGCTACAGGCACCAACATGCTCATTGAGCTTTCTTCCGGCTCTGCGACCCTTTCCGATGTCGTAGTCGTGGGCTATGGCACGCAGAAAGTCACAAAAGTTTCTGGAGCCATATCTACCGTTAAAGGGGCTGATATTGAAAAGTTACGCCCTGTTAGAACGGAAGAAGCACTTCAGGGACGTGCAGCTGGTGTTAATGTAATTCAAAGCGGATCTCCGGGTGCAAAACCAACAGTATTGATCAGGGGTATCCCATCTTATTCGGGTACTGATCCTGTAGTAATCATTGATGGAGTTCCACAGACATTAACAGATCTTAATGCCATCAATGCTTCAGAAATAGAGTCAATCAACGTTCTTAAAGATGCCGCCGCCTCAGCCATTTTTGGTGTAAAAGGCGGAAATGGTGTGATAGTGGTAACTACCCGGTCAGGAAAAAAAGGGAAGGCTGAATTTGCCGTGAGTAGCAATTATGGAATGCAGGATGTTACAAATATGGTGGGGGTATTAAATGCCACTGAATATGCGGCTATGATTAATGAGGGAAGTACAGTCGCCGGGGGCGCTCCAATTTTTACCAACTTAAGTGGAATTGGAGTAGGAACCAATTGGCAAGATCAGGTCTTTCGCCAAGCAACACTTCAAACGCACAACATTTCCGCACGCGGTGGATCTGACCAGGTTACTTATTTTCTTTCCGGTGGCTTTCTGAGCCAAGGAGGAATTGTTGGAGGGGATGACAAGTCGGTCTTTAGTCGTGGTAACCTAACTGCTAATTTAAATATTGCACTGAGTGATCGCCTTCGACTTATTTTAAATACAACAGCAGTTATTTTAAATGGAAGAGGAATTCAGGAAAATTCTTTTAATTCCGTTTTGGGTTCAGCCTTGAACTTTGATCCTACCGTTCCTGTATTCAATAATGTTCCCAATACCATCGGCCAATATGGATTCAGTACGCGTATTTTTTCCGAAATTTTCAACCCCCTTACCAAATTAGAGAATACTTATAATAAAAATGAAGGGACCAAACTCTACGGTAAGGCAGAACTTCA
>Ga0068872_10003524_pt1 | contig 11923 bp, 9 predicted proteins | sample NOAtaG_7_FD_66441 | JGI IMG/M metagenome (GOLD analysis project Ga0068872, IMG submission 66441) | Freshwater lake microbial communities from Lake Erie, under a cyanobacterial bloom - NOAA_Erie_Diel1S_2200h metaG | ecosystem: Environmental > Aquatic > Freshwater > Lake | place: USA: Ohio, Lake...
GCTGACCACCGTTGCCGCGGTGGCCCACGCCCAGGCCGACGAGCCGGATGGCCCGAGGATCCTGCATCTGGCGACCGAGGCGCATGGCGGCGACGACTGGGCCAAGGTCAGGACGCTGATGCTGGCCGGCCGCGCGGAGTTCTGGGGCCCGGTTGGTGCCCGGCCGCGCAGCCGCGCCGAGCGCTACCAGATGTGGCGGGTGTTCGACCCCGACCGCACCGCGGCGCACGGTGCGGAAGGCAAGGTCAGGATCGTCGCCGAATCTGCGGGCAAGACCCTGTTCACGGTCGGATTCGATGGCGAAACGACCTGGACCGAGCGTGGCGTCACGCCCAAGGCAGAGGCCGACGCCTTCTGGGCCAGCAACTTCGGCTTCGGCATCATCCGCCACGCGCTCAAGCCCGGCTTCAAGGCCGAACGCCTGGCCGATGGCAACCACGAGGGTCACCCGGTCTGGACCGTGCGCCTGACCGACCCCAAGGGCGGCGTGACGGTCTTCGGCATCGACCAGCAGATGCACGCCATCCGGACGCTGGGCTTTGTCACTCCGCGTGGCTGGCACGAGCGCCACTACGCCGACTTCGTCCGCCAGGAGCAGCCCCGCCGCTGGCTGCAGGCGCGCCGCGTGACCCTGGTCTACAACGGCGTCAAGGCCAACACCATCCACTGGGAGCGCTGGGAGATCGACGGCGCCATCGACCCGGCCTTGTTCACGCCGCCGCGTTAGGCTTGCGGCCGACGCCGGCCCGTGGGGGTCGCCGGCGCAGGGAGTGGACAAGGACACCATGATCGTCGGCATCGACCTCGGCACCACGCACAGCCTGGTGGGCGTGTTCCGCGACGGCGCGCCCGTGCTGATCCCGAACGCGCTGGGCGACCTGCTCACGCCGTCGGCGGTGAGCGTGGACGATCACGGCCACATGCTCGTCGGCCTGGCCGCACGCGAGCGCGCGGGCACGCATGCCGACCGCACCGCGCTGGCCTTCAAGCGCTGGATGGGCTCGGACAAGCTGATCGAGCTCGCCGGTCGCGGCTACCGCGCCGAGGAACTGTCGGCCCTGGTGCTGAAGGCGCTGAAGGCGGATGCCGAAGCCTTTCTCGGCGAGCCGGTGACGGAAGCCGTGATCACCGTGCCGGCCTACTTCAACGAGGCCCAGCGCCGCGCCACGCGCAGCGCGGGCGAACTGGCCGGCTTCAAGGTCGAGCGGCTGCTGAACGAGCCGACCGCGGCGGGCCTGGCCTATGGGCTCCAGGAGCGGCCGGACCATGCCAGCTTCCTCGTCTTCGACCTCGGCGGCGGCACCTTCGACGTGTCGGTGCTGGAGTACTTCGACGGCGTGGTCGAGGTCCGTGCCAGTGCCGGCGACACGCGGCTGGGTGGCGAGGACTTCACCCGCGTCGTCGCCGAGCTGTTTGCCCGCGCGTGCCCGGAACTTGCGGCCGCCGGGGCCGAGCCGCTGCGCGACCGCTGGTGGGCCGAGCGCGGCTGGTGGCGCATGGCCGAGCAGGGCAAGCGAACGCTCGGCGAACGTGAAGAGGCGGCGCTCGAGATGGTCTGGAACGGCCAGACCCTGGCCGCCACCCTCCGCCGGGTCGACTATGACGCGGCCTGCACCGAGCTGCTGCAGCGCCTGCGCCGGCCGATCGAACGCGCGCTGGCCGACGCCCAGATCGACCCGAGTGGTCTGGCCGAGGTCGTGCTGGTCGGCGGGGCGACCCGCATGCCGGCGATCCGCCAGCTCGCGACCCGCTTGTTCCACCGCCTGCCGCTGCGCACGGTGGACCCGGACCTGGCCATCGCCCAGGGTGCCGCGGTGCAGGCCGGGCTGAAGGCCCGCGACGCGGCGCTGGACGAGGTGGTGCTGACCGACGTGATGCCGTATTCGCTGGGCATCGTCACCGTCGAGGAGATCGCGGGCCGACGCGTCGGCGACCGCTTCTCGCCGATCATCGAGCGCAACACGCCGGTGCCGGTCTCGCGCATGCAGCACTACAGCACCGTGGCCGAGGCGCAGCGCCAGATCCTGATCGACGTGCGCCAGGGCGAGTCGCCGATGGCGTCGGACAACCTGCGCCTGGGCACGCTCGAGATCGAGGTGCCGGCGGCACCGGCCGGTCAGGTCGGCGTGCGGGTGCGGTTTTCGTACGACGCCAACGGCCTGCTCGAGGTCGATGCCCAGGCCACCGACGCCCGCGGTGCCCTGGGCGAGCTGCGCAACCTGCTGCTGCGCACCGGCGGCACCGAGATGGACGAGGCCGCGCTGAAGGCCGCACGCGAGCGGCTCGCCGGCCTGAAGCACCACCCGCGCGACGAACAGGAGAACCGCTGGCTGATCGAGCGTGCCAAGCGCCTGTACGCCGACCACCTGGGCGACGAGCGGCGCGTCATCCAGGCCTGGCTCGCGGCTTTCGAGCTGGCGCTGGACAGCCAGGAGCCGCGCACCGTGCGCGCTGCCCGCAGTGCCCTGCGCGAGCAGCTCGACAGCATCGACCGCGGCTTTCGCTTCTGAAGCCATGGATCCCGAAGACTGGCAGCGGCTGGGCCTGGACGCCCCCAGCGACGACCTGGCGACGATCAAGCGCGCCTACGCCGCACGGCTGAAGCGCACCCGGCCCGACGACGACGCCGAGGCCTACCAGGCCCTGCGAGAGGCGTACGAACGCGCCCAGCAGTGGGCGCATTTCAACGCGCAGCAGGCCTATCTTCTGCCGCGCGCCCAACCGGCGGAACCGGCACAACCAGCGCAACCAGCGCAACCAGCGCAACCAGCGCAACCAGCGCAACCAGCGCAACCAGCGCAACCAGCGGTGGATCTGCCCTCCGCGGCGGACGATCCAGTCGACTCACCGTTGCGAGGGCCGACGCCACCCGAGGCGGTCGAGGCGCTGCCCGAGGTGATGAGTCCCGAGGCGCTGGTCGAACGCGCCCATGGCATCTGGCGCGACCACGGCGAGCAGGCGCTGCTGGCCCACTGGCCCGATCTGCGGGCCGGGCTCGACGCCTTGCCGCTGGTCGCGCTGCCCGAGGTGTCGGCGCGGCTGGCCGACCTGGTGATCCACGTGCCGCAGCTTCCCGACGCCTTTGTCGTCGAACTGCAGCGCCACTTCGGCTGGCTGGACGACTTCCGCACCGCGCGGCTGATCGGCAGCCACCGCGTGCAGGCGCTGCACGAGGTGCTCGAGGACCGCATCGTGCGTCCCATCACCGACCCGGCCTTGCTCTCCGAACTGGAGCCGGTGTTGCAGTTGGCGCGCCTGCAGCGCGAGGGTCGACCCTGGCGCGCGCAGTTCCTGTCGGTTCTGCAGGGTGGCGCACCGAGCCTGCTGTTCGACGCGATTGCGCCGCAGCGCTGGCGGCAGTTCGGGCTCGATCTCGACGCCTTGAAGTCGCTGCGGGCCTTGTTCTCGCGCACGCAGAACCTGCGCATCACGCTGCTGGTCGGCCTGCTCGCGGGCGTCATGGCGCTGGCCGGCGAGCCGGCTGCCGAGATCGTGACCCTGCTCGTGGTCGGTGGCTTCATCTCGCTGTTTGCGTTTTTCATCGCCATGTGGCTCACCGGCAGCCTGGGGGGCTGGTTTGGATTGCGCCAGCAGCCGACCGCGCTGGCCGCGCGACTTCGTGAGTGGCACGCCCATCCACGTCGCATCGGCGTGGCGCTGGCCTTGCTGGCCGGCTCGGCGGTGGCCGGTGCCTGGGCCGGTGGGCCAATGGCGCCGGACTGGCCGTTGCTGCCCTGGCTGCCTTGGTTCGTGCTCGTGCTGGTCGGCAGCATGGCCGCCTGGCCGAGCGATCTGCGCCACGGTGCGGTTGCGCTGGTTGCCACGGCGATCGCGAGTCATGTCTTCGGCCGCTGGCTGCCGGCGGCGAGCCCCTGGGTCGGCACGATGCCGGCGGTGGCGCTGTCGCTGGCGCTGCTGTGGGTGCTGCTGGGCTGCGCCGCCTACGAGCGTGGCTGGTGGGGCACGCGTCAGCAAGCCGGAGCGGTGCTCGCACCCCCGGCGTGGGCCTTCGCGCCCATCGTCAACAGCCTGGGGCTGTGCGACCGCTGGGGCTACTTCTTTGCGCTGGCGCCGTTGCCGTGCGTGGTGGTGCTGGTCCACACCGGACTCGTCAGCAGCGCCTGGCGCACGCTGGTCGCGTGGATGTTGCTGGTGCTGGCCTTCGGCTACGGCCAGAACCTGCTGCACCGCTGGGCGCAAAGGCTCGGCGGCGCAAGCGCGGGTCGCGAAGTCGATTCTTAGCCCGGGACGGTGCCCGCCGCACGGCACTGGGCCTGTCAAGGGATCGGCTCAACCTTCGTTCTTCGGCGCAGGGGGAGCCGCACGACCGCGAGGCTGCGGTACCTTCAGGCCACGCCGCTGCAGGGCCTCGCGCAGCAGCACCTCGGCCTGGGCGTTGGCGCTGCGCAGCTCCTGGGCGGCCAGGCGCTCGACCTCGGCCCACAGCTGCGGGTCCACGCGCAGCGCGAAGGCCTTCTTGTCAGGGCTGGCCACGGCGCCTCACCGGGGCTCGCCGGGTCGGCGCGGGCGATGGTTTTCGGTCTCCGTTCGAGCCGGCCGCCTCCCGGGGTGGCGCGGGAAAGGCGCGCATCACCCGCCAGACCCACAGCCCGGTGACCAGCAGGAACGCCGCCGTCGCGGCCATGTGCGCCGCTTCGGAGGGTCGGTGGCCGTGCAAGCCGTGCACAAGGTCGATCGACAGCATCCCGCACAGGAACGCGCTCAACATCAGGCCAAGCGCATCCATGAACGGGCCAAGACGGTCGAGGCTCGCGGCCCGGCGTTCGCCGCTGAACCAGTACTCGTTGTGGGGCAGGTTCACGCCGCCGCTCTTCATGCGGCGCAGGACGGGCATCAGGCCCGGGCCGGCTGCCCAGGGCAGCAAGGCGATGACGCCGCTGAGCACGGCAAGATCGCCAGCGTCCTGCGCCACGGCCAGCGGGGCGGTCCACCACAGCCAGCACAGCGCGACGAAAACCAGGCTGCACAGCCAGCCGACGATGAAGAGGCGACGCATCGCAAGCGCACCGCGATCAGGTGTACAGCGTGCCGGTGTTGATGACGGGCTGCGTCTCGCGGTCGGAGCACAGCACCACGAGCAGGTTGCTCACCATGGCCGCCTTGCGCTCGTCGTCCAGCTCGACGATGGCCCTCTCGCTCAGGCCCTTGAGCGCGGCCTCGACCATGCTCACGGCGCCGTGCACGATCTTGCTGCGCGCGCTGATGATGGCCTCGGCCTGCTGGCGGCGCAGCATCACCTGGGCGATCTCCGGCGCATACGCCAGGTGGCTGAGCTTGGCGTCCAGCACGTCCACGCCCGCGTCGTCAAAGCGCGCCTGCAGCTCGGACTTCAGGGCCTCGGCCACCGCGGCCTGCCCGCCACGCAGCGTGATCTCGCCCTTGCCCACGTCCTCGCCCTCGTCGTAGGCGTAGCTGGCGGCCAGGTGGCGGATCGCGGCCTCGGCCTGCACGCGCACATAGCCCTCGTAGTCGTCGACCTGGAACAGCGCCTGTGCCGTGTCGCGTACGCGCCAGACCACCACCGCGCTGATCTCGATCGGGTTGCCTCGCTGGTCGTTGACCTTCAGCGTCGGCGCATTCAGGTTGCGGTCGCGCAGCGAGATCTTCTTCTTCATCGCCAACGGGTTGGCCCAGCGCAGGCCTTCGTGCCGGTCGGTGCCCCGGTAAGCGCCAAACAGCGTCAACGCCGCGGCCTGGTTGGGGCTCAGCATGTACAGCCCCGCCAGCAGCACGCCACCGAGCGCCAGCGGCACCAGCCCCAGCGGCGACCCTGCCCGCACCAGGAGCAAGGCGCCGACGCCCAGCAGGCCCAGGCCCACGCTGCCCATCAGGTAGCCATTGGCCGACGCGGCAGGACGCTCGCGCGAAGGGGTGGAGACGGGTGACGACATGCAAGCTCCTGGTCGGATCAGCGATTCCGGTGGAATCAAAGTGATATCACTTTAGCGACAACCGGGCGACCTTGCAAGAGGCTGGATTGAGCGTCCGACAGCGCAAACGAGCGGGCGGCGGGGCGACCCGTCGACCGGAGCGAGAGGTCGTGTCGGGATTTCAGCCGACGTCGACGGTCAACTGCTGGTAGCCCACCCGGCAGCTTCCGACCTCGACGCGGACCGGGCCGCAGCCGGCCACCAGCAGGGTGACGAAGCGCTCGTGGCCGTTTCCGCGCGACCAGGGCGCGAACACCGAGGTGCCGTACAGGCCAGTGCCCCAGCCCTGCAGGTGGCCCAGGTCCACCACCGCCTCGGTGGGTGACAGCAGCGTTGCGCCACCTTCGGCACGGGCGGTCAGGCGCAGTGGCTCCACGTGCGGCAAGCCCAGCGCCGAGGCCGGACCGCAGCTGCCCAGGTAGCCGTGGTTGGCCACGCGCAACTCGATGCGCGTGTGTCCCGGCCCGGGCTCCTGCCGCAGCACCTTCACGCTCAGGCGCGGCACCAGCGCGGCCACGCGCAGGAAGGCGGCCGACTGCTGCCGGCAGGTCTCGGGCAGCCGCTGCAGGGGTGGGTTCCAGATGCCGACGCGCGGGTCGAAGCCGCCGACCTCGACCTCGCCCAACTGGGGATGCTGCAGCTTGCGCCACGTGCTGAAGATGCGGCCGTCGTTGTGCTCGCGGTCGAAGGCCGCCAGCGCGCGCAGGTCGGCCCGGGTGAGCTTGGAGTAGTGGTCGACGAAGGGCTTCTTGCGTTCGATGCCGAGCTGCTTGAACAGGTCCCACAGCTCCACCACGTAGGCCAGGGCTCCGCGCTGCCGGTAGGCGTACTGCGAAAGGCTGCCGTAGACCGGCTTGTCGGGCTCGTACAGGAACTCGTGGTACCCGCTGACCGTCGCATAGCCGGTGTGCTCGGTCATCCAGGCCTCGACCTGCTGGTACACGGCCAGGTCGTCCTGGTTCATCTTGCCGTCGGGCTGGTCGGCCAGCGGGCGGATCAGCACTCCGCCGAAGGTGTGCAGGTTCAGCCACACCATGATGTTCGGGTGGCGGGTGGCGAAGTCCATCACTGCCCGCACCTCAGGCGCACTGCCCGGGTAGTGGCCGGCGCCGATCTGCTGCGGTTCGGGCGCCCAGGCGTACGAGAAATTGCGGTTGAAGTCGTAGGCGTTGTCACCCAGGAAGCCGGCATCGGGCACGGTGCGGCCATCGAAGTTGGCGATCCGGCCCTCGGGGTAGAGGCGGTAGAACGGCCCCTCGTCGTCGGGCATGCGCGACACCAGCACCGGCGGCACCAGCGGCTGGCCGTCGTCGCCGCGCAGTTCGGCCATGTCGCCGTCGGGGTCGACGCGGCGCATGTAGCCGGCGCGGCCGTCGCCGTCCAGGTCGTCGGCCACCCAGTGCGCGTGGCCCTTGGCCATGCGGTCGTCGACCGGGCTCGAGCGCACGTAACGGCCCCGCTCGAGCACCTCCTGCGCGCCGTCCGGCGAGATGCGCGGCACGATGTAGAACAGCGTCTCGCGCAGCGTCTGCGCCATCGCGGCCGACAGCGGCTGGCCGCCGGCCGTGGTGGCGCCGCCATGCAGGGCGATCAGGTCCTCGGCGATGGCCAGCGCGACGCTGGTGCCGCAGACCTCGCTGGCGTGCATGTTGCCGTCGACCCAGACGGCCGGGCGCGCGCGGCCCGGCTCGCCGGGGTCGCGGCCGATGGTCAGCAGCGGGATGTCGCGGCCACCGGCACTGCGGCCCAGCGAGCCCAGGTGCACGAGGCCCGGGTGCTGCTCCGCCCAGCGCTGCAGTTGATCGGCGAGTTGCTCGTTGTCGATGTAGTGGTGGCGGAACACGGGCGAGGCGGGTGACGTGGCGGGGCTGCGATGTTGCCGCATCCCGCCGGCCGGTCAGCGCAGGCCGGGCAGCCAGGTGGACAGACCCGGGAGCAGCGCGATCAGCAGCGTGCCGACGAAGATCGCCGCCATCGCCGGCAGCACCGACACCGCGACGTAGCGGATGCTCTTGCCGAACATCGCCGAAGCGAAGTAGATGTTCAGCCCCGCCGGCGGGCACAGGAAGCCGACCTCCATCGCCGCCAGGAAGATGATGCCGAAGTGCACCGGATCGATGCCGTAGGCCTTGGCCAGCGGCAGCAGCAGCGGCACCAGCACCACGAGGGCGGCGTAGATCTCCATCAGCGCCGCGGCGACGAAGAGGAACAGGCACAGCACCAGCAGGAAGACGTACTTGTTCGGGATCACGCCTTGCACCCACTCGGCGGCAGCGTCGGGGATGCCGGCATCGACCAGGAAGTTGGTCAGCGCCAGCGCCATGCCCAGGATCAGCATCACGCCGCCGATCAGCATCGCGCAGTCCGCCAGGCACTTGCCCAGGACGCGCCAGCTCAGCTCGCGGTGGGCCAGTGCCTGCGTGGCCACGGCGTAGGCGGCGGTCAGTGCGGCGCTTTCGGTGGGCGTGGCCAGGCCGCTGGCCAGCGAGCCGATGGCCACCACCGGGGCGGCCAGCTCCCACTTTGCGGCCCAGGCCGCAGCCAGCGCGGCTCGGACGCTGGGGCTCGGCGCGTCGGCGACGGGACGCACGTGCGCGTCGCGGCGCAGGAAGCCGCCGATCAGCAGCAGGCATGCCACCATCACGAGGGCCGGCAGCACCCCGGCCAGGAACATCTGCTCGATGGGGACGCGGGCGATCACCGCGTACATGATCAGCGGCACCGATGGCGCCAGCAGCACGCCCAGGGCGCTGGCGCTGGTGACCAGGCCGATGCCACGCTGCTCGGGGTAGCCCGCCTTCAGCAGCATCGGCAACAGCAGGCCGCCCAGGGCGAGGATGGTGACGCCGCTGCCACCCGTCAGGGCCGTGAAGCCGGAGCACAGCACCGCCACCGCGACCACCGTGCCGCGGACGCCGCCGCCGAACAGCGCGACGAACAGCGTGCCCAGGCGCTGAGCGGCGCCGGTGCGCGCCAGCACCAGGCCGGCCAACGTGAACAGCGGCAGCGCCGGCAGCGACGGGTTGACCGTGATCTGGTAGTGCGACAGCGGGATCGACGCCAGCGGCAGTCCTTCGCTCCAGAACAACGCCAGCGCCAGAGCGCCGAGCACCGCGAAGATCGGCGCGCCCGCCAGCAGGGCCAGCACCACCGCCACGGCGGCCGGACCCAGCGGCAGCAGCGTGCCGTCGAAGTGCCAGCCCAGCAGCCAGCCCAACAGCGGCAGGGCGAGGGCCAGCCCGACCGCGAGGACCCGACCGGCCACGCCAGCCAGCGGCAGCGCGCGCCCGCATGAAGCACCCAGCTGCACGCCGAGCAGCGCAAAGCCGATCGGCATCGTGGCCTGCAGCACCCACACCGGCACGCCATAGGCCAGCTCTTGAGCGGCTTCGATCTCGGTGGCCACGAAGCGCCAGCTCGCCACCGTCAGCAGCCCGCACACCAGCGCCGAGCTGCCGCGTGCCAACGCCTTGACGGTGGCCTGGATGCCGCGGCCGCCGATCTGATCGAGGCTGCTGCCCAGCGTCGTCAGGTGGCCATGGCGTCCGGCCGCGAGCGCGCCGAACATCGCGAGCACGAGGCCCAGGTGCTGCACCACCACGGGCGCGTTTTCGACCCCGCGGCCGAGAAACGGCCGTGCGGCGATCTCGATCAGCGGTACCAGCGTCATCAGCACCAGCGCGGTGGCGGCCAGCGCTTCGTCCCAGCGCGCCAAGGCGCCGCCGCGTGCGGCATCGGCCACAGGCGGGGCGGCAATCTCCGGGCCGGACAAGCTCAGCGGCTCCGGCCGCTGCGGAACGCCCGCAGGTGCGCAAAGACTTCGTCGAAGGTGGCCGCCGGCACCATGGTGCCGCGGATCCGCGGATACAGCCGCTCGGCCAGCGCGTCCCATTCGCGCATCTGCTCGGGTGTCGGTCGGTGCACCGTGAGGCCACGCTTCTTCATGGCGTCCACCGCCTCGTCGACCTCGCGTCGCGCCTGCGTGCGCATCTGCGTGCCGGCGCGCTCGCCACCGGCACGCAGCGCCTGCTGGCCGGCCGGCGACATCTCGTCCCAGGCCTTCTTCGTGATCACCAGCGCGCCGACGATGGGCGCCCAGTTGATCTCGAGCATGTGCTGCGCGGTGTTGAAGATCTGCCCGGCGAGCGCGAAGTAGGGCGTCGACGGCACGACCTCGATCATGCCGGTCTGCATCGCCGGCAGGATGTCGGCGGTTTCCAGCGGCACCGGCGTGTAGCCCAGGCTCTTCATGATCTCCTGCTGCTCGGGCTCGGAGCCCCAGGCGAAGAACTTCATGCCCTTGAAGTCGTCGGGGCGCACCGCGCGCTGCCTGGAGAAGAAGCGCACCCAGCCGGCGTCGCCCCAGCCCAGCACGACAAAGCCGCGTTCCGCGAAGCGGGCCTCCAGCGAGGGACGCATCTTCTCGCGCACGTGGTCCACTTCCTCCCAGCTGCGGAACAGCAGGGGCAGGTTCTGCATCGCCGCCACCGTGGGCTCGATCTCGCGCAGCCCGACCACCGACATCAGTGCGCCCTGCAGCTGGCCGATGCGCATGCGACGCGCCATCTCGGCTTCGCCGCCCTGGCTGCCGTCGGTGAAGACCGTGAAGCGCGCGTTGCCGCCCTGCGCCGCCCGCCAGGATTCGCCCAGCTCCAGCAGGCTCTGGTGGTACAGCGAGTTCTTGGGCACCAGCGAGCCCAGGCGCAGCTGCACCGGACGCTGCGCCAGCGCCACCGGCGTGGCGGCGTTCAGGCCCAGGCCAAGCAGGCCGGCCAGGGTCTGGCGGCGTCCGAGGGTTCGGGAGGTGGTGTTCATGGGTTCATGAGGGGGTCGATCGCATCGGGGCGGGTGGGAGGACAGGCGGTCAGAAGCGGTCGTCGGCGGTGTCCAGCAACCACTGCGCTCGCTCGCGCATGACCTGGTTGGCGAGGTCGCGGTGCGCCGACGCCGCGTCGACCGCGCGACGCAGCAATTGCTCGAAGGCGGCGCGGTCGCCGGCCGGCTGAGCCAGGGATTCGGCGCGTGCCACCAGGACCGCCGCGCTGGGGGCGCCGGCTGCGGCCTCGGCCTGCGCGAAGTAGGCTTCGACCTGCCGCGGCGAGCCACCGGGGCGAGCCCGTTCGAGCTGCGCCATCAGCAGGGCCAGCGCGCCCTGGCCATGCGCCGGATCGACCTCGTAGGCCAGCCTCGCGAGGCGAATCGCCAAGGGCAGGTCGGCCACGGTTTCGGGCCGGTCCGTGGACAAGGAGATCTGCCCGGCCCATGCCGCCGCGCCCCAGTAGGCCACGCCCACCTGATCCGGCGTCAGTCGCAGGACGGGGGTGCCGCTGCCGGGATCGGCCTGGGCCAGGGCGCGTGCGAATCCCGGCTGGCTCGCTTCCAGCGCGGCCATGGCGTGGTCACGCGCCCGTGCGTACAGCCGGGCCGCGCGCTGGCGCAGGCGCAGCGCGGCGCGCGAGTCGGTGCTCTCGGCACGGTCGGCGTCAAAGGCCACGAAGCCGTAGGCGTACTGCGTGAAGCCACCGGCCACCGCACTGGCCAGCGGCAGGTGCCCTGGCAGTTGGCGGAGCAAGGACTCGGAGAGCTTGAGGTAGAAGGCCGCCGCATCGCGCGCCAGGCCAAGATCGTCTTCCGCGGCCTGGCCTTGCGCGGCCAGCTCGTCGGCGGCGCCTTTAAGCAGGGCCATGCGAGGCGAGCAGCCGCCCAACGCCAGCGTCAACAGCAATCCGGCCGCCACGGCCTGGGTTCGGAAGGCTCGTACGGAGGGCGGTCGAGGCCGGGAGTGGTGGGCGCCAGCTGCATGCATTCGCGGCCGAAGGCTAGGGGCCGTTGATGTATCTCCGGTGACCAAACGGTGACGCGATCAAGGCAGTCGGACCGGGCAGTCGCACCGGACACCTGCCCAGAGCCGAGAATCGCCAGACGTCACGAAGCCATGCACCTCAGCGACATTCGACACCAGATGCGCGCCC
>Ga0068872_10003527_pt1 | contig 11918 bp, 9 predicted proteins | sample NOAtaG_7_FD_66441 | JGI IMG/M metagenome (GOLD analysis project Ga0068872, IMG submission 66441) | Freshwater lake microbial communities from Lake Erie, under a cyanobacterial bloom - NOAA_Erie_Diel1S_2200h metaG | ecosystem: Environmental > Aquatic > Freshwater > Lake | place: USA: Ohio, Lake...
AATGAAGTATATACGAGTCTGTGCATCTGGTCTACAGTCATCAGACAAATTCAAATTGGGTCACAAATATTGTCTCCGTCGTGAGGGCGTCGTGAGGGCGTCGTGAGTAAATATTGGAACTCCCTTTTGGTGAGCGGCCTATCATTCATGAGAAAGCCGTCTATAAATAAAACAGAGCAGATTCACATCATCAACGCATTCCCCCCTCGTGGATGAATTTCGTCTTCCGTCGTTGAGTCATTATCCTCGCAAAAACCAGCGTAAGTCCCATCGCGATGCTTATCAGGCCGATATACAATACCGACAAAACCTCAAAAAGTGACGCTAGCCGTACCATTTCATACTCTATTGAACAATTTGTTGACAGCATTAGCGGCGAGCGTTAGATTTGCTCTGCCTGTCAGCACCGTGTTGCGACCCTAAATCCAGGAGCAACACAATGACAACTCTCTTCAACTATGGTCGGGCAATTGGCCGCGACATTTACCGCGAACAGTTCTCAGACGATCTGCGTCGCGAAGCTGCAAGCATCGAACTCGCCGGAACTGGCGGTTTTCTCTCGATCGTTAAATACCTCTGCTTTGCCATTCTCGGCAGCCTGAACTTTCACCTCTTTTATTCCCACCTGCCCGGGATCTGGGGCGTCGGCCTCGGTGTGGTCGCAATCCTCTTTGAGTGCTGTGCAATCTATTTCTGGAATGCACAGAACCGGAGTGCCGGCACACATCAGCTGGCACTTCGCGCCTTCGCCGTCACCTTCACCGTCGCGTCATTCATTCACGGCAGTGCTGCGCTTTACCAGCTGGCTGGCGTCGGACCGTCGCTGCGCACTCCTCTCGAGATCTATTCCAAATTTGTCGCCTTCCCGCTTTTGTTCGGCCTGATGGTCTTCGCCGTGTGCGTCTTGCATTACGTCCACTGGCAGACTCGGATCTCCGAGGCCCAGGCCGAAACGCAGCTGCGCCTGGCTCGGAGCAGGGCAGAGCTGATCACTGAGTCGGTGAATCTTGAAAATCAGGCTCAAATTGAGACCGAGCGTTTGAACTTCTTCGAGAAAAAGCTGCTCCTCGAGGAGCAGTACGTGGCAGTCATCGAGAAGTTCGTGGCGATCAAGACCCGTGGTCAGCGTGCGCTCGATCGCATCGAGGATCCGGATGTTCGCCGCGAGATCAACTCAGCCCTTGGGCGAACCACAACCGAACTGCCTGCTCCTCGGCGGATTGCTCCACTTCCAAGCTCAGCACCGGCAGCAACCGGAGATCGTGACCCAAAATAGCCGCGCCTTCCCGGCTGGATGCCGGCGGGGAGGCGCGATCATCTCGCGGTGATCTCGGCATAAGAACGACTGTGCCACCACAAGTGCCACTGGTGGCACAGCGTCGTTTGCAACCAGTGGCTCAGGTCGGTGTTCAACCTGATGTGCAACCAGTGGCACCGACTCCGGTGCAACTGATTGTGCCACCAGTGGCGCACGGCAGAAATGTATCTGTGGATCGATCCGCGACAGTCGGAAAAGCAGATCCACACAGCCATACACGTCGTAGTTGTGCCACTAGTGGCACACGCAAGCTAAGTGCAAGAAAACCAGCAACTTCCGGGAATCGCAAGTCACGGCCGACAACACCGACTTCAATGCCTGGACACGAGTGGAAATTCATTGATTCCGGATGGGCATTGTTCAGCAGAATGCCGTCAATTTCGGCATCTGGGAAACGATCATCATCCAGAAAATATCTCCGGTGGTACACGCAGGCCACCATTGAAAGGATCTATGCCAAAGAATACAAAAACCAACCTGGTAATGCCGACTTTCGAGCAATTGTGCATTCTTCCGAAGGAGGTGCTTTGGCTTGAGATTGCCGAGCTGGCCGAGCACAGCGTGCCACTAGTGGCACAAAGAGCAGAAGCAATCCTTGCAGATCGTTCGGTGCCACCAACGATTCAGGAAGTGCATGAGCTCTGGCAGCTGCATCATTCTCTCACGAGCGGCAGTGCAACCATTGGCAACATCACAGAGAAACTGTTGGAAGTTGCCACTGCGTAGACCTTTCAATTATCACCGCGCACTGGCTGATTCACAGATTGCTGAAAAAACCGATCGGCCGGTGCTCGTTGATTAAGATGGTCGTCCCGAAGCAATGTGAGGACAAATTCCAAAAGCTGAAGTGAAAAAACGAATCACAACCCGAAAATCTGGACCAAGGATCAAAAAGCCGTCTGTGCCGATACGCCGGAGACGAATATCCCGGCGTGTCAGCGCAGGCGGCACCAATTACCTGGACAAGTTGATAATGCAGATCCGAGTCGCCGGTATACCGGTGCCTGAGCGTGAAGTGCGCTTTCACGACACTCGCCGATGGCGTTTCGATCTGGCATGGAAGGATCGTCTGATCGCCGTCGAATATCAGGGCGGCGTCTTCAACTGCCAGGCCAGCCACAGCTCGATCGGTGGCCTCACTCGAGACTATGAAAAGTTCACCGAAGCAAGTCTCGCCGGCTGGCGTCTGATCCTCGTCACGGCGAAGACCGTCGAAAGCGGCGATGCAATCGAATGGATTACCCGTGCCTGGCAGGAATCACCAGAAAAAGCAGCGATTGCAATAGTATAAAATAGTGTCGGCCGCCTTTGAGAGTGCAACTATCCGATTCCATAACGACGAATTTAGTAACTAAGCCATTTTGCAATCGTACAGAATTCCCCTCAAACTCTATTAGCTACCGGTACCTTCTTAATTGGCACCTTGCTCTGTGGCACGCAGCTCTGCCGGTAAGTGAGGGAAAATCCTCGAGCAGCAATTCACTGTAAGATTCTGGTAAGCTCGGACGCAATAAACGACTTTGGGGACATACAACACCGGACGGGTACGTCCAATAAGGACCGTTATGTCCAAGTTAAGGATCGGCCCAGATACCTGACGGCAATCCTCTTCCACAAAAGTGGGGGGCCTTACTGCCAACTAGGATCTTTGAGATCTACCCACACTAAACCCAGAAACTCCGAATGAAAATCGACGGCGCGCTTGTGTCGTGGAGGTGTCCGCCACTGTGCGGATCGGGGCATTCGTCGCCCAGGCGGAGATCTGTGTGGCGGCAGATCACGATCTTCGCGCTTTCATAAGCGTAGGCCGCCATTATGACTAGGGCGCTTCGACGTCTTTTCGTAGGGAGCGGAAGAAGAAACGGCGTCGTGCGTTTCCCCATCGGGTTCCGTCTGGGACTCGTCCTCTTTCGTGGCTTCCGCGCTAGTCGCTCCGGCGGGCCTCCGGTCCGAGCCGGAGCCGAAGATCATCCATTTGAGCCCGCTCAGGAACGCATTCTTCTTCTGCAGAATTCGGATCAGCGAGAGCACCATTTGGAGCCAACGCTCAATCAACTCGCTATCCTATGGCTCAATCTTGTCCACCTTGAGGTAATCGATCTCTTCCGGGTCCACTTGGGGAATATCTTCCAGTTGACCAAGGCCGCAAAACCCAGTCCAGATGAGCCGCGACGCCAAGATCTATGCAGAGAATTCGCCCTACTCCACGCCATGTCACCGAAAGAACACTTTCATCGCCTGGTGGCTTTTACTTCCTTTCCTTATAACGCTCATTGACTATAAGCTCTCTCGTCCCAGGTGGGAGAACCTGAAGCGACTTCAAGAATTCAATAAGACCATCCTGGTCTGATACTGGCAAACGTTGGAATGCTTGTCGTGAATTTAACGCTTCTCCGGAGTGTGCCAACACTGATTGACGGATTGTTGTATACAATCCGTGATGAAAGAAAGGAGGCTCGTTTGCAAACCCCCAAAGGCGTTTCGTAAGAAAATTACGATTTCCGGCGGCAAATTTTGGGGACCAGACATTCTGGTTCATATCCAATGGCTCGGCATCGTGATCACCTTTTGGATCAGTTATATTGTGCAACTTGAAATCAGTAAAAACGGGGATCATCAGCCATTCTGCCTCGGGGCTTATGGGTCTGAGACGCGGCTGAGGCAGCGATGGATCATTTAAGTCTATTCTCAGCGCTCGTGCGTCCCCTTCCCGAAAATTCATCGGAGGGTTATACGGATTTGGCTCTGTATAGACCCAGTTTCGCTTGCTCAATGGTAATGCAGGTATGTGGCAGGTCGCGCAGCCGATGCGAGAGAAGATCTGTTCACCGTTAAAGATCGCACGTTTAATTTCGGGATCGCTTGGAATCACCTGACCAGGGACCGGAAGAACGGCTTGATAGAGACTTAGCGCAGTGACGTCGGCTCGAGTCGCCTCGTTCACGATGCCATCGCCGTCAGGATCGGTGCCAATCCCGAACCGCTCGGTTGCCTGGATCCCATGGTGATGGTTCAAAGCATTGTTGGTGAACTCGCGTAGCGAGATGACGTTGCCCGCCTGGTGCCAAGGCCGGATGATTAAGCTAGGTGGTGTTTCTGGCGTGGCCGTCAAAACGCTCGCACGAGGTAGTCCGGCGACCTGGCTTACATCCCAAAGTCCATCGGCTCGACGCGTCAGGCGCCCGAAGTTGATTCCCTTCGATATTAAAATACGACTTTCACCACGCCGCATACTATCGCGAATCTTTTGCAGGTCTTCAGTAATTTCGCGTGCCAACATCTCGAGATAGCCCGCTCCATAAATCCCAGTCGAGGCGCGTAGGTTCGCGACATCTGTGAAAGTAACTTCCTGTGAGCGTTCGTCAACGGCCCCTTTCGTCGGCACCCTATCTTTAGGATCGAAGGTGACGAAATCAAAGCGCTGCCCAAGCACGAAGACGTTCGTGACAAAATCGCCGCCGCCGCCAGAAATGCCGAACGGCTTATTGTGGCAACCAGCGCAGGAGTTGGCATCGGGACCAGAGATACGATTAAACGCGCGGCCACTAACCAGCGGTGCAGCAGGGTCCGAAAGAGTCCTTCCCGTGCCTTTGAGCAAAGGGCGCCCTCCTCCATCCTGATCGGTCCAATCGGCGTTAAAAAGCTTCTTCCCATACTCGATCAACTCGGCAAGGGGAATACGCAATTCCTCGTCGTCGGCCAAGTGGCGCGGTACGGCCAACTCGCGCCCAATCTGCTTTGCCAAGGCCACAGGCCCCTGCGCACTGCTCGTAAGATTCCTGTTCACGCAGGCCAACATAGCCAGCGCAACAACGGTCCACTTGATCGACGAATTCTTACACATACTTGTTGCTGTAATCGCAGGCTGTCGCGATGCCAGCCCGGGTAAAGAAATTATTGCTAGTTTTCTACTTATGAGGCCAAGTAACCGGCGCCAAGATCACGTTCAATTCGTGAGTGTCGTTCAAATTGCCACCAGGAAAAACGCCTGCGCCTTGCGCAATAATCTGCCCTTTCCTGCGCACAACCACGGTAACGCCACCGGCGGGTACACCGTTGAGCGAGAAACGACCTTGTGCGTCGGTATTGGTCATACCAATGTACGCCGGGTCAGTGGAAGAGGTCACAAATACTTCGGCATTTGCCAAATCCAGGGCTCCCGCCGCTGGCTTACTGGTTGATGGCGCGGCCGGCTCCCCAGTGAGCAGCGATGCAGCAGCCGGCACGGGTCGCAAGATGGTTCGCACGTTGTAGCCACCCGTGGCATTGGGCGTGAAGATAATGAAGCCACGATCAAGGTCAAACTGGTTAGCCGAAGTGAAGTATTCATAAATGGCTGTGCCAGCCGGCACCTCGATATTTCGGTTCGCTCTGAAATCGACCTGTTTGAAAGGCGCATTCGGTCCCGGCGTCAGACCCGTGATAGAACCTGTGGCGACCGACGTGATTCCGTTGTAAGCAAATACTATACGCCCGTCCTGGTATAACTGAATCTGAATCGTATTCGATCCGCCAGCATCATAGTGCGGAACGCGATCATGCGTGACGATGAAACGCCCCGGCAATTGATCGTTAACATAGACGGCCCCCACACTAGAGCGCCCGCCGTACAGATCGTCAAAGAAGGCAGAGATTCTTGGCAGACGGGTAAAATCTGGTAGGCTTTCCGTGTAGGTGTTATCCCCCTGGTTGAATGTGAAATACCCGTTCGTTCCAACATAAGTGCTGGTATAATTCACGCCATAAAACCGAAAGGTGAAGGGCAACGTTCGAAAGAAAAATGTGTCGTCAACATTAGTCACATTTGTTCCAAAATTGGTTTCAAACTTGGCCGCGATCAAAGGGGTTGTGCCTACATCCGTGACTCCGCCACGCACCGGCACGACCGACACCGACGTACCCGTCAAGGTGTCGCCACCAGCGACAGCGTAGGTCGCGCTTATAAAGATATCGCCCAGCACCGTCGGCACTCCGACAATGTCGAAGCGCCCGTCAGATCCTGATACGCCAATTCTTCCGCCTTGCGTGGTAATCATCGCTCCCGGCAGCGGATTGTTGCTGCTATCTACCACTCGCCCAGTAACGAGCGTCAACGGATCAGGCACGACCGGCACAACGACATCAGTCGCGGTGCCGACGTTGCCGCCCAAATCAACCGCCCTCGCACCAAGCGTAAGCGCATTTGCTCCGGTCGGAATTGTGAAGGTGTACTGGTAAGGCGCTGATGTTGCCGTAAAAGCCACCTGCCCGTTAACCAGAAACTGCACCGAGGCCACGGCAACATCATCGTTCGCGTTTGCTGCCACGGTCAGCGCCGCCCCCTCATATTGCACCGCGCCATTGGCTGGCAGAGTGATCGCCACAGTCGGAGGCACGCCGGCCAAATCAACATAAGGACGGAATTGCCCGATGTAAAGGCGGCTGTCTCCGCTCGATCCGCCACGCTCAAGGTTAGAGTACTCGGCGGCGAGGTAAACGAAACTGCCATCAACTGCGACACCCATTCCGTTGTCATCACGCGCTGGAAAATTCAGAATCGTTCTTGGCTGTAAAGCGGAAGGGTTTGTAATATCCACAATCGGAACTCCATTGACGAAGAGCACATCCGCGCCCAGAGCGAAGTCTCCCGACAGCACGATGTCCTGCAAGCGTCCGCCCAGGCTTTGCTGTGTCGTTGAAAGGATGATTGGACTGAGCGGATTTTGGATATCAACCGAGCTCATACTATCATTGTAATCTGCCAAAAAGGCGAAGTTTCCATTCACTGCCACGTCACGTACGTCACTGCTGGGCACATTGCCCCGCAAGACCGGAGCTGCTGGATTGCTGATGTCCACCAGGTAAAGACCGTTCGACCCAGCCGCCACCGCCGCCAGATTGCGATTCGCATCAAGATCTAGATTCCAAACAGTGCCACCAAGCGGCAACTGGCTGACTTGAATCATTGCACTCGGATTAACCGTGTTGACAATCTGCAGGTTTGAACTATTCGCAACAAAGGCTGTCGTCCCTCGCACTTTTACCCCGCGCGCAGTGTTACCGGTGTTGAACGACCCCAGCAGCCGCGGCGCGAGCGGGTTAGCGATATCAACTACGTGCAGGCCCGCGGTACCAGCAGCGACGTAAGCCATTGTCCCCGCAATCGTTACGTCATTTGCGTTGCCGGCCAGAGCAACCGAGGCCGCAACGCGCGGGTTTGTGCGGTCGGCATTAAAGGTGACGACTTGGAGTCCCGCGCTGCCCGCCGCTACATAAGCATAATCACCAGCCACTGCCACAGCATTAGCAAACCCGGGAATCGTCACGAACGACACTGCCGCCGGGCTGAAGTTGGTGACAGTTCCTTGCACCTGCGCGCTGAACCCACTGTTGGACACCGTAATCGTGCAACTACCGGGCGAACTGGCGTAAACACGCCCGTCAGGCGAGCCAAAATTGCAAACACCTAAATTGTTGCTCCCGTAGTTCGTTCCACGCTGGGTGCTGGTCAGATTAATCGTGCGGTTATCAATCATCCGCCCCGTGACGGTAAGCTGCACCGTAGCAATGCCGCTAATCGAATTAACGACCAGCGTAAAGTTCGCCGGGCTGACTTCGATGCGAGACAAAGCACGGCTCAAATCGAAGCTGCTCGCATTGGTCGGATTGGTTCCTGTCAGAATCTCCGTCAAATCAGCGATGCCATCGCCGTCAGTATCCACCAGCAGCGGATTGGTGACAAAGCCTCGCGTGCCATTGACCTCTTCACCATCGGTGAGGCCATCGCCGTCGGTATCGGCATTCCGCAGGTCTGTACCAAGCTGGTGTTCTCGCAGGTTGGTCAACCCGTCGTGATCCAGATCGAAGGAAGCATCGGTTGGGTTATTGGGATTCAAACCCAGACGTATTTCCGAATCATCAGAAATCCCATCCGAGTCCGTATCAATGCCATTGAAAGCTACCTGAAGCATTAATATGCCCTGCGTGCCTTCATTGGTCGCTTGCACCAGAACGGTACCGCTACGCACTGCAGTTACCAAGCCATCGGTCGATACCGTCGCGATCGCAGTATTACTGATGTTGTAGCTCGTGCCAGTACTGGCTGCTGTCAGATTGGATGGAGACTGGTTGGCATAAGTGCCGGTAACCATAAGTTGAACTGTCGCTCCAGGGACCGTTAGCGTACTGGCTAGAGCTGTGATCGTTAACGAAGTGGGGATTGGCTTAGTTAAACCAAGGACGATAGGAGGAATAGCATTCATCCGATTAGGAGTTATAGTGAAAAAGTCTGATTCTCCGCTCCGAGTGACGCCGTTTTCCACACAGTTTGCGCGAGCCCTGACTCGCCCAAAGCCTGCCGGGATATTAGGTAACAGCCAAGTTCCGTCAGTGTTTACCTGCACATTTCGATTTAGTACACTCACAACACAGTTTTGGTTAAGTGGTTGCTGGGCACACAAAGGGATGGCCAATAAGCTGACCCATAACGGGAGTAAAGCTAGTTTTTGTAATTTATTCCAATTAAGCATTTCCCCTCACAGAGTGCAGACTAGAGCATGTTATTAACTTTAAGTGAGTATTTTCGCAACATTCTTTAATAGTGATCCGAACTCCAGTTGACAAGTCTAATTAATGCAATAATTTACCATGTCAAGGTTGAATTATATGGCTTTGCGATCGATGACAGATAAACAGTAGGATCTGATAAAAGAGCATTAACCAAAACGACTATCCGGCAAAAGATGCTGTTGTCCACCTGCAGCTAACCGTAAAGCTTATATGACATACTCTGGATTCTGTGAACAGGTACCCCCTGGAGTGATCTGCAGGAAAAATATGGAGCTAAAAGCACAGTGAACAACCGACTGAGAGAATGGGCTGAACACGATGTCTTGCTGAATTTGTGGAGAGGCTTCTTAAACCAGCTTTCAGACCAACAAAAAGTGAAATGGGATGAGTGCTTCATAGACGGATTGTTCGTCCGTGCAAAAATGGGGGTACAATGGTCGGGATAACTAAAAGCTGCAAGGGAACAAAACTTATGGTATTGGCCGATGGCACAGGTACTCCGCTCCGAATACACGTGGAGAAGAACTCCCCATCGGAAATAAAGCTGGCCGAAGCAACGTTGGATTATATCAAAGTAAAAGATGGAATGCGTAAGCATGGTAAACCAAAACGACTGGTGGCTGACCGTGCCTATGACAGCAATAGGCTTCGAACCCAGCTGGTCAGGCGCGGTATCGAGTCGAAAATTCCTGCACGTCGCAACAAGAAGGTCTCCACTCATCAGGATGGGCGAAAACTGCGAGGATACTAGCATCGATGGATCATCGAAAGAACTATTCCTGGCTTCAGAACTTTCGCCTACTGACTTTAAGGTACGAACGGTCTGCAAAGGTTTTCACTGCTCTTGATTATATGGCCCGTGCTCTCATCACGTTGAAGATGGTTTTTGGATGACTTCTAGCAGCAGGCACTAGTAAAGATATCAGTGCTTGGCATTCATTCGTCCTATTTCCAGGTTGATATCTCATCATTTTTTATATCTGAAGCAAATTTAGCAAAAAGACCTCCCTTACTTTTCATCTTGGTTAGTAGCTCTATCTTTCTTTCCTTCCCATTGCTAAGCACTATTTTAGACAGCTCTACAATCGCAGCAGTAATTTCCTCGCGATCCGTAGAGCCATATTTGGTTGCAATACTTTGGTTCGTCCAATCTGTCCAGTTCGGGTCTAAGCATATTGCCCCTTTCCACCAATCCACCGTATGATATATCGCTTTTATGTCTTTACTTAACTCCTTAGAAAGCTGCTTGCTAAGAAGTTCTGAATCATCTGCTATCTGCTCTAAAAATAGGATATATTTTGCAGGGAAAAGGATTGGAGGCCTATAGTCCTTAGAATCAGTAAGCAAAGGCTCAACAATATATATCTCAGATATGCTTAAAGGCCCTTTTAGAAAAGAGTATATACTCACTTTAAAAATCCTATGGCTCGCGTCACTACTATAGTCTATTAACGGCTCAACATCTCCGATAAGGACATGCGGCGAGTGCGTGATTAGTGTATAAGCAGACCACTGTGGCGAAGAAACACCATATCCATTATATCTAGTATTTGCAGCGTTCCCATTATGATAAAGGACAGCCTGCGTAGTAGCTATTAACATGGTTGTCATCCAGAGATATAACACGTGGCTTTTATTCATTTCCAACTCTTCTCTATTATATCTATTATACACATACTCTTTTTAACAGATATTTGCCATTATTATACATTGGTGCTATTGCGACATCACTGTGCTGCAAGGTAGCGAGTAAAGTACCTTCTATGGAGTACAATTATATAATCCTGGCACCTCACTATCATCTATTTCTTGGTAGTGAGGAGCAACAGCCCTGTCTAGGGCAAATGCAGCTAATTCTCTGGCGCATACAGTGTTCATGCCAACCTGATGATCGGCAGCATTCTTAGTTAATATCGCCCGTAATATTTGTGATCTTAGATCCTCTTCGCTTGTGGTAGATATGAGATTCTTCAAAACCGTATTGTACAAAGCATTAGCGTCAAACAGATCTTTCCAAGGTGCTTCTAATGTCCACTGAGTAACATGCTTAGACTCGTGAATGTATACTTTGTTGTAGAACTGACTGGTGGTAGGCACGTTAATTTTCATGATGGGGCTCGCCCTAGTAAACCCACCCTGCCCCGAAACATACCACTCTGTCTTACCATTTACATTACGAGAGCTTGTTTGAATTGAGTTTACTCCCTCAAATCGTGGCCATGATGTTAAGCCCGTCGCATCAGCGATTACTCTCATTCTTGCTGGAACAGTAGGCCTCAGCACTTTCCCGTTCATTGCGACCTCAATGTTTATTGTATAAGTGCTCACGCTGTTAGTTACACTACTCCGCCTGTCATCAGGGTAAGCAAACCATCTTGTATTATGTACTTTAGTTCTAGTGCCTGTCGGATTTGAATAATTGAGTATTGGATTATTACCAGCCCCTGTTGGCCATGCTCCATTGCTGCTTCCAGTTAACCATTTATAGGTGACGCTTGAATCTGTGGGTTGAATAATTACTTCAAAATCTAAAGAATCTTCGCTTTCGGTTACGTTCATGCTTAGCGGAGAGATTTCAATTTTCATTACGGTTAGCGCTATATCTTTACACTCGCTTACGCCCGTTGTAACACATTGGAAACAAACTTTAGTTATTGCTGTACCTGGTGTCATGCCTTTGAATTTCCACTTACAAGTTTCTTGCCCGTCACAATTTGGATTATTGACAATTCTTAGATTGCTACCTACCACCCAAGCATACACTCCGTCGAGCGGGGGTGTGCCTGAGGCAGTTATCTCAAGCTCTTCATCTACCGCAATTATCGCCATAGTTGGCGTTACCGATAGATTCAAGGGCGCGACTGGACCAGTTTGATTGGGATTACCACCACAATGCCATCCTGCCTTAATAACACCAACCCCGGGATCAGAACGAATAACCGATCCATCTTCGCTTACCGTACCCGTTCCAATTGCCACGAAAGATGCCAAGTCGTGGTCGAACGAATACATTTCTGTGACGGCACGAGGCGCCATGCCATCAACGTTCGGA
>Ga0068872_10003535_pt1 | contig 11911 bp, 13 predicted proteins | sample NOAtaG_7_FD_66441 | JGI IMG/M metagenome (GOLD analysis project Ga0068872, IMG submission 66441) | Freshwater lake microbial communities from Lake Erie, under a cyanobacterial bloom - NOAA_Erie_Diel1S_2200h metaG | ecosystem: Environmental > Aquatic > Freshwater > Lake | place: USA: Ohio, Lake...
GGGTTGGCCGCGCTCCCGGTGTCCTCGGACGCGTGGGTGGCCGCCCTCGGCGCGCCCTCCGTGCCGCGGGCGATGGGGGCCGCCGCTCCGCTGGCGCGCGGGCTCACCGCCGTCCCGCCGGCTCCGCGCTCGGCCGAGCCGCCCGTGGCGCCGGCTTCCCTGCTGGTCTCCGGCGCCGCGCAGGCGCTGGGCCCGTCTCCGCTCCTGGAGCCGGGGCAGGTCGCCGAGGCAGCGCCGGTCGTGGTGCCCACGGAAGCTCCGGCTGCCCTGGTGGCCGCCGTCGCGGCGTCGTCGGCCCCGGCGCTGCAGTCTGGGTCGGCGCCCGAGCCTGCGCCGGCGCGTCCTGGCGCGTTCCGCCCGCTTTCGGCGGCGGCCCTCGCGCCCCCCGCGGCGGGCGCGCCGGGCGCCGCGCTGCCGACGCTCGCTGCGCTCCGCCTGGTCGACGCCCTTCACCAGCGGTCCCAGCAGGCGGCAGCCGAGGCGGTGGACGCGTGGCTCGACACCGGCGGCCGTGCGCTGGACGGGGACGCCGGCGGGACCACCGAGGGCCCCGCCGCGCCGCCGGAGCGCGCGTCCCTTCCGCCGGCTGTTGCGGGTGCTCCCGTCCTGCGGGCGCCACTCTCCACGCCCGCAGGGGACGTCACCCGCGCCGACGCCGCGGTTGCCTCGCCCGTTGGCCCTTCGGCGGGGCATTCGGCCGCGCCCGGGGGGGCGTCGGTCTCTGCGGCTGCGCCGCAGCCGCTGCTCCCCGAGGAGCCCTTCGTCCTCCACGCGCCCTCCGCGGAGCGGCTGGAGGTGGACCTCCGCGAGGGCGATTTGACGCTGCGGTTCACCGTGGCGCGTGGCGAGGACGACTCGCTCCACGTGGACCTCCACGCGCCGCGGTTGGTCCTCGTGGGCGACATCCAGTCTGATCTGGACTCCTCCTTCGCCGACGAGGACCTCGACCTCGGCGCCTTCACCGCGCACGCCGACGACGACGCCGAGGACGCCTCCGGAGAGGATGGCTCTCCCTCCGACGGCGCGTCGGATGAGGGCAACCCCCAGCCCGGCGCGGCCGGGCGCGAGGGGCTCGTTTCCCGTTCGGTGGCCCCCGAGGGCACCGCCCGCCTGATTGACCGCCTGGTCTGAGGTTCCCATGTCTGTGAGCTCGCTCTCCAACGTGTCCACCACCTCCGACATCGGCGCGGGAGGCGGCGCGCCCGCCCAGTCGCTCGGCAAAGACGCCTTCCTGAGGCTGCTCACGACGCAGCTCCAGTACCAGGACCCGCTGAACCCCCAGAAAAACGAAGAGTTTGTCGCGCAGCTCGCGCAGTTCAGCCAGGTCGAGCAGCTGACCTCGGCCAACGACGCCCTGTCTCAGCTCTACAGCGCCATCGCCTCGATGAACAACGCGACCATGACGCAGCTCCTGGGCCGCACGGTCACCGCGGCTGGCGACCGGTTCAGCCACACCGAGGGCGAGGACTCGACGGTCCTCTTCGATGTGGCCAACAACGCGTCGAGCGCCACGGTGACCATCACCGACGCAGAGGGCCGCGTGGTCTACAGCCAAGAGCTGGGCGGGCTCTCCGAGGGGGAGGGGACGTTCACCTGGGACGGCCGCGGCTTCGACGGCACGGATCAACCGGCGGGCACCTACACCTTCAGCGTCAGCGCCGAGGACGTGGATGGCAACCCGGTCGACGTGCAGGAGCTCATCCGTGGCGAAGTAGACGGGATGTCCTACGAGACGGGCGTCCCGGTGCCCTCGATCGGGGGCGTTGACATCGGCCTCGGTGATATCATTCGGGTCGAGTCCGCGGCTGGCGCCGAGGCCAAGGAGGAAGGGTGAGCGTAGAGCCGGTCTACAGCTCGATTCTTCGCCCGGTCGACCGCGATGTGCGGGCGACCTCGGTCCGCCACGCCCGGCACCCGCAGGTCTTCGACCGCATGCTGGACCAAGCGACGCGCCTCGCGTTCGCAGAGCGCGCCCGCGCCGAGATGCACGACATCGAGGAGGATCCAGACGTTCGGGTCGGCTTCTCGCGTCATGCCGCCGCCCGGCTGCGCAGCCGCGGCATCGACCTCAGCACCGAGGACCTCGTCGACGTCTCCCGCGCGATCGACCGTCTCCACGAAAAGGGCGCTCGAGAGAGCCTCCTGCTCATGGGAGACCACGCCTTCCTCGTCGGGGTGCCCCGGCGCACCATCATCACCGCGATGAGCCGCCAGGAGGCCGTCGGCAGCGTGTTCACCCAAATCGACAGCACTCTCGTCGTGCGCTGAGTCAGCGCCGGCGTCGCGGGCGTACGGCCCGCTCCCTCTCACTTGTGTCATTTCGGCCGGACCAAGGGGCGACTGCCCTACGGAGGCCACGCCGGGCGGCCCGAAGCGCCGCCCGTCCCCGCTCCCACGCGATCTCGGAGGCTTCCATGTCCCTCTTCAGCACGATGAACACCGCCACCTCCGGCCTCGGCGCCTCCAGCACGCGCCTCGGTGTCATTGGCAACAACATCGCGAACCTGAACACGACCGCCTACAAGGCCGCGCGTGCGGAGTTCTCCGACATGCTGCCCCAGGACGTCTACGGGCAGTCGGGGCCGTCGCAGTTGGGCAAGGGGACGCAGCTCGCCACGCTGACCATCCTGTTCGGCCAGGGCTCCATCGACTCCTCTGAGAACGCCCTCGACATGGCGATCTCCGGCGATGGCTTCTTCGTCGTCAACGACGGCGTGGCGAACTACTACACCCGGGCCGGTGAGTTCTACCTGAACGACAGCGGGCAGATCGTCAACTCCACGGGGCTCGTCCTTCAGGGCTACTCCGCGACCGACGGCACGCTCGGCGCCACCGTGGGCGACCTCCAGGTCGACCTCAACCCGCTCGCGCCGGTGCCCACCTCCGAGATCACCCTCACCGCCAATCTTTCGGCTGAGGCGGACTTCGCGACGACGCCCGTCGCGGCCCTCAACTTGCTCACCGGCACGGGCGACACCCTCGAGGACGCCGCGAGCGTCGCGGACTTCGCGACCTCCGTGACCGTCTACGACAGCCTCGGTGTGCCCCACGCCGTCACCGTCGTCTACGAGCGCACGGCCGCCAACGACTGGTCCTGGTACGCGGTGGTGGACGCCGGCGAGGTGGACATCACCTCCCTGGGTGGGCCCGGCACCCCGGGGTCCGCGTTCCAGATCGCCTCCGGCACGATGACCTACGACACGGACGGCAACCTCACCACCTTCACCCAGTCGGACACCTCGGCCACGGACCCGTGGTCCTTCCAGGCGGCCACCGCCCAGGACTTCGTGTTCGACTTCGGCGTGGACACCACCGGTGCCATCACCGATGGCCGCATCCGCATGCACAACGGCTCGTCCAACGTGTCGGCGGTGTCCCAGGACGGCTTCCCCGTCGGGTCCCTCCAGAACATCTCGGTCGCGACGGATGGGACGGTCTACGGTTCCTACACCAACGGCGAAGAGCTGGTGCTGGGGCAGGTCGTGCTCGCCCGGTTCCCGTCGAACGGCGGGCTTGAGCGCGCGGGAGGCAACCTGTTCCGCGAGACGCTCGACTCCGGCTCCCCGGCCATCGGCGCGCCGGACACGGGCGGCCGCGGCGTCGTGCAGGGCGGCGCGCTCGAGCGCTCCAACGTGGACCTCGAGGACGAGTTCGTGGACATGATCACGGCGCAGCGGTCCTACCAGGCGAACGCCCGGGTCATCGACACCGCCAACCAGACGCTCCAGGAACTGGTCAACCTGGTCTGAGTCGTCGGCGGCGAGGAGCCAGCGGCTGCACAGCGGCCGCTCAAGCGAGGGGGCTCCCGGCCGATCCGGGGCGTCGAGGAAGGGAACCGCATGGACTTCGCCACCATCTTCGGGCTTGTCGGGGCCACCGTATTGACGATTGCGTCAATCCTGTATGGCAGCCCGCTCTCGACCTTCTACGACCTTCCCTCCGTTCTGCTCGTTTGCCTGGGGACCGTCACCATCATCTTCGTGGCGTACCCGGCCAGCGTGGTCAAGAACGCCGGCAAGGTCGCGCTCAAGACCATCCGCACGGAGCCCCGCGCCCCCGAGCAAGTCCTCCAGCTGATGCGCGAGATGAGCTCTCGTGCCCGCCGCGAGGGCGTTCTGGTGCTCGAAGACATGGCCTCCGGCCAGAAGGACGAGTTCCTCAAGAAGGGCATCCAGATGGTCGTGGACGGTCACGACCCGTCGGCCATCGAGGAGGTCCTCTACAACGAGGTGGACAAGATGGCCGAGCGCCACAAAGAGGGCGCCTCGGTGATGGAGGACATCGGCGCTTTCGCGCCCGCGATGGGCATGATCGGCACGCTCATCGGGTTGGTGCAGATGCTCCAAAACCTGGACGACCCGTCCGCCATCGGCCCCGCCATGGCGGTCGCCCTTCTGACGACCTTCTACGGCGCCATCATCGCCAACGTCTTCGCGCTCCCGATGGCGAAGAAGCTGAAGGTGCGCAGCGGCGAGGAAGTGGCCGAGAAGGTCATCATCATCCAGGGCCTGCTGTCGATCCTCGCGGGCGAGAGCCCCCGCTTCCTGGTGGACCGCCTGAACGCCCAGCTCCCTCCGGCCGAACGACTGTCGGAGGCGGGCTGAGAGATGGGCAAACGCCGCGACAAGCCGGCCGACGGGCCGTCTGGGCCCTCCGCGCCCTTCTGGATGGTCACCTACTCCGACATGGTGACCCTCCTCCTCACGTTCTTCGTGTTGCTCATGTCGATGGCCAACTTCGAAGAGGTGGGCCGCGTCGAGGCGGTGCTCGACAGCATTCGCCTCGCGCTTGGCGCGGATGGCTACAACACGTCCGCGCTGGGCGCGACGCCAGATCCGATGAACCAGCCGGCCGAGATCCAGCCGATGGACAACCTGCAGCCCGTGCTGTCGCAGCTGCGCGACGCGCTGTCCGCAAAGGTATCGGATGACATGGTCAAGATGACGCGCACGCAGACGGAGATCCGCGTATCCCTGTCGGACCGTGTGCTCTTCGCCCCGGGCTCCACCGAGCTTCATCCGGCGGCCTACTCTCTGCTCTCCGAGCTTGGGGGTGCCCTCGCCGGCCAGCCCGTGAACGTGCGGGTCGAGGGGCACACCGACGCCACCGGCGACGCGCTCCGCAACTGGGAGCTGTCCGCCTTGCGCGCGGTCTCCGTCACCGTGGCGTTGCAGAGCTCGGGCGGGATCGAGGGGCGGAACCTCGAGGCGGTCGGTTATGGCGCGTTTCGGCCGGCAAGCCCCGAGGGCAATGTCGACGGGCGTTGGGACCGGCGCGTGGAGCTTGTGATTCAAGCGAAGACGCCGCTGGCCAACGACGCGGTGTACAAGGTCCAGGAGATCACTGGAGGATCGGATGGCGGATGACGCGAAGGCAGCAGCCTCGCCCGAGGGTGCGAAGAAAAAGCGCCCGATCGGGCTTATCGTCGGCGCCGCGGTCGGCGCGCTCGCGCTCCTGGGCGGCGGTGTCGGTGTGGGCTGGGTCCTGAAGCCGGCCGCACCGGCCGCACCGGATCCGGCCGCCGCGCCGGCCGAAGCCGCTGAAGGCGGTGCAGCGCCGCCGGAGGCCGGGGGCGCTGGCGGAGTGGAGGGCGCCGCGGCGCCGCTCAGCGAGGTGGTCAGCCTCGGGCGCTTCACGGTCAACCTGCGGGACTCCGCTGGCGGGCGCCTTCTCCAGATGGAGATCTCCCTGGAGGGCGACAGCGCGGTCGCCAAGATCGTGGCCGACAAGGAGGCGCAGCTTCGGGACAGCGTCCTCATGCTCGCCAGCGACTACACCTACGCCCAGCTCGAGGGCCTGGACGGCCGCCTCCAGCTTCGCGACGAGATCCATCGGCGGGCCAACGCCATCGTGGCCCCCTCCAAGGTGAATCGCGTCTACTTCACCGAGTTCGTCATCCAGTAAGGACGCCCATGCGAACCGACCCTTCGCAGGTCCTGGTCGCCCAGCGCCAGCGCAACACCCGCTCCGCCATGCCGATGGTGGAGGAGTACTTCCAAGCGCTGCTGCTGCGCATGCGCTCGCGCATGGTCAATCGCAGCTCGTCGGACTTCCAGGTCCGCATGGGCAGCGTCGAGGTGCGGCGTCTCAGCGAGGTTCGCAACGACGCGGTGTTCCATGAGTCGGGCGTCTTCGGGCTGCTGCGCTTCGACCCGACCGGCGCCACCGGTGTCGCCGCGCTGCAGCGGAGCCTGCTGACCCGCGTCATCGGTGCGATGTTGGGGGACGACGCCGGCGCGGGCGAGGGCGCCGACGGCTCCCGCCCCATGAGCCCGGTCGAGAGCCGCATCGCGGCGCGCATCCTGCGTGATTTGGCCTTGGACTTGCGAGACACCTGGCCCCACGCGCCGCGCCCCGACATCCGCCTCGACGGCATCCCCGGCAACGCGCGCGTCATCGAGCTGGATGGCGGCGACGAGGAGCTGTTCACGGTCAACTATGACTTTGGCCCTGCAGACGACCCGTTCGGGCTCTTCTGCGTCACCGTGCCGACGTCCGTCCTGCGTCCTGTGGCGGCGGGCCGCGATGTCCCGTTGCCGCGCAAGGCGCGGTCCACGGATCTCGCGCGGGTCATGCCCGTCGAGGTCGAGGTCACCGCCGAGATGACGCGGCTGTCCATGCGGGTCAAGGACTTGCAGCGGCTCGAGCCGGGAGATGTCGTGCCGATCGGCTCGATGGCGCAGGCGGTGCTGCGGATCAACGGCCGCCCCGCGTTCACCGGCGAGCCCGGGCACGCGCACGGTCAGCGCTCCATTCGCGTATTGTCCCGGCTGAAGCCCTGAGGCGGGTTGCAGTAGCGGGTGCGTGACATCCGGCGACATGTTGAACGATCGCCCCGAGACGTGCTAAGCACCCGAGTCCGAGTTCAGCACCGGGCCCAGGAGAGACGATGCCGCGCACCGCCGAGCGGGAAGGCCACGAGGACGTCACCTTCTTGGGCGACATTCCGGTCGATGTCGTCATTGAGCTCGGCCGTCGCCGCATGGTTCTGCGCGAGCTGGCGGCGCTCGACACCGACGACATCCTCGAGCTCGATCAGCCCATGGATCGCCCGCTGGACCTCGTGGTCGGCGGCCGGGTCCTCGCGCGCGGCGAGCTCGTCATGGTTGGCGAGCGCGTCGCCTTGCGCATCACCGAGGTCGTGGGGCGTCCGAAGGAGTCCCCGTGATCCTGGGGGGTCGCGCACACGCGCAAGACCCCGCGCCGCCGCTGGGGCCGGCCCCCGCTGCGGCAGAGCCCTCGGGCCCTGCGTCGGCGGCTGCGCCTGCCAGTCCGCCGGCTGCCCCGGCGACCGGGCCCGCCGACGTCGAATACCAGCGCTTGCTGGGCGAGCTTCCGCCCGCGGGCTCCGCCCCGTCCACGCCGCCGCTCCCGGGGGGCGGCGCCTGGGGGCTCGGGCTCCTGGTCCCCGCGCTGTTGGTGGTCGGCGGGCTGCTTCTGTGGCGTGCCCGCTTGCAGGCCCGCCTGCGCGTCCCCGGTCCCGGCATGCGGGTGCTCTCCCGGCTCGCGCTGGGCCGCGAGGGCGCGTTGCTGCTCGTGGAGGTCGACGACGGCCGCGGCGAGTCCCGGCGGCTGCTGCTCGGGGCGGGCGGTGGCGCCCCGCGCCTCGTCGCCGAGCTGGATGCCGCTGGGCCGGTGGCCGCGGGGGATGCCGAGGCGGCCCCGGCGGCGCGCCCCCCGGGGGTGTGGGATCGCGCGCTGCGGCGTGCGGAGGTCACCGAGGCCGCAGACGACCCGCGCCGGCCCTTGGAGCGGCGCGGAGATCTCATCGCCGAGGTGCTCGCAGAGCGCGGCCGCCCCCGGCAGGGCGAAGGGGGAGGGGACCGATGAGGCGCGCGGCGTGGCGGTGGGGGGCGGCGCTGGCCGCCGTGGCGGCCGTGGTGGGGCTGGGCCTCGGTGCGGAGGCCTGGGCCCAGGACGCCGTGGCAGATCCGCTCGGCCCGGAGGCTGAGGCCCTCGCCGAAGAAGTGCGGCAGATGCCGGTCGCCACGTCCGTCCGGCTCGTCGTTCTGCTCACCGCGCTGACGCTCGCGCCGGCCTTGCTGCTGGTGATGACCCCATTCACCCGGTTCATCATCGTGTTCAGCATGCTGCGGCAGGCGGTGGGGCTCCAGCAGTCGCCGCCCAACCAGGTGCTCGTCGGGCTCTCGCTGGCGTTGAGCCTGCTCATCATGGGGCCGACGCTCGACACCGTGAAGACGACGGCGGTCGACCCGTACCTCGCCGGTGAGATCGAGACGGCCGTCTTCATCGACAACGGCCTGGCGCCGATGCGCAGCTTCATGTTGGCCAACACCCGGCGCGCCGACTTGGCGACGGTGATGGAGATCGGCCGCATCCCGCGCCCGGACTCCCTCGAGGGCGTGCCGACCGGCGCGGTCATCAGCGCGTTCGTGCTGTCCGAGCTCAAGACCGCCTTCATCATCGGCGTCAAGATCTACCTGCCGTTTCTCGTCGTGGACATCATCGTCGCCAACGTGCTGCTCGCGATGGGCATGATGGTGCTGCCGCCGGTCATCATCTCCTTGCCGTTCAAGCTGCTGCTGTTCGTGCTGATGGACGGCTGGAACCTCCTCGTCCGGTCGGTCGCGGCCGGCTTCGCGGTCTGAGGGCGCGCGCATGGACATCCCCGAGGCCGTCTCCTGGGGCCATCAGTCCCTGCTCATGGTCGCCATCATCAGCGGGCCCGTCATCCTCGCGGCGCTCGTCGTCGGCTTCATCGTCAGCTTGATGCAGGCCATCACCCAAATCCAGGAGATGACGCTGGTCTTCATCCCGAAGATCATCGCGGTCTTCGCCGTGATGGCCATCGCCGGCGGCTGGATGCTCGACCAGACCGTCGCCTTCGGCCAGCGCTGCTTCTCGGCGGCGGCCGAGAACGACGGCCGCTGAATGCCCAGCCTCGACGCCCTCGTCGGGGCCCTGTTCGTCCTGGGCCGGCTGTCGGGCCTCGTGCTGTCCCTGCCGGTGGTGGGGACGAGCTCGGTGCCGCGCCAGGTCAAGCTGCTGATGGTGCTCTCGCTCACGGCGGTGCTGGCGCCGGTGGTGCCGCCGCCGGCCGCGCCGCCCACCATCGGGCTGCTGGTCTTCGGGATGGTGAGCGAGATCGCGCTCGGGGTCGCCATCGGCTTCGTGGCGCGCCTCATCTTCTCCGCGCTGTCGGTCGCGGGCGAGATCATCGGCATGCAAACCGGGCACGCCGCCGCCGCCCAGTTCGACCCATCGCTGATGGTGGCGCAAGGGCCGCTCGGCCTCCTCGCGACGCTGCTCGCCAGCGCGATGTTCCTGGGCCTGGACCTCCACCTCGCCGCCTTTCGCGCCGTCGGCCTCAGCTTTCAAGGGCTGCCGCCGGGCGCGGGCTGGGATGTGCTCGGCGCGGGCAGCGTCTGGATTGAGGTCGCGGGGGTGGTCGTGGATGCAGGCTCCCGCCTCGCCGCGCCCATCGTGGTGCTCGTCTTTCTCATCAACGTCTTCGTCGCCGTGGTGACGCGCCTCGCCCCGTCGATGAACGCCTTCTTCGCGCTGGGCATCCTGCTGACCATGATGGCGGGGCAGCTCACGCTGTTCCTCGTCCTGCCGCACATGCTCGAGGTCCACATGGGCCAGATGGAGTGGGCCTTCGGCCGGATGCAGGACCTCATCGACAGCCTCGTGGCCGGGCGGTGAGCGATGGCCGAAGACGAAGGCCAAGAAAAATCCTTTGAACCCAGCGCCAAACGGCGCCAGGACTTCCTCGACAAGGGGCAGGTCCCCAAGTCGATGGAGATCAACTCCAGCCTCGCGCTGGCCGCCTCGGCCGCCGTCATGGTCGGCTGGGCGCCCGTCATCGGCGCCGAGACGCAGCACATCTTCGGCATCCTCTTCTCGTCGATCCCCCAGAGCGCCGAGATGACCGCCCAGGGCGCGGTGGAGCTGCTCGTCTCCCTGCTCGGGCGCATCGCCGTCGCGCTGGTCCCACCGGTCTTTTTGCTCTGGCTCGTCAACGCCGCCGTCGGCGCGGCCCAGCAGCGGCTCGCCTTCCCCAAGGAGCCGTTCAAGTTCAACCCGGACCGCCTGAACCCGATCAACGCCATCAAGGAGAAGTTCTTCTCCGCCCGGCCCTTCATCGAGCTTGGCAAGAGCCTGCTCAAGGTCCTCCTCATCGGGTGGCTGGTGTGGTCGGCCATGGAGGAGCGCTTCGGCATCATCCCAGCGCTGCTCGGCGAAGAGCCCGGCGCCGTGCTCGTCGCCTTCCAAGAGATGGTCTTCCTCGTCCTCAGCCGTGCCCTGCCGGTCGCCCTCGTCATCGCCGTCCTGGACTACACCTACGAGTGGTACCGCCTCTCCGAACAGATGAAGATGACCAAAGAGGAGATGAAGGAAGAGCAAAAATCCACCGACGGGGACCCGCACATCAAGTCGGCGCGCCGCCGCCGCCAGATGGAGATGGCGATGGCCCGCACCGTCGCCAACGTGCGCAAGGCCGACGTCGTCATCACCAACCCGACGCACTACGCGGTCGCCCTCCGCTACCGCAAGGAGGAGGCGCCCGCCCCCGTCGTGGTCGCCCGCGGGGTCGACGCCCTCGCGCTGCGCATCCGCGCCGAGGCGCGCCACCACGACATCCCGCAAATCGAGAACCGCGCCCTCGCCCGCGCCCTGTACCACCAGGTCAAGGAGGGCCGGATGATCCCCGAAGACCTCTACAAGGGCGTCGCCAAGGTGCTCGCCGTCATCCTCAAGCGCCGGCAGCGCGTCGCCCAGGCTTGAAACGCGCGTTGTTCCGGCTATGGTGGCGAGACGAGGTGCCCATGTCCCGCCTGGTCTGGACGTCCCTGCTGCTGGCCGGCTGCGCGGAGCAAGGGGTCAAGGTCTACAACTCGCCGCCCGGGGTGTCCGTCATCTCCCCGGCTGGCGGGGAGTCCTTCGCCGGCGACGCCCTCATCGAGCTCCTCGCCCGCGCCGACGACGCGCAGGATGGCCCGGAGGCCCTCGAGGTCAACGTCATCTCCAGCCTCGACGGACTGCTGGGCCAAGACCCCCCGGACGCCTCCGGCGACATCTACCTCCCGCTCACCGGGCTCAGCGCCGGCCCGCACGTCATCACCGTGTCCGTCGTGGACTCTGGCGGCGAGTCCGCGGAGGACAGCGTCAACTTCACCGTGGGCGGCGGGGGCGGCGGCGCGGGCGCGCCCATCGTGCTGCTCGCCGGCCCGGCCAGCGGGGACCAGTTCGTCTTCGGCGAGGAGGTCCGCTTCGTGGGGAAGGCCGAGGACACCGGCCAGTCCTGGGACACGCTGCGCGCCGCGCTCGTGTCCAGCCGCGACGGCACCTTCTGGGAGGGCAGCCCCACGGCAGACGGCCGCATCGACGCAGGCTGGTCGGCCCTCTCCGTCGGCACCCACCAGGTCACCCTCTCCGTCCAGGACGACGACGGCAACATCGGCACCGATGAGGTGGACATCGAGGTCCTCGAGGACGGCCGCCCCTCCGTCCGCATCGACACCCCGTCCGACGGCGCCCGCCACTGGACGACCGACTCCATCGTCTTCTCCGGCACCGTGGGGGACCTCGAGACCGACGTGGACCTCCTCGCCGTCACCTGGAGCAGCAGCCTCCAAGGCGCGTTCTTCACGGGCGCGCCCGACAGCTCCGGCACCACCACGGCCGCCACCCCGCTCGCCGAGGGCACGCACGTCATCACCCTGGCCGCCACCGACGCCGACGGCAAAACCGGCTCCGACACCCTCACCCTGCAGGTGGTGGACCCGCTGAACTGGGACGACGACGGCGACGGCTACACCGAGAACGACGGCGACTGCGACGACGGCAACGCCGGCCTCTACCCCGGCGCCACCGAGCAGTGCGACGCCACCGACAACGACTGCGACGGCATGGTCAACGACCCGTGGTGGGACGCCCACGAGCCCAA
>Ga0068872_10003539_pt1 | contig 11909 bp, 7 predicted proteins | sample NOAtaG_7_FD_66441 | JGI IMG/M metagenome (GOLD analysis project Ga0068872, IMG submission 66441) | Freshwater lake microbial communities from Lake Erie, under a cyanobacterial bloom - NOAA_Erie_Diel1S_2200h metaG | ecosystem: Environmental > Aquatic > Freshwater > Lake | place: USA: Ohio, Lake...
TGCTGTTGTACCTTTAACAACATCCATCTCTCTTCGCTCGAGCACCAGTGATCCATTTGCCGTTTCAACACGCTACAAATTCCAATTAGATACTTCCGACAGATTTATTTCTCCTCTTACTCAAACCTTAATCACAAGTACCGGTGGTGTTGTAGATTGGACGGTAGCCCTGCCATTTGCCGATAGCACAGTTTATTTTTGGAGAGTGTCAAAAGATTCAGTTTTACCAACTGATAAGTTTGTTTGGAGAGAAAGTTCATTTCAAACCATTGGAACGAAGATCGGCTGGAGCCAATCTCATTTTAATCAATTTAAAAATAACAAATATCAATTTGTAAAGTACAACAAACTTTTAAGGAGGTTTGACTTTAATAATAACGTGTATTCAATTAAAGCAAAAAATGGTATGTATCCGTATATTGGAAACGTTTCTATTTCTTATGCTTTTAATAATCTTGTACTTTCAAATTGGGGCTGTGCTCCGGATGGATGGAACTTTGCAATATTCGATTCTATTAGTGGGCAGCCTCAATCAGTAGTATCGATCAATTATCCATTAGCTGGGCCGGGAACATACAGTAATTGTGTTTGTGTAGATAATCAAGTTCTCTACGTATATTCTTTCGGTCAAAATAATTATTGTGGTTTTAGTAATTGGCAAAACACCATGGAGGCATTTATTAATTCGATCTCTCCAAATCATTATGTACTGGCCTATACCATGGGGGCAGTTTCACCAAATTATGCACAAGTTGAATCCTATAGTAATTCATTGTATAACGCATTTGAAAGTTTTGGGGCGGTTAATATAAGAACCACAAAGGATACAATTCCAATGATCATTTTTGGAAAAAAGGGAATGATCGCCGGGCAGGCTCATGAAGTTCGTGGTTTGACAAAAAAGGACAATATTTTTTTAGAAGATAGTATCAAAACAAGATGGAATACAGGATTTGTTGCCTCAGAAATTATTGGCCCATCTTATAAATGGAACAGTTTACATTGGCAATTGAAACCATTTGATATAAATCCCGGCGATACAACCATTTTAAAAATAGTTGGAATAAAATCGAATGGCCAAAAAGACACTTTAGCAAGCTTTATTAAAGATAGCAGTAATGTGCTTGCACTTTATAATTATGTTGATGCTACTACTTATCCTTATTTACAATTAGTGGCCTTAATGAAAGATAACGTGCAACGTACTTCTCCTCAATTAAAAAAATGGCAAGTGTTATATGATCAAGCGCCGGAATGTGCAATTAATCCATTAAAGGGTTTTGCTGCTATTAATGACACTTTAATGGAAGGTGATCTGGTGAGATATAAAATACCAATTGAGAACATTGGAAAGGTTGCTTTTGCCGATAGTTTGGTGTTTACTTATTGGATAGAAGATAATAACAAAGTGATACATCCATTACCATCGAAAACAAAGCGAAATAATTTTGCTCCAGGCGAGATCATTATGGACACTATATCATTAAGTAGTATTCAATACCTTGGTAATAATGCCTTATGGATAGATGTGAATCCGCCTGCTAATGCTAAATATCAAAAAGAGCAAGAACATTTTAATAATTTAGGTAGATTACTTTATAAGGTTAATAAGGATATCACTAATCCATTATTAGATGTAACTTTTGATGGGATAAGAATTCTCAACGGAGATCTTGTGTCGGCAAAACCAAATGTTTTAATATCCCTTAAGGATGAAAATAAATTCCTGGCATTGAACGACACTTCGGCCTTTACCGTCCATCTAAAATATCCGGGACAATCAACCGGCAAGAGAATATATTTCGTGAACGATCTGGTTTTTACACCGGCAAGTTTACCAAATAATAGTTGTAAAATTAATTACAATCCTACTTTATTAAATGATGGAATGTATGAGTTAAGCGTTCAAGGAAAGGATAGAACAGCAAACAGGTCTGGTTCTACAGAGTATAAGATCCAATTTGAGGTAAAGAACAAACCAAGTGTTACGTCTGTGCTAAACTATCCCAATCCTTTTAGCACAAATACTAAATTTGTTTTTACTTTAACCGGAAGTGAAGTACCTGATGTGTTCACCATTCAAATTATGACGGTGAGCGGTAAAGTGGTAAAAGAAATAACTAAGGAAGAACTTGGCAATGTTCATATTGGTAGAAATATAACAGATTATAGTTGGGATGGAAAAGATGAATTTGGCGACAAATTAGGTAATGGCGTTTACCTTTATAAAGTGATCACTCGCTTAAACAACAACTCAGTTGAAAAAGCAGGAACCTCTGCAGATAAATATTTTGTTAAAGACTTTGGTAAGATGGTCATCATGCGTTAATCAAAAGTAAAAAAGCCCATTTGTTTAAGTTATAATGAGCAAACGCATGTTCTGATTTATTAAAACAACATTAAAATGCATCAAAGAAATGTAACTTCACCTAATTATCTTTTCTTATGATCAAAAAGTTATTTTTCAGTTTTCTTATATTTCATTCTTGTATTCTATTTGTAATTGCCCAGTCTGTTACTAAAAAAGTGCTATTCTTAGGCAATAGTTATACATTTGTAAATGATCTACCGCAAATGATCGCTAATGTTGCTAATTCTACCGGCAACACGCTTACATTTGATAGTTGGGCTCTTGGCGGTTACACTCTTAAAGGCCACTTTACAAATACAACTTCCATTTCAAAGATCAATACCGGTAATTGGGATTATGTGGTTCTGCAAGAACAAAGTCAATTACCAAGTTTTCCTATTACTCAGGTACAAGCTAATGTATTCCCATATGCAACAAAACTCGATAGTGTTATAAACTCATCTAATAATTGTGCGGAGACCGTATTTTTTATGACCTGGGGAAGAAAAAATGGCGACGCATCCAATTGCGCCACATGGCCACCGGTTTGCACGTATACGGGAATGGATAGCTTGTTACATAAGCGATACAGAACAATGGCAGATACCAACTCTGCCATTTTATCTCCGGTTGGCGCCGTATGGAAATATATCCGAAGTAATTATTCTACAATTGATCTCTACGAAGCAGATGAAAGCCATCCTTCTTTAGCTGGCACATATGCCGCAGCTTGTACTTTTTATGCAACACTTTACAGAAAAGACCCAACGCTGATCACATTTAATTCTACGCTTTCTGCTACCGATGCTGCAAATATTCGAAACGCCGCAAAAATTGTTGTGTATAATAATTTAGCGCAATGGAATATTGGAAATTATGATCCAAACGCGAGTTTTAATGTATTACCGGCCGGAATTAATCAAGTCGCCTTCACAAATACCTCTCAGTATTTTTCTAGCACACACTGGAACTTTGGCGATGGCAATACATCCACATTATTAAACCCTACTCACACCTACTCTGCATCTGGCACCTATTCGGTTTGGTTAAAAGTTAGTAAATGTGGTATGTCTGACTCAACATTGATGTTGCTTAATACAGAAGATGTGTCTGTACATCAATTTGACAAAACTAGCTTCCAATTTAGCGCCTTTCCTAATCCAAGCTCAAAGACGCTTTTCTTAAAAGGCAATTTCCCAAACAAATTAAGCTATAAAATTCATTCATTGGATGGCAGGTTGATCTGTGGACCTCTGGATGTAAACAATTATTATTCTATTTCCATTGAGTCATTAAGCGCCGGATCTTATTTTTTAAGTCTTTACACTTCAGACCAATTAATTGGCCGAAAAGCATTTATTAGATCCGGAAATTAGTTTAAGAGTTATTTACTATTAAGATTAGCACCCTAAACTCTGTTTCTATCCCATATTAATGTAACTTTGTAAAAAAACAAAGTAATGCTTCAAATAGGCAAAACAAATACTCTTACCATTTTACGACATACTAGCGTTGGCGCTTATTTAGGTGATAATGAGAATAGCGAAGTTCTGTTACCGCTGAAATATGTAAAAGGCGACATGAATGTTGGTGAAAATGTTGATGTTTTCATTTACAAGGATTCTGAAGATCGTATCATAGCTACTACGCTTAAACCTTTTGCCGAAGTTGGTGAGTTTGCCTTTTTGAAGGTGGTAAGCGTTAGTAAAATTGGTGCGTTTCTCGATTGGGGATTAGAAAAGGATATCTTGGTGCCTTTTAAAGAACAACGACATAAAATGTTTGAAGGCTTTGAGTATGTTGTTTTTTTATATGTGGATGAAGTGAGTCAACGTATTGTAGCTACAAGCAAGCTCAATAAATTCTTTAAGAATGACAGCATAGAACTTGAACAAGCCCAAGAAGTTGATCTTTTGGTTTACGATGAATCTTCGTTAGGCTTTAGCTGCATCATAAACAATGCCTATAAAGGTTTGATATACGCTAATGATGTGTATCAAGATATTCACACAGGTGATTTTTTAAAAGGTTATGTAAAATTAATTCGTCCCGACAAATTAGTAGATATAAGCTTACAACCTGTGGGATTTAAAAATGTACTTTCCTCTACCGACCTAATTCTTGAGTATTTAAAAAACAATGATGGGGTACTTGATCTAACAGATAAAAGTTCGCCTGAAGAAATAGAGCAACGCTTTAAAATGAGTAAGACAACCTTTAAGAAATCAATTGGCGTATTATACCGTCAAAGAAAAGTTCTATTAAAAGAAGATGGTGTTTATTTGGTAAAGGAAAAAACGGATGGTGCAGCTGAATAATTAATTCTTTCTGCATAAATAGATCATCTCGCCTTTGGGTAAGCGATATCTGTCTTGCAATTCTTCTGAAATAGTATTTACAAAATCATCCACAGTTACATTAAATCCTGCTGCGGCTAATTTATCTTTGTAATCCAATCCGAAAAGGCGCACATGGTCTTTTTGCCAATAATGCTTTTCTCGATCTTCTTCTGTAACAATACTTTTATCTTCCAATGTTTTTTGAGCGGTGGTATCTAAGGGCACCTGAAAAATCCCCCAACCACCCGGTTTCATAATACGGTGTAATTCTTTCATACACACAGCAGAATCTTCAACATGTTCTAATACATGATTACAAAAGATCACATCAAAACTATTATCCTCAAACGGCGCCTTATGAAGATCAAAATGAATATCTGCTATTGGGCTATTATAATCGCCTGTAGTATAATTTAAATTCTTCTGCGCTCTAAATAATTTATAAAAACATTGCTCAGGCGCAATATGTAACATTTTGTGTGGCTTTGTGAAAAAATCAGTACGTTGTTTTAAATACAACCAAAGTAAACGATGTCTTTCTAACGACAAACTTCCCGGACATAAAACGTTTTTTCGCTTAGCTCTACCGCTATATCCATATGGTAAGAACTTTCTATAGGTCTTACCACTTATTGGATCTTCGTATTTATTTCCATAATATACTAAAGGCGCAATCTTACTAAATATTAAACTTAGCTGTATAAGTATTGGGCGAGGTATGGTTCTTAATAAAAAATGAAACATGATGTGGCGGCAAATTTACACAAAATAAAAAGGTCCTGCACAATGGCAGGACCTTTAAATTATTTAAAATATACTTATTCTATTATTAGTTTTCTGGCCAACTTAGTGCCGTTGTATTCTAAACTTACAATGTATATACCTTTATTCAAGGTAGCATTTTCGTTTAGAACGATCTTATGGTCACCTGCATTAAGGTTATAAGTTCTTTCAAGGCTTACTAATTTACCTGCAACATCCATCACCGAAACTTTTACGTTGGCTTGATTACTCAATACAAAGTTTAAAGTTGCCGATCCGTTTGTTGGGTTAGGACTAAGATTTAAACGTAAATGACGAGTTAACTCATTAATGCCTACAGGCGCAGTAACTAAATTTACGCTATCAATATACATCTTGTTACCAAATCCACCGGTTGCCTCTTTGAAATAAAAACGACCTAAAACACTTGGGCTACTAACCATACTTCCATAATTTGGATGGCCAGAAACATCTTGCATTTTCCATTCTGATAACGAAGGGACAAAGTTAGAAGCTCCAACTCCACCTGAGCCTAAAGCTAGTGCTGCAGCGCTTGGTGCATAAACATCTTTCCATGTTCCGCCACAATCATTGCTTAATTGTACTTTAAAGATATCATTATGTGATGCAGATTTCTGACGGTAAGCATAAGAGAAACGTAAAGTTGCTCCAGGGTTAGCCACAAAATCCATAATTGGCATATTTAATATATCTTCCGATCCGCTAGAACTAATTGCTCCATCTAACATCATTGAAAATGAACCATGCAGAGCAGCGTTAGATGTTTGTACCCAACCCACACCATTTGCATTTGTAATACTCCAGTTCTGAGGAACACCAGATCCTTCAAAACTTTCATTAATACCATCTGTTGCTGTTGAAGCGCCGCTTAAAACCAATACAGTGCGCGATGCGCTACTACCGCCTAATGTGCCAGTTACGCTATAAGTAACTGTTGCAGTACCTGCAGTTGGAAATAAAATTGAAGTACTTGAAGCAGTAGGTGATGCAATAATCGCACCGCTTGTTGCTGTCCAAATTCTTGAAATTACCGGAGCATTGTATGATACATCTTTAAAAAGACTGATAGACTGCCCTTGACAAACTGTATAACCATTAACGGCAATTGACAGGAAATCAGCAATTGGAGCACAATTTCCGGCACCATTTACATCTGTTGCAGTTAAATTACCTGCTGTTGCTAAATTATTTCTGCCACTGGTGGAAGAATTTAAAGCTGCACGCATGGCATTTGTTTGACCTGTTGTAAAATTGTAGGTACAAGTAGAATAGTTCATGATATTTTGAACGTTATCTAAATTGTTGTAAAGCGTGTTGGTTTGAACACATGTATTGGCCGAAGTGGTTGGACAGGTAAATTCATGTCCTCTTGTTACAGGTGTATCAGTTATTCCGTCATCGCCACAGGCAACGTTTGGTGCATTGGTATTACCCCAAATATGCGCCAGATTCAACCAATGTCCTATCTCATGAGATAAAGTTCTAGCATTGTCGCCACCAGTTAAAAAGTCATGGCGGAAAACGATAATGTCAGAATTCGACCCTGTTGGATGTGCACCTGGCTTGAATGTATAACCAATAATTGTTCCAACTGTAGTACCTGTTGGAACGATCTGTTGAACCACGTAAATATTCAAATATTTAGTTGGGTCCCAAGTGTAAACACTTTTTGCAGCGTGTGTGGATTGTGACCAGCTAGTAGCAGCATCCACATGATGAACTATACCATTGGTACAGTTACCGTTTGGATCTTTTTTAGCTAACATGAATTTTATTTCCGAATCGATATAGCTTGCATTAAAAGGCGCACTTGTACTATTAGCGTCAGAATTAGCGCGAGCAAAGTCAAGGTTAACCCAATTTAAGGCAGCCATACAATTTGCATCCGGAGCGTTTTCTACCCCACCCATATGCAATACGTGAAACACTACAGGTACAGTGTAAACAGGTGGTGCTGTCATTTTACCTTGAGCCTTATTTTTTTCATATTCTAAATACTCCTGTTGCAAAGTATTTTGAATTTGTTCATACCTGGTTTTTGCCTTTGGATCTTTAGCAAAAACATCATCCATAGCTTCGTATGTGATACAAGGCATTTGTCTTTTAACCTCCTGCGCTGAAGCAGAAAGTCCGCCAAATAGCGCAAGACCTAGCAAAGAATTTTTAAGTAGATGTTTAATTTTCATGTGATTTGTGTTTGTGTTAGTTTATTATGGTGCTTGTGTTTTCTTCTTATGTTATACGTTACTTCTTGCTTTGAGGTTGGTTCATCATGGTCATAGCCATCATATCTTTCATGGTTTTTTGTAAACCGTCTACGCTACCGTCCAAATAGATCACATTACCCTTACCTTCTTGCGCAAAGTTCTTAACGGCTTCCGTCCACATACTAAAAAGAATCAAAGATGAATCTAGCTTAGCCTCTTCCATTTCTTTAGCGGCTCCAGCCATACCTTTAGCAACTTCTTGTCGGAATAAGGCAATACCCTCCCCTTTAAGTTTTGATGCTTCTTTTTCGGCCAAAGCGCTGATCTTAATAAAATTACCTTCTGCTTCTGCAGCTTTTGTACGTGTGATCAATAAAGCTTGTCCTTCATTCTCTGCGGCTGCTTTCAAGTTGTTACTTGCAACCACTTTTGCCATGGAACGCATCACTTCTTCGTCAAAATTAATATCGTTGAGTTGAAGGTCGATCAAATGATAACCCCATTCTTCTAATGATTTATCCAATTGTTCTTTTACAGCCTCAACAATATCTCTTCTTAGTGAAAGAACTTCTGACTGTTTTTTTGTAGCAACAAACGCCCTTACCGATCCTTCTACAGAACGAACAAGCGCTTGCATAAAATTACGATCATCAACAAACTTGAAAGCAACGTTTTTTACTGTTTCTTGTTCAGCATTCAAAACCGCATAAAGTAACATGGCAGTAAAGTTAACAGTTGCTTGATCTATAGTAACGGCCTGAAAACCAAGTTCAGAACTCCTGTTTTGAATCGAAACACGTTTGTAAACCTTCTCAATGAAAGGTATCTTGAAATTCAATCCAGGACGTAAAATGCGATTGAATTTTCCGAAGATCGTTGTAACACCAATAAATCCTTGCTGTATAGTAACAAATGAAAGAAATAATGTTAAAAATATCAGTACTGAAATTATAATAGTTCCTATTGGCATAATAAAATGAGTTAATTTTGTTAAAGATAATACATTATATTTAAAATTGAAAGTGATTTAACAAAACTTGAGACTCAATCTATATAGATGGTTATTAGTGCTTTTCATCGGCATTCTTCCTGTGTTTGTACAAGCGCAAAAGAAGAAGAAAGACAAGAAAAAGGAGGAAGATCTTACCCTCATTGACCAAGGCAAAAAGCAGTCAATGACCGACCTTGAAGGAACTGATACCACGGTGGTAGCTCCTGAAGAAAAACATATTACACTTCACAAAGGAGGTTTAAAATTAATAGATTCCGGCGATTATGATAAGGCTATTCTTGAGTTCAAAAAGTCCTTAAAGCTCCAAAAAGACTATTACGAATCGTGGTTAAAAATGGGCTATTGTAAAATGATGTTAGGTGACCATGCGGGTGCTGATAAAGATTTTATTAAAGCGCAAGAAACCGGACCTAATGATTTTGAAACCTTGAAGTTGGTTGGGATCAATTTCTTTTTGATGAAGGACTACAAGAGCTCAAAAGAATATCTTGATTCGGCATTATTTGCTTATCAAAATGAAAAAGTTGATGATGCCGAATACCATTATTACAGGGGAAAACTCATGTACGTAGGTAAAAGTTACAAAACTGCGCTGGAAGAGTGTGCCACCGCGCTTGAAATTGACAAAAAATATTACGATGCTATGATATTAAGATGTGAGGTTAGATTTGCTCAAAAGGAATATGCTTATGCACTAAGAGAGCTTAACGAAACCATAAAAGTTTTGCCCGAAGAAAAAAAGGATTACAACCTTTATAAAATGCGCGCACAAGCCAAATTTGAACTCAAGGATTATAAGGGCTCGGTAAGTGATTGGAGTGTATATATCGATGCCAACTCCAAAGATGAAGATGCGCTTATATCAAGGGCTATGGCGAGAATTAACACCAATGATTTTACCAATGCGGTGGTTGACCTTGACGAGGCTATTAAAATGAATCCTAAGAATCATGTAAGTTGGTGCTATAGAGGGCTCGCCAAAGGAAGTAACAAACAAATTGTGGAAGGGATCAAGGACCTTGATTACTCTATAAAATTGAAATTTGATTATTCTACGGCTTACGTAAATAGAGCAGCCTTAAAAATGGCCGCAAAAGATAAACGCGGCGCTTGTGACGACCTTCAAAAAGCTGATAGTTTAGGAAATAATATGGCTCCCCAACTTTTCGAGCAGTATTGTAAGTAGTGACTAGTCTTCTGCGTGAACTAATTCTTCTATGATAGGTTCCAAAACAATTTTATCATTTGAAAAATGGGTGATTTTATACTCCCTTTTTGTTTCAGATTCAATCATTGTTAGTGTATAATACCTGTTAGATCCATTTATACTCCAAGTTCCTTCATGTATAATTGTAGATTTAGGATCATACGTACACTCAGATCCACACGTTGGCAAAGTTCTGCAGTAAATTATAGGGTTATAAAGGCTAAATTTATTATTCTCAAAAAAAGATGTTTTATTAGATCCCTTATCTACACCTTGTTCCTTTGAAGGCTCAAAATTGCGTCGAATATAGGTAATACCCTCTCCTTCTTTAATTACGCACAAAGCGCTCCAATCACCAATAATTTCCTGACGTAAGATCTCCTGCGCTTGTGGAAATACACTAGATTGAACCGAAATTAGTATAATAACGATAAATACATACTTGCGATAATTATTTTTAAAGAAATACAAAGTTTAGAATTTTAATCCTATGGCAACCAAAAAATTAGTTGAATTTAGTGAAAGATCAGTTTTTACCGGATTCGTACTAAACATGTAATAATGTTCCTTGGTAAAAGTTTTTGCCCAGGTTAAGTCAAAAAATAAATTAGATTTTGTTCGAACACCAATGCCTAAACTAGCGGTTTGTCTGTCAAATGGTCCTTTAAATACACCGCCAAACGGACTACCATACATAGCGTAACCGGCGCGTAGCATCACCGGTTTTATATTTAACTCCGTTCCCACGCGAATGTTGGTAGCGGTTTTGTATTTATTTTTAATAACTGCATTTACGCCCGCAAAATCAGATGGTGTTTCGCTACTGATCGAAGAGCTCCCATAATTTACTCTTTCCAAATCTAATGCAAGGGCCAACATTTTATTGATTACGTATGCTGAATTAAATCCATAACGCATTGGCGTGATGATCCTATAAATTGATCTTCCCTCCTCTTCCTCAAAAGGAAATTTTGACGCCTTAGGTGTTGATGTGTTTTTATCAAAAGTGGCATTCATGGTATAAAAATAGGTGTCGGTTAAATATAAAATGGTTGGTGAATGGAAATAAGCACCAAGTCTAAGTGAAGAATTAACTCTAAATAAGCCTCCTATTTTTAAATTTAAACCATAGCCCGTTGTTTTGAAATATTCTTTATAAGTGAGCGAATTAAATCCAAGAAGCTCTCTATAAGCTGTGTCTATCGTTAATGGATCAACATAAGTAGACGTGAAAGTAGTTGGGGTCATAAATCCAATTCTCATGCTATCATTCGTATCTGCTTCGCTATGCGTTGTGGTTGACTCATATTTTATACGTGGAATTCCCAAACTTCCACCAAAATAAAACTTATCATCTACTGATTGTGCAAGTGAGAAATTAACTTCGTTCATTCTACCTGAAGTAGATAAATTACGGTTGAGTGAAACGTTTCTCTTTGGATCAACAAGAGGAGTGAATTTCTCATTGGATGCATTATAGTCCAAAACGTAACTGTAGTATCCTAAATATTCGTAACTAGAATTTAATGCGCTTATGCTTTTTGCATTATTTGCTAGCGTGGTCATGTCCGCCGCTAGTGTATTTCTTGTTGACCCATTAGCAATTTGAGTAACAGAGTTGAAATTATGTAATTGTGTATTGCTAATGCAAAAAATGTTTCTTTTGGTTGCGTCTTTTTCATTACCATAAGCAAAGGCAGCGCCAAAGTTTGAGAAAATAAAATTTCCATCAGGTGTTGATGTTTTCTTCCCTTCAAAACCTGCAGTATTAGCGGTAAATCGTAAACCACCGGAATACATCATTTCACCTTTTCTAAAGATCCCTAAACCCGCAGGATTGATGGCGGCACAACTTACATCACCACCCAAAGCACCCATTGCTCCACCCATGGCAATGCTTCGAGGACTTCCTCCTCCTCCAACACGCGAATAACGCAGCGCGTCGTTATCGTTTTGCGCCATTGCCGCAAAAAAGCCCAACATGCAATGTGCTGCTATTAAAAACTTTTTG
>Ga0068872_10003541_pt1 | contig 11897 bp, 11 predicted proteins | sample NOAtaG_7_FD_66441 | JGI IMG/M metagenome (GOLD analysis project Ga0068872, IMG submission 66441) | Freshwater lake microbial communities from Lake Erie, under a cyanobacterial bloom - NOAA_Erie_Diel1S_2200h metaG | ecosystem: Environmental > Aquatic > Freshwater > Lake | place: USA: Ohio, Lake...
CGGAGCGGAGGTCGGCCTCCACGCGGGCGCGGCCGTCCGGGTTGAGGATGGGGAGGACGGTCACGGCGACGCCGGCGGGCGGGTGGGCGACCAGCGCGTCGAGGAAGGCGAGCGCGATGTTGGTGCCGATCCACTCCATCGCGTGGATGTTGGCGACGACGAGCATGCGCCGGCCGATGGGGCGGGTCGGGTCTGCCACGGTGAGGGCGACGAGCGGGCGGCCCTCGACGCTGGTGCCCACGACGGCGCGCTGCACGCGCCCGGGGTCGGCGGCGGCGTGGGCGTCGAGGGCGGCGTGGACCTCGGCGGCGAAGGGGTAGCCGGGCGGCAGGCCGGCGGCGCGGGCGGGGCGCGCGGTGGGCAGCAGGCCCAGGATCCCGGCGAGCAACGCGGCCCGCGCGGCGACTCGCCGCGGCCTCATGCGCGGCCGGGCGGGGGCCACGGGCGCAGCAGCCGCAGGCCGAGGGTGGGCGCGCGCTCGGTGGGCTCCGCCCAGCGGCGGTCTGCGAGGTGGGCGCCGGCGGGGCCATCGGACCAAGCGCCGCCCAGCACGAGCACGGGGCTGCCGGGCAGGCCCGCGCGGCCGGTGGGCGCGACGCGGGCGCCCTCGTCGAAGTCGTCGGGGCCGAAGCGGGCGTCGCCCGACCAGTCCCGCACGTTGCCCGCCAGCCCGCGCACGCCGTAGGGGCTCTCGTCCACGGGGAAGCGGTCGCTCGGCTGCGGACCCGCGGGCCCCACGATGCCGTCCCGCAGCGCGCACCAGGACGGGTCGAAGGCGTCCCCCCACGGGAAGAGGCGGCCGTCCCCGCCGCGGGCGGCCTTCTCCCAGGCCCACTGCCCCGGCAGGGCCCAGGGCAGGCCGGTGGTGGCCGCGTGGTGCGCCGCATACGCGAGGGCGGCGGCATGCGGGATGCCGGTGACCGGGAGGCGCGGGTCCACCCCCGGCGCGAGGGCGCCGCCGGGGCCGAAGGGCGCGGCCCCGCCCGGCGCGGCGGCCGGCAGGAGCGGGGCTGGATCCTCCGCCACCGCGAGGAAGGCGGCCCAGTCCGCCAGGGTGACGGGGCTCTGTTGGAGGATGAACCCGTCGATCCAACGGCGGCGGCGCGGGCCGGCCTGGGGCGCGCCCGGGTCGCCGCCCGTGGTCGTCCAGCCGGCGGGCACGTAGACCTCCCCGGGGCCGACGGCGTCGGCCGGCGGAAGCGGGACCGCGGCGGGCAGGCGCGCGCCGGGGGGCGCGTTGTCCCAGTGCTCGCCGCGCCCGATGAACACGGGCAGCAGGACCGGAGCGCACCCGGGCGCGAGGATGCGCAGTCGGTAGCTGCCCATGTGCAGCGGCACGCGCCGCAGGGGCGTCTTGCCGAGGACGCGCAGCGGGACGGCCTGGAGCCTGCGGCGGAAGGGCTCGTAGCGCTCGAGGTGCACTTCGGCGCCCGGCGGGTCGGTGAGCAGGGTGAGCAGGCCGTCCCCGTCGAGCCAGGCGAGGTGCTGCACGCGGCGCGGGTGACCGAGCGGCAGGGCCTCGGCGGAGGCGCGCAGCAGGGCCTCGGCGCGGGTGCGGGCCGCCGGGTCCCGCGCCTCTTCGGCGGCGTGGTGGGCGCGGCGGTGGCGCTCGGCGAGGGTGAGGTGGGCCTCGATGAGCCCGGGCGAGAGCACGAGCGCGCCGTGGAGGAGCTGCTCGGCGTGCACGTCGAGGCGCTGGGCCTCCCGCTCGCGGGCCTCGGCGTCGTCTTGCAGGGCCCACGCGGGCGCCTTGCGGGCCTCGTTGTCGGAGGGCGCGATCTCGCGAAGAAGCTCATGGGCCTGGGCGCGCAGGGCGGTGGCCTGCACCCGCAGGGCGGCCGCCTCCGGCTCCAGCGCGCGGGCCCGCTCCACCATCTCGACGGCGCGCTCGCGGTCCCGGCTGCCCTCCAGCCAGGCGCGCACACCGTCGGCGAGGGCCGTCGCGTCGGCCGGGCGATCGTCGGCCTCGCGCTCCATCGCCCGCTCGCACAGCTCGACGAGGCCGGCCGGCGGGGCGGGCGCGTTGCCTTGGCGCCGCCGCCCGAGCGGGGCGGGGCCTCCGGTGCGCACCCGCTCCAGCACCTCGGCCGCCGTCTCCCCCGTAAAGGGGGGGCGACCCGTCAGGATCTCGTAGAGGACTGCCCCCAGGGCGTACACGTCGGAGCGGCGGTCTGTCGCTTCGCCGCGCGCCTGCTCGGGCGCCATGTAGGCCGGCGTGCCCGTGACCGTCCCCACCCGCGTCTGCACGGCGGAGGTGGTCTCCACCTCGTCGCCCCCCGCGACCTCCACGCCGCCCAGGACGCGCGCGATGCCCCAGTCCACCACCAGCACCTCGGAGAAGGCGCCCACCATGACGTTGTCGGGCTTGATGTCCCGGTGCACCACGCCGCGCGCGTGGGCCGCGCCCACCGCCGCGCAGACCTGCGCGAAGGCGTCCACGAGGCGGCGCAGCGTCCAGCCCGAGGCCGCCGTGCCCCACGACCCCTCGCCGGAGGCAGCGTGCACCTCGGCGATGCAGGCGCCGAGCGTGCGCCCGCGGATCTCCGGCATCGTGAACCAGTAGCGCCCGTCGGGCAGGCGCCCCTGGTCGTGCACGGGCACCACCCCGGGGTGCTGGAGCTGGGCCGTGACCTGCGCTTCGGCGAGGAAGCGGGCCTCCAGACGCTTCTTGCCGACCAGCTCCGGCCGGAGGATCTTGAGCGCGACGGTGCGGTGCAGGACGGTGTCGCGTACGCGGCGCACCTCGCCCATCGCGCCCATGCCGAGCAGCCCCCGGTCTTCGTAGCGGTCGGCGATCAACGGCTCCACGCACCCTCTCCGGCCGAGAGCGTATCGCATGCACCACATCGGCTTGACGAAGCCCCCGCGCGATCGCGGACGGCCGGTGCTACACAGCGGGGAAGGGGCCGGCCCCGGGAGTCGATCATGCGTGCCATTCTGGGTGTCTGTGTCCTTCTTGCGGCCGGCTGCGCGCCGGTTCTCGCCGATCTCAACGACAAGGGCGGCCTCGCGGCGGACACCGGCGGGGCCGACGGCGCGGGCGATGGCGCGGGCGATGGCGCGGGGGGCGCAGACGGCGCGGGTGCGGACGGCGGGGGCGGCGGGGCCGATGGCGCGGGCGACGGCGCGTCGGACGGCACGGGCGACGGCGGGGCGGGGGACGGGACCGACCCCGTGGAGAACCCGGCGGCCGGGGACTGGGCGGGCGAGTTCGCGGTGGAGACCGCCACGGACGGCTGGGGCGGCGGCATCCCGCCGTGCGGCGGCGGGTTCACGGCATCGGTCACGGTCGATGGCGAGCTGGACGGCAGCGGCGAGTGCGCCTTCGACTCCTGGTTTTCGGTGCCCGTCACCGTCGAGGGCACGGTGGACGGCGCGGGCCGCTTCGTCGGCGTGGCCACCCTCACCACCGACTGGTTCGAGGCCACCCTCGACGCCGAGGGCGCGCTCGAGGGCGACGCGTTTTCCCTGCGCTTCGCCGGAGAAGAGGTGCTGGAGTCCGACTGGGGCGACCAGCGGATGACCTTCGAAGGCGCGGCCGAGCTCTGGCGCTGAGCGCGCCCCTCACCGGGACTCGACGAGGCGGAGCCGGAAGCGCACGCCCGGGCCCCGGCCGGCCGGCCACGACCGCGTGCCCGGCTCCCACTCCAGGCAGCCGCCCATCACGGCGGCCAGCTTGCGCGAGATCGCGAGGCCCAGCCCCGTGCCGCGCGTCTTGCTCGTGACGAAGGGCTCGAACAGCCGCTCGGCCACCGACGGGTCCACGCCCGGCCCGTCGTCCTCCACGCTCACCGCGGCGCCAGGGCCCACCGTCACCGTGACCACCCCGTCCTCGCCCGCGGCGTCGCGGGCGTTTTGGAGGACATTGACGAGGATCTGGTGGACGTGCTGCGGATCCACGAGGACCAGACAATCGCCCTGCGCGTCGATGGTGGCGGCCACGCCGGCCTGGGCGACACCCTCCGCGACGAGGAGGTGGAGCGGCGCGGGCTGGAGCTGGGCCTGCGGCGGGCGGGCGTAGCCGAGCAGGTCGGTCACCAGGCGGTCCAGCCGGTGCACCTGGTCTTGGACCTTGCCGAGGATGAGCTTCCGGCGGTCGTCTTCGGGCAGCGAGCCCACGATGACCTGGAGCGTCGCGCTGATGGCCGCGAGCGGGTTGCGGATCTCGTGGGCCATGTGCGCGGCGAGCCCGCCGATGCGCGCGAGGGATTCGCTCTGCTGGGCGCGCACCTCGGCCTGCACCACGTCCGTCACCTCTTCGATGTGGATGAGGAGCCGGGCGAGCGGGTGGTCCAGCGGGACCAGCGTGATGCGCAGGTGCCGGGCCGAGGCGCCGTGGCCCAGCTGCACGCGGGGCAGGCTGACGTCGTGGCCCGTCGCCAGCGCGCGCCCCACGGCCGTCGGAAGATCGGCGGCCTCCACCAGCGCCTCGGGGAGAAAACCTTGGTAATGCCGGCCGATCTCGGCGAGGTCCCCCAGGACCCACGTGGACGGGCGCGTGGCGCTGGTGACGCGGCCCTCCGCGTCCAGGCAGATGACCGTGACCGGGAGGTTCTCGACGATGAGGTCTTGCAGGGAGCGGAGCTGGCGCTGCTCGTGCGCGTCCATGTAGGCGGCCGACAGCAGCGCGAGCTCGAGGTCGGCGATGCGGTTGACCGACTGGCACACGCGCCACGCCTGGTCGGGCCCGTGGGCCGTGTGGACGAGGGTGCACATCTCTTGGCGGAGGAGGTTCATCGCCGTGAACACGTAGCGCTCCGGCAGCCCCACACGGACGTGGACCTCCCCCACCCGCTTGCGGCGCGCGGCGTAGGCGGCGTCCCATGGGCCGGTGAGCATCTCCAGCAGGAAGGTGCGCAAGCTGCCCTTGAGTCTCAGCACGTGCGCGTCGCTGGCCAGCACCGACCGCGCGCCCGGGAAGCGCAGCGCCGCCGCGTAGAAGGAGTCCGTCAGCTCGCCGAGGCGCGGCTCGATCAAGGGGACGACGCTTTGAAGGTTGTTTTCGTCGAGGGTGGACCAACCGACGTAGTCCTTCATTTCCTCCCATTGGTCCATCGGTGCGCCCCTCGGCGCCCCGTAGCCGGCCGCCCCCCGTCGGTCACCGGGCAATTTCACCCACTGCAGGTGGGGTTCCCCCATGGCCCGGCCGCGGGCCGGGTCGCGCCGCGGGACGAGACCGAGGGGTCCGTCGGGACGAGGAGCGCCAGGGACGCGGCCGCCGCAGGCGAGCGCCGCGCCCGGGCCCCCGCGGCGGGGCCACCGCGGCAGGCCGACCGGACGGCGCCGCGCAGCGGCGGTGGCGGCGCGCGGCGCCGGCACCAAGCGGCTCCGCCGCGCGCCGGGAGGGGGGCCGGTGCCGGCCGGGAGGCCGGCAGCCGCCCCGCGTTCGTTCGCGTGCGGGGCGCTGGAGCGGCATGGAGGCCGCAGCGCGGGTCAGGGGCCGATGCCGCGCTCGGCGCGCGCCCGCAAGCAGGCGGCGTCCCCGGGCTCGACCTTGCGGCAGGAGCGCGGGCGGTCGGCGTAGACGGCGCAGCGCACGCGCTGGCCGAGGCGGCCGAGCAGGGCGGAGCAGCGGCCGGAGGGGTCCAGGCGGACGTGCGGGTCGCCCTCCGGGTCGAACGCGACGTAGCGGCTGCGCAAGTCTTGTTTGGTGAGGAGGCGCGAGCGCGGGTCGTCCACGGGGACGTACCACGGGTAGCCCTCGGCTTGGTTGGCCGCGGAGTTGCAGCAGCAGGCCCCGCAGAGGGTGCAGTCGTACGCGAGGGAGGAGGAGAGGGGCATGGGCGTTGCCTATTCCGGCGGGGCGGACGGCGTCACCGCGCGCTCCCCCGGCACCCCCGCGAGCCACGGCAGCGCGCCGAGCCCGGCGAGGCAGAGCAGGCCGGCGAGGGCGAAGTGGCCGGGGTAGCCGAGGGCCTGGGCGCTGAACCCCGAGAGGGCGGCCGCGGCGCCGGTCGCGAGCACGACGACGCTGGCCTGGAGGGTGTAGTCGGTGCCGGCGGACGCCGGGCGGCAGGCGTCCATCATCCGGGTGAACAGGGCGACGGTGAACATGCCGCCGACGAGGTGCTCCAGGCCGACGGCGGCGAGCAGCACGGGAACGGGCGCACCGGGCAGCGCGGCCCAGGCGCCGACGGTGAGGGCCTGGGCCAGCCCGAGCGCGATCAGCGCGGGCAGGCGGCCGGTGAGGCCGACGAGGACGCCCCCGAGCAGGGCGCCGGCGAGGCCGGCGGCGGCGCCGATGGTGCCCGTGGCGAGTCCGAGCTGGGCGACGGAGAGGCCTTGGTCGAGCAGGAAGGGGCGGACCATGCCGCCCGCGAGGGCCTCGCCGGCTTTGGCGGCCGCCAGCGCCCCGAGCCAGCGGGCCATTCCCGGGCGGCGCAGGGTGTGGACGAGGCCGGGCGGGCGGGCGGCGACGGCGCGCGGGGGCGGCGGGGGCTCATCGACCAGCAGCACGGGCAGGGTGGCGAGGGCCAGCAAGGCGGCCATGCTGAAGAAGACCCCGGCCCAGCCGAGCACGGGCCAAGCGGCGAGGAGGGCGCCGCCGCCGATGACCATTCCGACGCGGTAGCCGGCGACCTGGAGGCCGTTGCCGATGCCGCGGAGACCCGGCGGGAGGAGGGTGACGGCGAGGGCGTCGGTCGCGATGTCCTGCGTGGCGGCCAGGAGGTTGGCGAGCAGGAAGCCGGCGAGGACCGCGCCGAGCGCATCGCCGGCCGGGAGCATGCCGAGGGCGGCCATGAGCGCGGCGGCGCCGAGCTGGCAAGGGACGATCCAGGACCTTCGGCGGCCGAAGCGGGCGGAGCCGAAGCGGTCCACGAGGGGCGCCCACAGGGCCTTCGCCCCCCAGGGCAGCGCGAGCAGGGAGGCGGCGCCGATCTCCGGCAGGCTGCGGCCGGACTCCCGGAGCATGACCGGCAGGGCCTGCACGAAGAAGCCGTAGGGCAGCCCTTGCGAGAGGTAGAGGCTGGCGAGCAGGGCGAGCGGGGCGCCGGCCGGGCGGGCCGTCAATCGAACCAGACGTCGATCTCGATGCCCATAGCCCATGTCACATCCCCGGCGGCTGTGCGAATGTCACGCGCCGTCAATCGAACCAGACGCTCATCTCGAGGCGGCCCTGGGCGGCGAGATCCACCCCGCCGTCGGCGGTGAAGCCGATCCCGGGGACGATGTAGACGCCGAGCCCCGACTTTGCCTCGACGCCGAGGCGGCCGACGCCCATCGCGGTGAAGGCCCCGCCGTCGAAGACGATGTCTGCCGAGACGCCGGGCTGGATCACCTTGCGGAAGCCGCCCGGGCCGTCTTGGGAGACGACGGGGAAGTAGAGGTCTCCGCCGAGGACCAGCTCGTCGGCTGCGGCGAAGACCAGGAGGTCGAGCGGGTAGGTCTGCAGGATGAAGGCGTCGGTCCGAAGGTCGAAGCTGGGCAGGAACCCGGTGACGGGCCCGCCGAAGGGGCCGGCGCCGAGGCCGAGGCCGTAGCTGGTGCCGAAGCCCATGGCGGCGGCGGGCCGCGGGGCGAGGGCGGGGAGGAGCAGGGCGCAGGCGAGGGTGGAGCGGAGCAGGGTGCGCATGGGAGCCTCGGCGGAAGGCGGGGGGGTTATCGCGCCAGCGGGCGGGGGGCGCGCCGGCGGGCTGCTACACGCCGAAGTGACGCTTCACGGAGGGCTTCCAAAGCGGGATGAGGATGAGCAGGCCGAAGGGGAGGCAGATGGACGCGGCGTAGATGGCCCCGAGGAACAGGCTGCCCCACCACGCCCACCGCCGCCCGGCGCCGAGCCCCCAGGCCAGGACGAAGTTGGCGGCGGCGACCGCGCCGCTGACCACGAACCAGAGGGCCGCGACGCCGAGCATCGCGACGACCTCCAGCTCGTTGTTGCCGTCCGGGTCGAACCAGAGGGAGCCCCCGATGAGCGGCCCTCCCGCCAGCGCGAGCAATAGGTAGGCGACGCCGCAGACGATGAGCGACCCGCGCGGCCACGCGAGCGAGGGCGGCGCGTCGGGCGGGGGGGCGGCCGTCACGCGGGGCGGGGCGGGCGCAGGGGCGCGACAGCGGCGCAGAAGGCTTGGAAGCCGCTCACCTGCTGGCGGAGCAGGCGGGCCGTCAGAGGGTCGGAGGGCCAGTCGTCCGGGCCCAGCGCCTGCTCGACCCCGGGCACGAAGACGCGCTCCGGGAAGACGAAGGCGTTGCGGTATCCGAAGATGCCCTGGAGCTGCTCCACGGGGCGCAGCGCGCCCCAGCGCCCGGCGGACAGGCCCACGAACGCGACGGGCCGCTTCTCGAACGACGCCGGGAACTTCAGGTGGTCGATGAACAGCTTGAGCGCCCCGGGAACGCCGCCGTTGTACTCGGGCGTGAGCAGGTGCAGCCCGTCCGCGGCGAGCACCGCGTCCGCGAAGGGGGCGAACGCCGGCGGCTTCGTCGCGTAGGCCTCTGCGTCGAGGAGCGCGTGCGGCAGGTCGCGCAGGTCGAGGAGCGTGACCTGGGCGCCGCCCTCTTCGTGGGCGCGCGCGACGGAGCGGGCGAGGCGGAGGGTTTGACTGCCTGCGCGGTTGGTGCCGCTGATGACGACGATGTGCATGGGGGTCCTCGCCGCGCCGCCCGACGCCGGGCGCCGCAGCCTGCCGGGAGTTAGCCCGGCCGGGCCGCGCGCACACCCGCCGGCGGTCGGTGCCCGGTGGATTCTCTGCGTTGTGCGTACCTCGGCACCTGCGGCGGCTGTCCGTGGGGAGACCTGCCGGTGGCGGCGCAGCGCGCGGCGCGCACCGCCTCCTTGCGCGCGGCGCTGGGCCCCGCGGGCGCGGCGCTGCCGGAGCCGCGCTGGATCGACGTCCCGGGCGGTGCCCTCCGCGACCGGGCAGACCTCGCGGTGGCCCCGGAGCCGAGCGGCCCGCCGCGGGTGGGCCTTGGGGCGCGGGACGACGGGCGGCGGGTGGTGGACCTCGCCGCCTGTGCGGTGCAGAGCCCGGCCCTCGCCGCGTGGATGCGAGACTTCCGCCGGGACCCGCCGCGCCTCGCCGGTTTGGCCCACGCGCGGCTGCGGGTCGGGCCGGGCGGGGCGCGGGGCGTCTGGCTGGAGCTGTCGGCGGCGGACGCCACAGCGCTCCTCGCGGCCGGGGACTGGCTGGGCCGTCAGGCGGCCGCGGGGGTGCGGGTCTCCCTCGGCCAGCGGCGCGAGACCGCCGTGGGCGGGGCGGCGGGGGCCTGGGGGTTGGGGCCGCCCGTTCTGGAGCCCTGGATGCACACGCGCGGCCCCGCCGGCCCGGCGCCGCTGTTCTTGCCGGTTGGCGGCTTCTCCCAGGCGGGCCACACGACGAACGCCGCCCTGGTGGGCGCAGTGGAGGCCGCCTGCGCGGTCGCGCCGGGGGAGCGCTGGGTGGAGATCGGCGCGGGTTGCGGCAACTTCACGCTGCCGCTCGCCGCCGGCGGTGCGCACGTCGACGCCGTGGAGCCGGACCCGCTGGCGCGCGCCGGGCTGGAGCGGGCGGTCGGCGCCGCGGGGCTCGGCGCCGCGGTGCGGGCGCGGGCGGGCAGCCTGGAGCACGCGGCGGCGCTCGCGGCGCTGCTCGACGGCGCCGCCGGTCTGCTGGCCGATCCCCCGCGCGCCGGGCTGGGCGCGCGCCTGCCCGCGGTGCTCGCCGGCCTGGCCCGCCCGCCGGCCCGGCTGGTGCTGGTGTCTTGCGCGGCGGGCGCGCTGGCGCGGGACCTGCCGGCGCTCGGCGAGGCTGGCTATGTCTTGGGAGAGATCGCCGCGGTGGACGCGTTCCCGCACAGCCCGCACGCGGAGTGGATCACCGTGTGGGCGTCCAGTCGATGAGCTGCGTGGGACCGGCGAGCCCGCCGGAGTCGTTGTCGGTGAGCAGCAGCCAGCCCCCGCCATCGCCCTGGCCCAGCCCTTCGAGGTTGAGGGGCACGGCCCAGCGGCGCGTGAGGTCCTCCGTGGCGCGCAGCGCGGGCGCGCCGCCGTCCGGCCAGTCGAGGTGGACGAGGGCGGCCGCGCCGTAGTGGCGGATGAGCAGCGTGAGCGCCCGGCGCCCGTCGGGCCCGCGGGCGCACGCGAGGGCGGAAGGGACGGCGCGCCCGGGCGGCAGGGGCAGGCGGAGGGGCGTGACGGCACCCGCGGCCGAGACCCACCAGGCCGGCGCCGTGCCGTCGGCGAGGCGGCGCTCGGCGACGGCCACCCAGCCGCCGTCCAGCCCGCAGAGGGCCTCGATGCCGTGGTTGTCTTCGCCCCGCACGCCGAAGGGCGCCCACGGGAGGGAGACCCGCGCGCCGGGCACGAGGCGCCCGCCCTCGACCACCGCCGCGAGCAGGGCCTCGGCCTCCGCCCCGCTCTCGTGGGCCTCCAGCCCGAACCAGACCCGGCCGTCCGCGCCGAACGCGAGGGCCTCGCGGTCCTCGGCGGGGGGCGCGCCCGCCCACGGCAGGGCCTCGCCGGCGCCGAGCACGCCGTCGGGCTGCGGCTCCAGCCGGAACACGCCGCCATGGCGCTCGGCCGGGGCCCACCACGCGCCGTCGGGCCCGCGCGCGAGGTCGGACAGGCCGCGGGGCAGCGCGGCGGACGCCGCGGCCCAGGCCCGCGCGTCGCCGGGGATGGGCGTGGGGGCGGGCCGGCTGGCCGCGCCGCTGCAGCCCAGCGCCCCCGCCACGGCCGCCGCGATGGCCCGCTGCTTCATGTCCCGCCCTCCCGCCGCGCAGGCTACCCTTGGGCGGCCGAGGGGTCCACGCCATGTCCGCAGGCCGTCGCTCGTTGTGTGCCGCCGTTGCCCTGGCCCTTGGAGCCGCCTGCGGGCCCACGGGGGGAGACACGGGAGACGGGTCCGCGGCCGCGCCCTGGTCCGTCGCCGCGCTGGGTGCTCCGGGGCCGCACGGCGTTGGCTATGCCGTCCAGGAGGTCGTCTACACAGAGCCGCTGGGCGGGAGCGCCCGTCGCCTCCGCCTCGCCGCCTGGTACCCGTCCACGGCGGGCACCTCTGGGGCCGAAATCCGCTACAACGGTGCGTTCTTGCGCTCGGGCGCAGTCGCGGGCGCGCCCGTGGCGCCGGGCGCCTTCCCGCTCGTGCTGTACAGCCACGGCCACCAGGGCTTCGCCGAGGCGTCGAGCTTCCTCGCCCACCACCTCGCGAGCCACGGCCATGTCGTGCTGGCGCCCGATCACACGGGCAACACCCTGGCCGATGGCCCCCGGCGCACCACGGAGATCTACGCGTGGCGCCCGCTCGACCTCCGCGCGGTGCTCGACGCGGCCCCGGGGCTCGGCCTGCCCATCGACGCCGCGGCGCCCGTCGTCGCGTTCGGCCACAGCTTTGGCGGGTACACGCTGCACGCCGCGGCGGGCGCCACCCATGACCTCGCGGCCCTCGGCCCCGCCTGCGCCGCGGGCACCGGCCCGGCCGACTTCTGCTCCACCTGGTCCCCGGCGTTGGAGGCAGCCTTCGCCGCGGGCTTCGACGAGCCGCGCATCGCCGCCGTCGCGAGCATGGCGCCGGGAGACTTCGCCCTGTTCGGCGCCGGCCTGGGCACCCTCCAGCGCCCCTTCTTGCTGTTGCTCGGCGCGGAGGACCCCGGCCAGGACGGCGGCCCGATCTGGGACGCGCTCGAGGCCACACCGCGCACGCGCGTGGACCTCGCGGGCGGCGGCCACAACGTCTTCACCGACTTCTCCGGCGCCCTCGACGGCGGGGGCGACGCGCTGATCGACCCGGCCCGTGGCTTTGCCATCGTCAACACCTACGCCCACGCCTTCGTGCGGCGCCACGCCCGCGGCGACGCCGCGATGGACGCCATCCTCGACGGCCGCACCGCGGTGGATCCGGCCGCCACCCTCACCACCCCCTGAGGGCGGCCCCGGCGCTCAGCCGCCGCCCACCGCGGTCAGCACTTCCACGCGGTCTCCC
>Ga0068872_10003544_pt1 | contig 11892 bp, 8 predicted proteins | sample NOAtaG_7_FD_66441 | JGI IMG/M metagenome (GOLD analysis project Ga0068872, IMG submission 66441) | Freshwater lake microbial communities from Lake Erie, under a cyanobacterial bloom - NOAA_Erie_Diel1S_2200h metaG | ecosystem: Environmental > Aquatic > Freshwater > Lake | place: USA: Ohio, Lake...
GCCGGAGGCCGATCCCGTGGACCTGCGCGATCTCACACCGCCCGGGCTCTACCGCGCCGCGCGAGACCAGCTCGGCAGCATCCGAAAGGTCTACCTCCGCTCCAACCGCATCGTGAAGCGCGGCGACTTCGCCCGCTACCCCGAGACGGTGCTGTTGCTCAACGGCTTTTTCCAGACCCGCAACGTCTGGGAGGTCATGGAAGACCGCCTGCGCCACGACGGCTACGGCGTGCTCAGCTTCGACCTCGGCGGCGTGCTGTGGCGCTACCAGATCCGCAGCATCGCCGAGCAGGCCGCCATCATCGCCGACAAGGTCGAGGGCATCTGCGCGCGCACCGGGCTGTCGCGCTTTCACATCGTCGGCCACTCGATGGGCGGGCTCATCGCTCGGCACTACGTCCAACACCACGGCGGGGACCGCCGGGTGAAGTCGCTCGTCACGCTCGGCACGCCCCACCACGGGACGCCGACGGCCTTCCTGGGGCTCGGGGTGACGATGGGGGGCCTGCTCTCCTCCTCGGCCCTGGAGATGCTGCCCGGCTCGTCCCTGCTGCGGCGCCTGCGGCACACGCCCTTCCCCGCGGCGATCCCGCTCACGAGCATCTACTCTCGCCACGACGTCGTCTGCCCGTGGTGGGCCAGCCGGCTCGAGCCGGGGCCGGGGGAGGGCCACCTCCAAAACCGCGAGCTGCGCCGCGTGGGACACACGGGCCTCACGCACGACGCCGGCGTCTACGCGCTGGTGCGGCAGGCCCTCGAAGACGCGAGCCGCCTGCACGCCGAGCGCGCGGCCCGCTGAGGGCGGCCACCGGCCAGGGGCGTTGCGGGGGGCGGCGAGCCCCCCGCCCCAAAGAGAAAAGCCCAGAGAACCAGCGGTTGAGCCCGCGACTCAGGGCTTGGGGGCTGCCTCTTCGGCGGGCGCCGGGGTGCCGGCCTCCGGGGTGCCGGCCGCCGGCGCGCCGGCCTCCGGGGCGCTGGCGTCGAGGCAGCAGCGGAAGGACAGCGTGCCGTCGGCGTAGCCGGTGCTCTCGTCCACGGCGAAGGCGCAGCGGGAGCCGCGGGCGTTGTTGGCCCGCAATCCGCCCTTGACGAGCGCGCGGTTGCCCTTCGCGCCGGCGAGGGTGCCCGTCCATTCGCGCACGCCGCCGGAGAGGCCCCACACGCCGTACTGAGAGACGCAGGTTTGCGGCTCGCCCAGCAGGCGGGCGTCCTCGACGCCCTTGCCGCACGGGACCTCGTCGTAGGCGTCGCCGTAGGCGTAGACAGTGTTGGACGGGCCTTTGCAGGCCTTTTCCCACTCGTCGTCGCTGCAGAGGCGCTTGCCGAGGGCCTGGCAGGCATCGGCGGCCTGCTGCCACGTCATGCGCGTGGTGGCGCGCTCGGGCTGGCCGTCCTTGCCCTTGAGGCGGTTCGGGAACTCGAAGCGGTCGATGAAGAAGCCATCGACGGGGACGACCTTGCTGAGGACCTCGGACTGGGAGGCGTGGCCCGTCGCGTCTTCTTGGCGGAGCCGGCCCTTCACGTAGGGGCCCTCGGGGACGTAGAGCATCTCGGGATGCGACTCGACCATCGCGTTCAGCTCGGCCTCGGTGAGCGTGCGCGACTGGGCGGCGACCTGGCGCCGGATGGTGTCGTCGGCCGCGGCGGCCTCCAGGACGGGATCCGGGGCGTCGCGGAGGGCGAACCAGCCACCCACCGCGCCGAGGATGACGACGGAGACGGCCGTGCCGGCGAGGATGCGCTTGACCGACGGGCGCTTCGGGGCGTCGTCCAAGTCGGCCGAGAAGGAGCGCTGGATGTCGGCCACCATGTCGGCCGGCGTGGGGTAGCGGTCTTCTGGCGTGGTGGCGATGGCGAGCTCGACGACGTTGTCGATGTGCTCGGGGAGGTCGCCGCGGAGCTGGGTGGGCGAGAGGTAGGTGCCCCGGGGCGGCTGGCCGACGAGCAGCTCGTAGAGCATCACGCCGATGGAGTAGACGTCGGCGGCCGGGGCGGCGTCTTGGTCGAAACCGGACAGCTCCGGCGCGAGGTACTTCGCCTCGTCGCGCCGGACGTAGCTCTCGGCGAAGATGGTGGGCGACACGACGTCCGCGATGCCCTGGTCCGTGACCTTGACGGTGCGGACCACGTTTTTGCCGCCGGGGCCCGTGTTGCGGGAGGCGACGAGGACGTTCTCGGGCTTGAGGTTGCGGTGGACGATGCCGGCGGCGTGCAGCGGCGCGAGGGCCTCGGCCACCTTGACCGCGATCTGACAGGCCTCGACCAGCGCAAAGGGGCGCGCGGCGGCCTGGTATTCGTCCATGAGCTGCCGGAGGTTCTGGCTGGGGAAGTACTCTTCGGTGAAGAAGAGATGCCCCCGGTCGTCGCCGAGCTCGCCCAGGCGCACGAGGCCATCGTGCTTCACCTCGCGGGCGCGATCGAAGGTGGCCTTGAAGCGCTCGCGGTCCCTGACGTTGGCGACCAGCCGCGGATGGATGACCTTGAGGGCGAGGTGCTTGCCCGACTGGACGCTGCGAACGAGGAAGGTGGTGCCGAGCATGCCAACGCCCAGCTCCTTCTCGATCTCGTATTTGCCGGCGAGGACATCTCCCCGGCTGGGCTTTTTCGCTTCGGACACGCGGCACTCCCGGTTCGGCGGCGCAGGCCGGCGGCAGACTATCACAGCGGGCGCGGCCCGCGCCTGCGGGGCGTCCCTTAGCGGCCGCTGCCTCGCACGAAACGCACCAACGCGAGCAGGCGACGCCCCCAGGCCGCGGGGCGCAACCGGGACGCGAGCAGGAGATGTGCCAGCAGCAGCGCCATGAGCACGCCGCCAGCCCCCGCGGCGAGCAGCCCGGCCGCGCCCAGCGCATACGGCAGGGCCGGGGCCGCGGGACCCGCGGCTTGCACCAGCAGGGCGCCACACACCGAGAGGGCGGCGGCGCACAAGGCGAGGGCGACGCGCAAGCCAGCGTGGCGGATCTCGGCGCGCAACGCGGGGGCCTCCGGGTCGGCCGCCTGGATGCGCAAGGACCCGCGCTCGAGGTCCCCCAGCACCTGGTTCATGCCGATGGGGACGTCCTTGAAGGCCGCCCGGGCGTGCTGCAGCACGCGCAAGGCCTCCAACCCGATGCGCTCCGGGTGGAGGCGCTCGCGGATGAGGCGCTCGGCGTAGGGGCGCACCTCCGCGACGATGTCGATGTCCGGCACCAGCTCCCGGGCGATGCCGTCGAGGATGGAGGCCGTGCGGGCGAGCACGGCGTACTCCGGCACGAGGCGGATGCGAAAGCGGGCGGCGGCCTCGACGAACTCGACGAGGCTGGCGCGCTGGCCCAGCTCTTCGAGGGTGGCGCCGTGGTACTTGACCATCAGGCGCTCGACCTCGCGGGAAAAGCCTTTCAAGTCCACCCGGCCCTCGGTGGCCCCGGCGCGGGCGAGGGTGAGCGCCACGGCCTCGGCGTCCTGCGTCACCAAGCCCACGAAGAGCTGGACGATGGTCTCCTGCATTTCACCAGAAAGGCGGCCGCAAAGTCCAAAGTCAAGGAAGCCGAGGCGGCCGTCGTCCAGCACCAGCACGTTGCCCGGGTGCGGGTCCCCGTGGAAGAAGCCGTGCACGAACACTTGGTCGTAGGTGGCGGAGATCAGCTTTCGCAGCGCCTCCCGGGCCGGCTCTCCGGCACCCCGGAGGGCGCCGATGCGCCGCCCGACGAGCAGCTCGAGCACGAGCACCCGGGCCGTGGACCACTCGCGGTAGACCCGCGGGGCCGTGGCGAGGGTGGACCCGCCGAGGTGGTCCCGGAACAGCACGGCCGCCCGGGCTTCTTGGAGGAAGTCGAGCTCCTGGCGCAGCGCGGCGTCGAACTCCTGCACGATGCCGACCGGCGTGTAGAGCCCGGGGATGGCGATGCGCCCGTTGGCGAGCTGGGCGAGCGCATAGAGGATGTGAAGGTCTGAGCGGATGCGCGGCTCGATGCCCGGCCGCTGCACCTTGACCGCGACCGGGGTGCCATCGCGCAGGGTGGCCCGGTGGACCTGCGCAATCGAGGCGCTGGCGAGAGGGGCCTCGTCGAAGTCGCGGAAGCGCTCCGCCAGCGGGCCGCCCAGCTCGGCTTCGAGCTGCGCGCGCAGCTCCACCCACGGCGCGGGCGGCACGGCGTCCTGGAGGGACTCCAGCTCGTCGAGCAGCGCACGCGGCACGATGTCCGGCCGAACCGAGAGCACCTGGCCGAGCTTGACGAAGGTGGGGCCCAGCTCGACCAGCGCGTCTCGCACGCGGCGCGGCCAGGGGATCGCCGCCTGGGCGGGGCCGGCGTCCCCGGCGTCCAGGCCGAGCGGGCGCAAGAAGTGCCCGAAGCCGTGGCGGGCCAGGACGGCGGTGATCTCGCGCAGACGGGCGAGATCGGCGAGCTCAAGCGTGGCCACGCGGCGGGTCCCGGCGGAGGCCCCCTGGCCACCGGCTGCTGCGCAGGCTAACGCTTCTCCTTCCCCGTCGAGGAGCCCTCCATGGCGTCCACCTTCGTCGCGATGCAGGACCCGCTCTACCTGGTCCTGCTCGCCTTCGTCTGCTTCGGCATGGTCTGTGTGTTCGCCACCTTCGGCTTCATGATGCCGGTCGTCGGCACCGTGGTGTCCACCGTGTTCGGCGCCGTGATGGGCGAGCAAGCGGGCGCCAAGGCCCGCGGCCAGACCAGCGGCGTCGAGCTCCCGCCGGACCACCCGTCCCGTCGCTGAGCCCGCGCGTCCGGGCGGCGCTCGCCGCCGCCCTCATCGCCTTCGGGGTGCTGGCCCTCCCCCACGCGGGGTGGCTCGGCGCCCCGTTGTCGTCGGTGCTCGACAACCCCTTCACCGGCGGGCAAGGCTGGGCGGCGGCCGAGACCTCTGGCGCGCTCGCGGAGGGGCGCTGGCCCACGGCCGTCCGCTCGGTCGGCTTCCCGGGGGAGCGCCCCGCGCGTTTCCTCGGCTGGCCGGTGCTGCTCGCGGGGGTCCTCGGCGTGCCGGCTCTGGGCGCCGGGCCCTGGGCACACGCCGCCGCCTGGGCCGGCCCCGCCCTTGGCGCCGCGGCGGCGGCCTGGGCCTTCGGCGGGCGGGCGGGCGGCGGCCGCGCGGTGGCGGCGGGCGTGGTCTTCGGGCTCGCCCCGGTCTCGGTGGGGGCGGTCGCGTCAGGACAGCTGGAGAACACCCAGACCTGGCTCGTCCCGCTGTTGATGGCCGCGATCGGCGCGGCGCGCGGGGCCGGGGGCGCGGCGTGGTCTCTCGTGGCGGCGCTGCTCGCCGGCCTCGCGAGCCCGTACCTCGCGATGGTGGGGGTGCTGGGGGCGGTCCTGCACCGGCCGCGGCGGCCGCTCGGCTGGGTGGGCGCGGCGCTCGGGCTGGGGCTCGCGGGCCTCGCGCTGGACCCCGGCGCGCCCGGCGAGGTCTTCGCGCCCCGGTGGGCGGCCGGCGCCGAGGTCGCGGGCGATCCGGCCCACGCGGCAGGCCTCGACACGCTGCTCGGCGGGGCCGGTTCTCGCCAGGTGCGGACCTTGGTGCTGCACTTGCCCTACCTCGGGCTGCCGGCCCTCGCGGCCGTGCTGGCGTACGCCCCCGCGCGCCGGCGAGCCGGGGCGGCGCTTGGGGCCGGTGCGCTGCTCGCGCTCGGGCCGCGCCTGCGGTGGGCCGGCGCGCCGGTGTCCATCGGCGGCTACGCGGTGGCTCTGCCCGCCGCCGCCCTCGGAGAGCTGGTGCCGGCCCTCGGCCAAAGCGGGCAATTCTACCGCTTCGCCCTGCTCGCCGCCGTGGGACTCGCGCTCGGCGCGGGTCGCCTCCCGCTGCGCGTGGGCGCGCTGGTGGTGGCTCTCTCGGCGGCAGACCTCCTGCGGGTGGCGATGCCCGGCGGCGCCCCGTGGCCCACCCGTCCGCTGCCGGACACCGCGTGGGCGGCGTGGGCGGCGGACCCCGCGCCCGGCGCGGTGCTGCATGTGCCACGGGTGAGCCCGCACACGCCCCCCAACCACCCGCTGCGCCTGCTCGGCGTCGCCCACCACGGGCGTGCGGTCACGGATTTGCCTCGCGCGACGCCGGAGGCCCTCGCCCACCCGGCCCTCGCGCTGCTGGATCGCTGCACCCGGGCCGGGGGCGTCTGCCCCCTGCCGCCCCGTGCGCAGCTGCAGGGCTCTGGCGTTCGATATGTCGTACTGGACGCCGATCCCAGCGTTGAGCGAGAGACGCTGGCGCGGCGCCTGGCCGCCGCGTGGGGGCCGGCGGATGGCGCGGCGGACGGGCTGGCGTGGTGGCACATCCCCTGAACACACACCGGGCAGGCCCCGTGCCTTGACGCGGGCCAACACCTGATCTTATGTTCAGCACATGTCCATCCCCCTCCGGGCCTCCGATCGCGACGCCACCGTGGCCCGCCTGCGCGCGCACTTGCAGCAGGTGGCCCCCGTGCGCGTGGCGCCGGTGTCCGATCGCCTCCCCACCCGGCACGCCGCCCTCGACGCCCGGGTGGGCGGGCTGCCGCGGGCGGGGGTCACGGTGGTCGAGGGTGCACCGGGCAGCGGGCGCCTCGGGGTGGTGCTGCCCGCCCTCGCGGCGCTCACCCGTGCGGGCCGCGCCGTCGCGGTGGTGGATGTCCCAGGGTGGCTGTATCCGCCGGGCCTCGACGGGGTGTGCCTGGACAACCTGCTGCTCGTGCGCCCCGGAGAGCCGCGGGCCCTGTGGGCGGCAGAACAGCTCGCCCGCTGTGAAGGCCTCGCCTTGGTGGTGGTGCTGGATCCGCCGCCCTTCCGGGCGCTGGGGCGGCGCCTCGTCCTCGCCGCCGAAGAAGGCCGTACCTGCGTGGTTCTTCTGTCGGAGGCCCCGCAAGGCGATGTGCCGGCGGCCCTGCACTTGCGCTGCCAGCCGGCCGGCCGGGTGGAGATCCTCCGCGCGCGCGGGGCGCGTCCTGGGGTGGTGTCCCTGGGCTGCCCGGCGGGCCCCATCCGGGCTACACTCTCCCGATGATCCCGCAGGTCCTCTCCCTCATGGTGGCCACGGCGGCGGCCGAGGATGCGCCGGCGCCCGGCGCCCCCGCCCCCGCCACGAGCGAGGCCACGGCGGGCGTTCCCCGCAAGGAGCTCCCCCCGAATCCACGCGCGCAATGGGACTTCACGGCCCACGCGCTCGGCAAGGGGCAGTGGCGGGTGGGCCTGCTCTACCAGGACTACGGCCTCACCCCGCAGCTCTCGGTCGGCACCGCCGCGCTCGGGTGGCTGCTGGGGCCCAACGCCCGGGCCAAGGCCACGCTGTGGGAGGGCAAGCGGGTCGATGTTTCCGCCGACGCCGGCGTCTGGCAAGTGGACTTGTCCCGGCTCCAGCTCCCAGCGGCCAGCACGGCGCGGGTCACGCCGCTCGGATGGAGGGCGTCCTGGGTGGTGGGTCCGCGTTGGAGCCTCCACGCCGGGCAGGGCTGGGTGCTGGGGCGCGTCACGGGCAACCTCACCGACGAACAGATCAGCGCCGGGATCAACCGGGCGGTCGGCGTCGATGCGCTCGGAGACGCGCTCGGCGGCTCCGGTGTGGGCGCCTACGTGGACGCCCGCCTCACGCTGCTGCAAGGCCGCTTCGGCACCGAATGGCGCTTTAACCGCCAAAACAGTCTCGTCTTCCAGAGCAACGCTTTCGTCCGGGTGGACGGCATCGTCGCCGGCGGCTTCCGCAGCGCGCCGCGGGACGGCACCAGCGCCGGGGTCGGGGCCTCTGCCCAGGTCCAGAGCACGCTGTCGTCCCTGCCCAACGCCACATCGCTCGCTTGGCACTGGTCGAAAGAGCGCTTCAATCTCCGACTTGGCATCCCGCTGGAGCCCAGCAACCCCCGCGCCTGGATGGACACCATCCAGGTGTTCTGGCTGCTCGGGCCCACCCCCGCGCCGAAACCCCTCCCCGACCGCCGCCGCTGAGGCCTGCGCCCGGAGCCCCGATGTCCCGCCTGTTTGCCCCGCTGTTCCCGCTCGTCGCCCTGCTCGCGTGTGCCGGGGGCGACCCGAAGCCCGCCGGCCCCGACGAGGGCCCGCCCACCAGCGGCACCTTCTCCGACTGCGACCCGGTGCAGCCCACGGTCTGCGGCTTTCCCTTTCCGTCCACGTTTTACATGGCAGAGGACACCGCCAGCCCCACGGGCTGGCGCATCCAGCTCGGCGCGACGACGCTGCCCATCAACGCGAACGGCTACCAGCCCGTGCCCGACTTCTGGAACGAGCGGGACGGCTGGTCGGTGTACACACCGGCCATCGCCCACTTCCCCGGCATGTCGGCGGCGGGCCTCAACGGCCCGGACGACATCGAAGCCTCGCTGGGGCCGAGCGCGCTCACGGTCCTCATCGACGTCGAGACGGGCGAGCGCGTGCCTCACTTCGCGGAGCGGGACATCTCGCTGGAGGACAGCGACAACTCCTCCCTGCTCATCCACCCGGTCGTGCCGCTGGGCTACGGCAAACGATACGTCGTGGGGGTGCGCGGGCTCGTCGACCCGAGCGGCGCGGCCCTGGAGCCCACGGCGGCCTTCCGGCAGCTGCGGAGCGGCAGCCCCTCCGACACCTGGGACGTCGAGGGTCGCCGTCCGGTGTACGACGAGGTCATCTTCCCCGCCCTGGAGTCCGCGGGGTGGGCGCGCGACGAGGTGCTGCTCGCGTGGGACTTCGTGACGGGCAGTCAGCAGGGCATCACGGGCAAGGCCGTCGCGATGCGCGACGACGCGCTGGCCCGGCTGCCGGCCGAGGGCCCTGTCTACACGGTCGACGCCGTCGAGATGGCGCCCAATGAGTTCACGGCTTGGCGAATCAAGGGCACCGTCACCGTGCCGCTGTACCTCACGGCCGATGCCCCCGGGTCGGTGCTGACGCGCGGCGCCGACGGGATGCCCACCGTGAACGGGGAAACCACGGTGCCGTACACCGTCGTGGTGCCCAACTCCCTCGTGGCAGAGCGCCGGCCGGGCGCCATCGTGCAGTACGGCCACGGGCTGCTGGGCGGGCAGGGGGAGGTGCACGCCGAGTACCTCGCCCAGATGGCAGACCGCTACGGCTGGGTGGTCTTCGCGATGGACTGGACCGGCATGGCCGCGACGGACGTCCAGGCCATCACGCTGATGCTTGTCAACAACATCGACCAGTTCGCCATCATCCCGGAGCGCTCGCACCAGGGCTTCGTCGAGTTCCTGTACGGGATGGAGCTCGTCGCGGGGCCGCTGGCGCAGCACGAGTCCCTGACGGTGCAGGACCCGGTCTCCGGCGATCGCATCTCCTTGGTGGACCCTTCGCGCCGGTACTACTACGGCAACTCGCAGGGGGCGATCCTCGGGGCCGCGTACACCGCCGTCGCGCCCTACTTCGACCGCGCGGTGTTCGGTGTGGGCGGCGGGCCCTACCACCTCCTGCTCACCCGCTCCAAGGACTTCGACCCGTTCTTCATCATCTTTCAGACGATGTACCCGGATCCGAAGCACGTCGCCCTGCTGCTGGGCATGATCCAGACGCTCTGGGACAGCGCCGAGGGCGCCGGCTACGCGCCGTCGATGGTGCGGGAGCCGCTGCCCGGAAAGTCGCCGACGCGCGTGCTGCAGCAGGTGGCCATCGGAGACGCACAGGTGACGACCCTGGGCGCTGCCGCGCTGGGCCGCGCCTACGACAGCGTGCTGATCGGCGAGCCCGTCCGCCCCGTGTGGGGCATGGAGACGGTCGCGGGCCCGCACGCCGGCTCGGCGCTGGTGGAGTGGGACTACGGCCTGGAGGAGCCGCTCGTCAACCGCCCGCGCACCGACGAAAACGACCCCCACGAGCTCCCGCGGCGGGAGCGCGCGGCCCAGGACCAGATCGACCACTTCTTCACGACCGGCGAGGTGCGCGACTTCTGCGAAGGCCCCTGCGCCGACTTCACCCGCTACTGAGCCACGGCCCGGGTGGCGGGCGTCCGGCCTTCACGGCCGGCGGCTCGCCGCCACGAGGCTCAGCAGGTTGCCCTCCGGGTCCTGCACCGTCACCGAGCCGTCGGCGCGCACCGGCCCCAGCCGGGCCCCGGCGGCGCCGAGCGCGGCCCGCGTGCCCGCCAAGTCGCCCACCGCCAGCTCCAGGAACACCCCCTGCCCCGCTCCCCGCGAGAACCCGCTCACCTTGGAGGCGTCCACCAGCAACAGGGACAGCCCCCCGGCGTCGAGCGCGCAATGGGTGCGGCCCGAGCCGCTGACGACGAGGCCCAGCAGCTCCTGGTAGAAGCGCCGCGTGGCGGCGAAGCTCCCGCAGGGGATGGTGAGGCCCGACACCCGCACGCGCGGCGCGGGCCGCACCTCGTCCGTCCTGCATCGCCCCCAGAACGCTCGCGTGCTCATCGGCGCCTCCGCCGCGCATGTAGCCCGCTGGGCCCGGCCGCGGGGGCCCTCGCCGCGGCGCTGGCCGGCTGCACCCCGGGCGGGCCTCCGGCGGCACCGCCCGCGCCACCCGCGCTGCACCACGGCGCCGGCGCGCCGGTCGTCCGGATCATCGACGCGCTCGACCACGCCGAGATCACCCTCCCCGATGCCCGCGCGGTCCCGCGCACCGGCGGCGCGTTCCCGCTGGGCGCCGGGTGGGAGCCCGTCCCCGGCACCGGCGCGTGGTCGCGGCCGAGCCCGGTGCGCTTCCCGCACCAAACCTACCGAGACGACCCGCCCGGCGTGCGCGTGCTGCTGGGCGGCGAGCCCCTGCCCTTCGCGGCCGGCGTCGCGGAGGGGCGGGTGCAAGGGCGCGCCTGGGAGGTCGTCAAGGACGTGCTGTACGTGTCCGCGCCCACAGACCCGGGGGCGGCCGGCCTGCGCCTCGAAGACGAGGCCACCGCCCGCGGTGAAGACCGCTTCGATCCCGCGCGGGCCCTGCTTCCACCCGCAGACTTCCTGCGGTACCGCGCCACCCTCGGCGCCGACACCGAGGAGGCTCTGCTCGTGCCACCAGGGGGGTCCGTGCGCGTGCGCCTGCCCGAGGGGCGCGGCGCGCCGCCGCGGTTTCGCGCGCGGGTCGGCCTCGCGCCGCCCGGCACCCGCGATGCCAGCGGGGCCTGCCGCTTTGTCGTGGAGGTGGACGGCGAGGCGCGCTTCGAGGCAACGCGCGCCCAGGGCGAGCCCTGGCTCGATGTCGAGATGGCCTTGCCCACGGGCGCGCAGGCGCTCACCCTTCGCACGGCCGACGCCGGCGCGGGCGGGCACACGCACTGCGTGTGGGGCCGGCCCGAGCTGGTCGGGGCCGCCACCAGCCCCGCCGACCCGCTGCGGGTGGTCATCATCGGCTTCGACACCCTCCGCCCCGACCACCTGGGCGTCTATGGCCACGCCCGCCCCACCAGCCCCGGCCTCGACGCCCTCGCCGCCACCTCTCTCACCTTCGACAACACCTGGGCCCCCGCCCCGCGCACAAGGCCCAGCTTCCGCACCGCCTTCACCGGCCGCTGGCCCCTCGCGGCGATCGGCGCGCCCACCTTCGGCGAAGACCTCCGCGCCCTCGGCTTCTCCACCGCCGGCTTCGTCGCCAACGTCCACCTGACGCCGCGCCTCGGCTTCGCGGACGGCTTCGACACCTGGGTCTACCACGACTCCGCCCCGGCCGCAGACCAGGTGCAACGTGCGCTCTCGTGGGCGCAAGCCCACGCAGAAGAGGACGCCCTCCTGTTCCTGCACCTGATGGACCCGCACGTCTTCTACGAGCCGCCAGCCCCCTTTCGCGGCCGCTTCGCCGACGAAGGCACCCGCGGCCGCGTGCCCGACCGCTTCAACCGCTGGCTCGTCCGGGACTGGGAAGAGAAGCGTCCCCTCACCCCAGCCGAGCGCGCGTTCATCGCCGCCCGCTACGACGAGGAGGTCCTCTCGGCCGACGCCGCCGTGGCCGCCTTCGTCGCCGGGCTCGACGCCCTTCCCGGCCGGACCCTCGTCGTGTT
>Ga0068872_10003545_pt1 | contig 11890 bp, 8 predicted proteins | sample NOAtaG_7_FD_66441 | JGI IMG/M metagenome (GOLD analysis project Ga0068872, IMG submission 66441) | Freshwater lake microbial communities from Lake Erie, under a cyanobacterial bloom - NOAA_Erie_Diel1S_2200h metaG | ecosystem: Environmental > Aquatic > Freshwater > Lake | place: USA: Ohio, Lake...
TCACGCTGCAGCAGATCTTCAGCTCGGTCTGGCCCTTCATGGGGCTGCAGATCACGGCCCTGCTGATCGTGCTGTTCTTCCCCGAGGTGGCGCTGTTCCTGCCGCGCCTGCTCGACTGAGCCGGAAGCCTGGCGGCCGTCACTTCCCGTCGAGGGAGGTGACGGCCCGCCAGTCCTCGCCCGGCGGCGCGTCGCGCAGCGCCGCGGCACGCGCGGCGAGGCGCCGGGCCGGCCCGTCGTCGGCGAGCGCGTAGCCGGACAGGGTCGCCGCGGCCCCGGCGAAGTCCCGCGCGCGATAGAGCCGCAGCCCCTCCGCGAAGAGCCGGTCCCTCTCGAGGGCCTCGGCATCGACCTGCCCGGCGAAGCCGGTCGGCTCGAGGATGACCACCGGCTGCCTGCGTCCCTTGACCTGCACGGCGTCGAGCTCGCGCCACGCGATCGCGGGGCCGGGCGCTGCGTCGGCGAGCGCGCGCACGGTCTCCGCGCACATGATGGTCGAGCCGAAATACTTGTTCGCGCCCTCGAGCCTCGAGGCGAGGTTCACGGCGTCGCCCATGACCGTGTAGTTGAAGCGCTTGCGCGAGCCGATGTTGCCGACCAGCGCGCGGCCGCTGTTGAGGCCGATGCGCGCGCCGAGGCGATGGCCGAGGAAGGGCTTCGCCGGGTCGGCGTTCATCTCCGCGAGCTTCGCCGCGCAGGCGAGCGCGGCCTCCACCGCGCGGCGCGCATGGGCGGGATCGTCCATCGGCGCGCCGAACACCGCGACGATGGCGTCGCCGATGTACTTGTCGACGAAACCGCCCTTCTCCTCGACGATGTCCGTCATCGCCGAGAGGTAGGCGTTCATGACCTGCACGAGCTGGTGCGGGGTGAGCCCCTCCGACAGCGAGGTGAAGCCCGCCACGTCGGAGAAGAGCACGGTGATCTCGCGCTCCTCGCCGCCGAGCTCCGGCGGGGCCTGCGCGGCCATCAGCCGGTCGACCATCGCGGGGGCGAGGTAGAGCTGGAAGCTGCGCCGCAGCAGGCGCTTGTCCTTGTCCGCCACGGCGAAGCGGAAGCCCAGCAGCGCCGCGCCGGCGCCGGCCGCCGCGAGCAGCGCCGTCAGGAAGGGCCAGGCGACGCCGCCATGCAGCGCGAGGATGCTCGCCGCCGTCCACGCGAGGGCGAGCGCGGCGAAGGCGAGGCCGGCCATCGCCGCCGGCAGCGAGAGGGCGAGGCCCGCCGTGGCGCCGACCAGCAGCGCGGTCGCGGCGCCCTCGCCGGCGCGGCCGAGCTCCGACAGCCCGCCGCCGCGCACCAGGTCGTTCACGAAGGTGGCCTGGATCATGACCCCGGGGATGGCGTCGCGCACGACGTCGTCGCGCAGGATGTCGTCGCGCGCCGGCAGCGCGCAGCGCGGGCCGAAGGCCGCGCCCTCCGGGCCGGTCATGAAGCGGCGCGAGCTGAGCTTGCGGTCCTCGACGTCGAGGATCGTGCCGACCAGCACCACCCTGTCCCTGAAGTGCCGCTCGAAGAACGCCGTGTCGCCCTTCGCCGCGCAGGCATGGAGGTCCGCGAGCGAGAAGGCCGGGATGTCCGCGCCGCCGCCCTGGAAGTCGAGCAGCAGGTTGTTCGTCGCCGAGCCGGGGATCCGCCGGCCGGCGAGGAAGACGCCGCCGTCGCGCGCCTCCGGGGCCGCGCCGAGCGCGCGCGCGGCGAGCTCGAGGCCGAGCGAGGGCTGCTTGCCGGTCCCGCCGGGCGCCTGGCGATCCTCGACGTCGAGCAGCAGCGGCGCGCGGCGGATGACCTCGTCGGGGTCGCGGAAGAGGTTGGTGGCGCGGATGTTCGCGTCGTGGTCGACCGCGAAGCCCTGGCCGCGATTGGGGCGGATCGGCGCGGCGCCATGCTGCACCTTGCCGAGCACCACGCGCCCGTCGCGCGCGCCGGCGCGCAGCGCGCGCAGGAAGTCGCGGTCATGCGCGGGCACGAAGCGCTCGACCGAGGACGGGAAGATCACGTCGAAGCCGACGACCGCGGGGCCGGCGTCTAGCGTCGCCTTGAGCACGGGCGCGATGTCGCGCGTCCAGAAGGCCTGGGGCACGCCCTCGAAGGGCGGGGTCCTGTGGGTCTCCTCGTCGATCGCGATCACCGCGACGCGCGAGGCCTCCGGCCCGTGGCGCGGCCCGAAGGCCGCGTGGCGCAGGGCGAAGGCGATGTCGAGCGACAGGCCGCGCAGGGGATCGACCAGCGGCGACGCCACCAGCCCGGCGCCGATCGCGACGACCGCGACCGCGGCGCCGAGCGTCCTTCGATCCATCGCGGCGCTCCTCAGAGCCGCAGCAGGCGACCGACCACGGGCGCGCGGCCCGGCTGCGCGTTCGGGTCGACCCGGAAGACGAGCTGCCGGTTGCCGACGGACAGGCGGTACGTGCCGCCGGCGGCCAGCGCGCGCCCGTCCCGCGCCAGGTCGTACATGCTGCCGCGCGCCAGCTGCTGCGCGGCGACGTCGAAGGTCATGGGCTGCGCTGGCGCGTCGATGCGCGCGATCGTGACCTTGCCGCCGCCCTTCACGTCGAGCACGGGCGACAGGCCATGGATCGTGATCTCCGGCGTCGTGGCGGCGCCCGGCTTCGGCGGCGCGCGGAAGACCATGACGCCCGACTGCGCGGACTGGTCGGCGGTCAGCTTGAGCTTGCTGCCCTCGCACTTCACCTTCTCGCGCCTGACCGCGCCACCGGCGACGCTGGACTGCTCGGCGCCGACGGTGACGGTGCCGCCCTTGATCGTCTCGCGCCAGCACGAGCGCAGGTAGCCGAGGACGAGCTCGTCGTTCGCGCCCAGCTTCACGACGCGCCCGGGGACGAGGTAGTCCATGAACTCGACCTCGACCTTGCCCTTCGTGTCCTCGACGATCGCGGAGGGATCGGCGGCCCATGCCGGCGCCGCGGTGGCGAGCAGTGCGGAGAGGGCGAGGATCGAGCGCATGGGCTTGCTCCTGTCGTGGCGTTCAGTCGACGGCGTTCGGGAGACGTGCTGACTGGCGCGGCCCGGTCCCGCCGCCATCGCCCACGAGGGCGAAGGGGGCCCAGAATATCGGGTGCGCGTAGGAAAAGGCGGGGCGGCCCGTCGCCGGATCGACGTAGCCCGGCCCGTCGACGAGCGCCATCATCGCCTGCTGCAGCGCCGTGGCCCGGGGGAGGGCGGGGTCGCGCGCCTGGCGCGCGAACAGGTCGGTCGTCAGCGCGCGCGCGCTCGTCGTCTCCACGGGCCAGTTCGTTGCCAGGAGCGCGCGCGTGCCGGCGTAGAAGAACGCGCGGCCGAGGCCCGAGATGGCCTCCGCGCCGGCCCCGTCGCCGGCCGCGGTGTTGCAGGCCGACAGCACCACCCAGTCGGCGTTGAGCCGCAGCCCGAGCACCTCCTCGAGGGTCAGCAATCCGTCGCCGTCGACATCCGCGACGATGGGCGCGGAAAGCGCCAGCGCGGGCTGCAGCAGGCCGTTGATGTCGCCGGGCACGAGGCCATGGGTCGCGAACATCACGACCCTGCGGTCCGCGAGGTTTGCCGCCTTCACGGCCCTCTCGTTCGCGGCCGCGCCGAGGACGACGTCCGCCGGGTCGGCCTTCAGGGCCAGGGCGATGCTGCGCACCTCCTCGGCCGTGTCCGGCAGGCGGGGCAGCATGCCGAGCTCGGCGCTCGCCGCGCCGGCCGTCGCCGGCGCGTTGCGGCGCTGGAGCGGCATGGCGCGGGTCTGGAGCTGCCGCGCGGCGGCGCCGCGCGTGCGCAGCGCGCCATTGCCCTCCGCCTTCGCCTCCGCCATCTGCGCGGGGCTGAACCACGGGTCGCCGAAGCCGATGAAGGCGCGGCGGTCGGCAGGCGGCGGGGGCAGGGACCGGAGCGACGCCAGCGATGCAACCGAGGGCAACTGGGCGATCGCGACCTTGCGCGCGAGGAAGGGCGTCGCCCGATAGCCCGAGAAGAGCGCCTCGCCCTCGCGATCGGCGTGGGCCTGAGCCGGCTCGGTCACGAGGACGCCGAAGGGCAGCTGGCCGAGCGCGCCATGGGGCACCACCAGCAGCGTCGTCGCGGAGGACCATCCCGCTGCAACGGGAGCGAGCACGAGCTGGTAGAGCCTGTGCGCCAGGGCGACGTCGAAGGCGGGTATGTCGCCCAGCGTCGCGGCGTTCGGGTCGAGCGAGCGGCGCAACCCGGCGACAAGCTGGTTCATCTCGCGCCGTCCCGCGGGGATGGTGGCGAAGGCGACCGGGCCCGACTGCGGCACGGCCCAGGCGAAGCCCTGGTCGACGCCGACATAGGTCGCCAGGAGGGCCTCGCCGGGCCTCAGGCCGCGGCGCGCCTGCTCGATCGTCGCGGGGCGCGGGTCGACGAGGCTGGCATAGTCCGGGAAGCGGCGCTCGATCTCCTCGCGCAGCGCCGCGCGCGCGGTCCGCAGCGTGTCCACCTGCGTGCGCAGCGCGCGCGCCGCGGCCTCGTCCCGGTCGGGGAGCGAGAGCATGTCGGTGAGCGTCGCCTGCAGCGCGCCGACCTGCTTCTGTGCATCCTGCTCGCGCCTGGCGAGGTCGGCGAGCGCTGGATCCGCCGCGGAGGCACGTGCCGAGGATTGCGCCAGCGCCCTCTGCACGCCCTGGCCGCGTATCGCGTCGGCGAGGCGGAAGCTCTCCTCGGCCGCGCCCGGCCTGCCGGAAGCCGCCAGCGCGCCCATCATCGCCTCGAAGATCACCCGGTTCTGCGTGTCGCGGAAGGCGTTCCTGCCCTCCTCGTCCTCGGACTGGCGCGACGCCTGCAGCAGGATCGGCGCCGCCGCGTCGAACTCGCGCAGCGCGCCCGCCACGTCGCCGGACCTCGCGAGCGCGGCACCAAGCATGCCGCGGCTGGTCGCGGTCTCCCAGTGGCGGTCGCCGAAGCGCTGGCGATGGACCTCGACGACGATGCCGAGGACGCGCCGCGCCTCGTCGAGGCGGCCCGTGCGCAGCGCCGTCATCCCCCAGTGGCGGTTGGCGTCGAAGTTCGCGCGCAGCGCGTCGGGCGATCCGGCCAGTCGCTGGCGCAGCCCCTCGTAGGTCCGCGCCGCGGCCTCCCAGTCACCCTGGTCCCCCTCCGCGCGTGCCGCGAGCCCGAGGGCCTGGGTGTAGAGCAGAGACGCGGGATCGTACTTCATCATGTCGAGCGATTCGACGACCACCCTCGCGAGCTGCTCGGCCTCGGCCGACCGGCCCTGCATGGAAATGATCGTGCCCAGCCTCGTCACGGCCTGCAGCGTCTCCGCCGCATAGCGGCCCTGGAGCGAGAGCCGCCCGAGCAGCACGGCGCGCTGCTCGATCTCCGCCTCGAGGATGCGGCCTTGGGCGGCGAGGGTCCGGGCGAGGTCGCTGCGCGCCCACAACGCGTTGTACTTGAAGCTGTTGGGGACGGCCTGGCCCTCGGCGACGAGCCTGGCCTCCTGCGCCAGGAGCCGGTCGTTCGCGGCAAGCGCGGCACGTGCGGCGCGCTCGGCCTCCGCGTAGCGTCCCGAGGCCATCTCGACCGCGTTGGTGGCGCGGCTGACCTGGTGCTGCGCGTCGAGGGAGACATGCGGCGGGAGGTTCGGGTTTCGCTGCATGCGGTCGAGGATCGTGCGCATCGCCTCCAGCTTCTCGCGGGCCAACGCGAGTTCGCCGAACAGGGTCAGGCTCTGGACCATGCTCTGCAGCGACTGGATGCGCTGGATCGGGGAATCGGTGACCTCCACGGACCGCGTGAAGAGGTCGATCGACGCGCGGCGATTGCCCGCATGCTGCTCGGCCACCGCCCATTGGCGCAGGTATCGCCCGAGGGTGCGGCCCTCCAGGCCCGCGCCGACCGCCGCCTCGTAGCCGGCCTTCGCGTCGTCCCTGCGCTGGTTCGCGCGCCCCAGTTCCTGCGCGGCCATGGAGCGGCGCCAGAGGAACTCGGCCAGCCCGGCGCCGGCAAGCCCGGGCGGCGGCGGGGCATCCGCCATCGATGACAGGTCGGCGATGCGGGCCGCATCGGGCCTCTGCTGGTCCAGGATCGCCGTGATGTCGGTGATGCTGCGCGGCGGCGGGACGAAGGACTGGCCCTGGAATTCCGCCGTGACCTGGCGCGCCTGGTCGAGGTTCAGCGCCGGCCTGCTGCCGTCGGGCTGGCACGCGGCCAGCGACGCTGCAGCCAGTACGATTGCGAGGAGGTTTGAGGAAACGGAGCGCTTCACCTTGGAATCACCTCGACGTGACGACGAAGCATCGTCGCACCGATCCCGGGGGATTCCGTTAACGCTGCGGCGCGAGCGGCGAGACGGCGGGGATGCTGGCGACGTGGTGGCAGGCCACGACATGGCCGGGAGCCGCCTCGATCGCCGGCGGCTCCACCGTGCGGCAGAGGTCGGTGGCGTGCGGGCAGCGCGTGTTGAAGCGGCAGCCCGCGGGCGGGGCCATCGCGCTCGGCACGTCGCCGGTGAGCCGCGCGCGCGGCCGCCGCAGCCGCGGGTTCGGCACGGGGATCGAGGCGAGCAGGGCCTGCGTGTAGGGATGGCGCGGCGAGGCGTAGAGCGAGGCCTTGTCCGCCTGCTCGACGATCTTGCCGAGATACATCACCGCCACGCGGTCGGAGATGTGCTTCACCACCGCGAGGTCGTGGGCGATGAAGAGGTAGCTGAGCCTGAACTCCTCCTGCAGGTCCTGCAGCAGGTTGACGATCTGCGCCTGCACCGAGACGTCGAGCGCGGAGACGGCCTCGTCGCAGACGACGAAGCGCGGCTGCGGCGCGAGCGCGCGCGCGATCCCGATGCGCTGGCGCTGGCCGCCCGAGAACTCGTGCGGGTAGCGCACGACGTGGTTCGGCGAGAGCCCGACCGTCTCCAGCAGCTTCCGCGCGCGCCTGGTCATCTCGGGCCCTGGCCTGGCGCCCTGCACGTAGAGCGGCTCGAGGATGATCTCCTCCACCGTCATGCGCGGGTTGAGCGACGAATACGGGTCCTGGAAGACGATCTGCATCCCCTTGCGCAGCTCGCGCATCTCGGCCGGGGTGCTGGAGAGGATGTCGCGGCCCTCGATCTCGACCTTGCCGGAGGTCGGCTCGATGAGGCGAAGCACGAGGCGGCCCGTGGTCGACTTGCCGCAGCCGCTCTCGCCCACCAGGCCGAGCGTCTCGCCCTGCGCGATGTGGAAGCTGACGTCGTCGACCGCGCGCACGCGGCCGACCTCGCGCTTGACGAAGAAACCGGCGGTGATCGGGAAGTGCTTGGTCAGGTTCTCGACGCGCAGCAGCGGGGCGGGGGAGGTCGCGCTCATGCCGAGGCCCCCTCGCGCGCGCGGATGCAGGCCGCGAAATGCCCGGGCGCGATCTCCTGCGTCGCCGGCCGGCCCGCCTCGCAGGCCTCGACGCGGCGGCCGCAGCGCGGCGCGAAGCGGCAGCCGGGCGGCAGCTCGTAGAGGCTCGGCAGCGTGCCGGGGATCGTGCGCAGGCGCGGCACCTCGCCGATCAGGTCCGGCGTGCTGGAGAGCAGGCCCGCCGTGTAGGGATGGGTCGGCGCGTCGAAGATGCGGCCGACGGGGCCTTCCTCGGCGATGCGGCCCGCGTACATCACCGCGACGCGATCCGCGAACTCCGCGATCACGCCCATGTTGTGGGTGATGATGACGATCGCCATGCCCATCTCGCGCTGCAGGTCGCGCAGCAGGTCGAGGATCTGCGCCTGGATGGTGACGTCCAGCGCCGTGGTGGGCTCGTCGGCGAGCAGCAGCTTGGGCGAGCAGGACAGCGCCATGGCGATCATCACGCGCTGGCGCATGCCGCCGGAGAGCTGGTGCGGGAAGTCGTCGATGCGGCGCTGCGGGCTCGGGATGCCGACCTTCTCGAGCATCTCGATGCCGCGCACGCGCGCGGCGGCGGCGCCGATCCGCTCGTGGACGCGGATCGTCTCGGTGATCTGGTCGCCGATCGTGAAGACCGGGTTCAGCGACGTCATCGGCTCCTGGAAGATCATGCCGATCGCCGAGCCGCGCATCCGCCGCATCTCGGATTTCGGAAGCTTCAGCAGGTCGCGGCCTTCGAACAGGATCTCGCCGCCGGCGACGCGGCCTGGCGGCTGCGGCAGGAGGCCCATGATCGACAGCGCCGTGACGCTCTTGCCGGAGCCGGACTCGCCGACGATGCCCAGCACCTCGCCCGGCGCGACGTCGAAGCTGACGTCGTCGACGGCGGTGACGTCGCCCTGCATCGTCCCGAAGACGGTGCGCAGGTTGCGGACGCTCAGGAGCGGTTGCGCGGCCATCAGCCCTGCTCGATCTTGAGGCGGGGGTCGAGCACGTCGCGCAGCCCGTCGCCCATGAGGTTGAGGCCGAGGACCGTGAGCGCGATCGCGCAGCCCGGCACGATGGTGAGCCAGGACGCCTCGCGGATGTAGGTCCGGCCCTCGCTGATCATCGTCCCCCAGCTGGGGATGCTCGGCGGCGCGCCGAGGCCGAGGAAGCTCAGCACCGCCTCGGACAGCACGGCGTAGGCGAAGATGAAGCTGAGCTGCACGATCAGCGGCGCCATGCAGTTCGGCATGATGTGCCGCGAGATGATGCGCCAGTGCCCGGCGCCGGAGGCGCGCGCGGCTTGCACGAACTCCATCTCGCGCACCACCAGGACCGAGGCGCGCACGATGCGCGCGGTGCGCGGGATGTAGACGACCGAGAGCGCGATGACCGCTGTCCATGCCGACGGGCCGAGCGCCGCCGCGATGCCGATCGCGAGCAGGATCGACGGGAAGGCCATCAGCGCGTCGGCGAGGCGCATCATCGGGCCGTCGAGCTTGCGGAAGTAGCCGGCGACGGCGCCGAGCAGGACGCCGAAGACGCTGTTGAGGAGGACGACGCCGAGGCCGATCAGCAGGCTGAGCTGCGCGCCATGGACGATGCGGCTCAGCATGTTGCGGCCGAGGTTGTCGGTGCCCAGCAGCAGCACCCGGTCGAGCTGCGGCGGCCTGAAGCGCATGCGGATCGCCGTGCGGTTCGGGTCGTTGGGCGCGATCCACCACGCGAAGACGGCGAGCGCCACCACGAACGAGAACATCACGAGGCCGATCATGAAGGACCGGTGCCTCACCAGCCGCCGGAAGGTCGGCGTCCGCCAGAATGGCGTCGTGCGCGGCCTGGGGAGGGCTTCGGTCGCGTCCATCGTCGTTTCACTTGCCGGCATCGTAGCGCACCCGCGGGTCGAACCAGGCGTAGAGGATGTCGACGAGGATGTTGAGCAGCATCAGCACGGCCGCCACGAAGAGCAGCCCGCCCTGGATCATCGTGTAGTCGCGCCTCAGGATCGCGTTGCCGAGCAGCGAGCCGATGCCGGGGATCGAGAAGACGGACTCGATCACGACCGAGCCCGAGATGAGGACCGACAGGATGATGCCGATCACCGTGATCACGGGGATCATCACGTTGGCCATCGCGTGCTTGGCGACGACGCGCCACTCCGGCAGGCCCTTGGCGCGCGCGGTGCGGATGTAGTCCTGGCGCAGCGTCTCGAGCATCGTGGAGCGGGTGATGCGGGCGAGCAGCCCGATCTGCAGCATGGCGAGCGCCACGGACGGCATCGTCGCGTGGCGCAGCCAGCGCACCGGGTCGTCGGAGAAGTCGACGTAGCTGTTGGTCGGCAGCCAGCCGAGATGCACCGAGAACAGGACGATCATCACGAGCCCGAGCCAGAAGTTCGGCAGCGAGACCCCGATCAGCGCGAAGGTCGTCGCGACCTGGTCGATCCAGGTGTTCTGGCGCAGGGCGGCGAGGACGCCGATCGCGATGCCGAAGGCGATGGTCAGGACCATCGCGTAGATGGAGAGCGAGATGGTGATGGGCGCGCGCTCGATCACCGCCTCGAGCACGGGCTTGCCGAGGAGCAGCGAGCGGCCGAGGTCGCCCTGGAAGAGGTTCCAGTAGAACACGCCCAGCTGGACGTGGAACGGGCGGTCGAGCCCGAGGTTCTTGCGGATGTTCTCGATCTCCGCCGCCGTCGCGTTGGGGCCGCCGATGACGATGGCGGGATCGCCGGGCACGAGCTTCATGATCCCGAACGAGATCAGGCTCACGATCAGGAGGATCGGGATGCTCTGCAGCAGTCGGCGGACGATGTAGCTGCCCATGTCACCACGCGCGTCGGGGAGGGGTGGCGCCGGCCCCCTGTCGGGGCCGGCGCCGGTCCTGCGTCAGCCCTTGACCCAGACGTTGGACATGCGCGGGATGCGGAAGGGCTTGAAGCCCTCCACGTTCGAGCGCACGGCCTGCACCTTGGTCAGCGAGCCGAAGGGATAGACCATGGCGTTCTCGAGGGCGCGCTTCTGGGCGCGCGCGAAGGCGGCCTTGCGCTCATCGAGGGTCGGGCTGTTCTCGATGGCCGCGAAGGCCTCGAGGAACTCCTTGTCCTCCTCGCCGGTCTTGGGGTTGTAGGCCTCGCTGAGGGGCGGCATGAAGAAGCGCAGCGCCGCCGCGCCGCCGAGCGAGGAGTTGGTGCCCCAGCCGGTGAAGAACAGGTGCCAGCCGTCGTCCTGGCCGCGGTACATGTTCACCGAGGCGGGCCAGTCGATGACGAGCAGCTCGGCGTTGATGCCGATCGACTTCATCTGCTCGGCCATCATCGTGGCGGCCGTGAACATGTTCGGGTAGTCGCGGTTGGTCAGCAGGATGACCTTCTCGTTCCTGTAGCCGGACTGCGAGAGGAACTGCTTCGCGCGCGCCGGGTTCTTCTGGTTGTAGGTCTCCTTGCCGACATCCGTGTAGTAGGCCTGGCCGGGGTACTGGAACCCGATGTTCAGGTTGTACGCGCCGTCGGTCGCCGCCTCCATGATGTCGTCCATGTCGAGGACCGCCTGCACCGCCTTGCGGAAGTTCAGGTTGTTCATCGGCGGCAGCTGGGTGTTGGTCAGCGCGATCTGGATCCAGAAGTTCTTCAGCGACAGCAGCGAGATGTTGCGGTTGTCCTTGAGGCGCGGCTGCGACTTCGCCGGCACGTCCTCGACGGCGTGGAACTCGCCGGTCTCCAGGCCCGCGACGCGCGCGCCCGGCTCGGTGATGAAGCGGATGTCGACCGTGTCGAGGCAGGCGACCTTGTAGCCGCCGAACCCGTCCGTCGTGTTGTAGCGGGTGTCGGGCTGGTAGCCGTCGTAGCGGCGCAGCCTGGCGTGGCTGTCGGCGACGAACTCGGCGACCTGCCAGGGGCCGGTGCCGATCGCGGGCAGCTGCAGCGCCGGCGCGTTCTCGAACTCGGCCGGGTGGATGACGACCGGCACGCTGAACGAGCTCAGGTTCTCGAGGAAGGTCGGCTGCGGCGCCTTCAGCGTCAGCACGTAGGTGTAGGGGTCGGTCGCCTCGAACTTCTCGACGATCGCGAACATGCCGCGGTCGTTGCCGACGCGCATGTAGCGCCTGAACGAGGCGGCCACGTCGGCGGAGGTCAGCTCCTTGCCGTTGTGGAACTTGATGCCCCGGCGCAGCTTGAACGTGTAGGTCTTCTTGTCGGCGCTCTCGGTCACCTCGGCCGCGAGCTCGGGCATCGGCGCCATGTTCTCGTCGCGCGTCATCAGCGATTCGAAGACGTTCATCGCGATGTTGCGGGTCGAGATCGTCGAGGACACGTGCTGGTCGAGGCTGTTCGCCTTCGCCTCCTGGGCGAAGACGAGGTTGCCGCCCTTGCGGCCGCACTCGAACTTCTGCGCCGCGGCGACGTCGGCGACGAGCATCGCCGCGCCCGCGAGAAGGGCCGCCTGCGCGCCCCTTCGGATGGTGTGGTTCATCTGGTCGTCTCCCTTTGTGGCCCGGCGAGGCACCGATCCCCGAGCACCTCGCCGCGCGCGGGACGCTAGCGTCCCGCGCGCGGCGAGGTGCTCGGGGATCGGTGCCTCGCCGGGCCACAAAGGGAGA
>Ga0068872_10003551_pt1 | contig 11881 bp, 10 predicted proteins | sample NOAtaG_7_FD_66441 | JGI IMG/M metagenome (GOLD analysis project Ga0068872, IMG submission 66441) | Freshwater lake microbial communities from Lake Erie, under a cyanobacterial bloom - NOAA_Erie_Diel1S_2200h metaG | ecosystem: Environmental > Aquatic > Freshwater > Lake | place: USA: Ohio, Lake...
AATGAAAAAGAAAATGTTTTTGATGGTTCTGTTTTTGATGAGTGCCCATATGGGATTCTCCCAGACCACCTGTAATTCTGCACAGAATGTTGAAGCGGGCTTGCATACCATTTCAATTATCAATGGAATAGAGGTACCTGCATCCATTTGCGCAGATGGTGGAGCGGGTGCCACTGCTGCCAACTGGTACAATTATGTTCCCACTCAAGATTACGAGGTAACAGTAACCACAAATTTGCCCATCAATACTCCTGTTGATAACAGGGTGCATATCTATATTGGTGACTGCAGTAATTATTCCTGTTTGGCAGGCAATGACGACAGCAACGGTACATCATTTTGTGAAGTAACCTTTAATGTTACTGCCAATAACAATTACTATATTGTATTTGACAATCGTTGGAGTAATGCGGGATTTGTTTTTCAACTCACAGAAAATGTAATAACCGGTCCCGACCCCAATTTGGTGCAGTTTCTGCCACAAAATATAACTACCATCAGCGGTTCATATAATAATGCGATGGTTGATATGAATGGAGATTATCTCGATGATATTGTTTCTGTTTCCTCGGACAACATACAGATTCATTTTCAAGATACCGGAGGTTTATTTTCAGTTCAGAATTTTCCAACTACCAATGCAACCTTTCAACCTTCATGGAGCATTGCAATGGGCGATATCAATGAGGACGGATACAACGATTTACTTTATGGTGGAGGCAATGGGGTTACATTTATGAAATCGAACGGACTAGGCACGGGTTATATCCAGTCTTCCGGCAATCAATATGTTTTTTCTCAGCGCAGCAATTTTGTAGACATAAACAACGACGGCCATCTTGATGCCTTTGTTTGTCATGATGTGGCGCCAAATGTCTACTACCTGAATGACGGAAACGGCAACCTCACTTTTTACCAAGGTGGGTTAGGCAATCATCCGAATGGAGGAAACTATGGATCCATCTGGGTAGATTACAACAATGACCTTCTTCCGGATTTGTTTATCGCCAAATGCAGGGGTGGAAATACCACAGCCAAAATAAATGAATTGCATCGCAATAATGGCGATGGCACATTCACAGATGTATCTACCCAATCAAACATGGCAGATCCCATACAAACATGGTCATCGGCATGGAATGATTTTGACAATGATGGCTGGATGGATGCTGTGGTTGGAGCAAGTTCATCCTCCGATGGGATGCATAAATTCATGCATAACAATGGCGACGGAACTTTCAGCAATATTACTGCAGGCAGTGGCTTGGATACTTACCCGGGCATGGCCATTGAATATATCTCACATGACTTCAACAACGATGGCTTTGCTGATGTGTTAACAAACGGCAATATGTTGTTAAATAACGGAGACAATACATTTAGCATTTATTCTTTTCCAATGACCAATGGTCCTGTTGCTGACATCAATCATGATGGTTTTTTGGATGTGCAAAACGGGAGTCAAATATTTTATAACAGTGGTAATGCGAACAATTGGATGATCATAACGCTAAAGGGAATAAACACCAACAGCAACGGCATTGGTGCAAGGGTAGAACTTTATGGCGTTTGGGGAAAACAAATTAGGGATGTCCGATCCGGTATAGGATTTCGTCACATGGGAACCCTTAACACTCATTTTGGTATAGGAACAGCCACAACAATCGATTCGGTGGTGGTGCGCTGGCCATCTGGGAATGTAGATGTGATTTGCAATCCCTACATCAGCACCATTCTTCATATAGAAGAGAATAGCGGACCAACGCCCCTAACCGAATTTCAGGTGAGTAACAACAATCTTTTAGAAATGGATACGGTGACATTTAATGACAACTCAACAGTTTGTCCAAACTTTTGGATTTGGACAATTGATCCGTCATCCGGATGGAGCTTTGTAAACGGCTCGAACGCCAACTCTCAAAATCCGGAAATGGTTTTTGAACAGCCGGGAAGTTATTTTGTTACCCTCTGGTCAGGCAACAGCAACGGCATGAGTAACAACCTGCAAACAGATACCATTACAGTTAATAGTCTTGTGGGGCTGAATACAATTTTATCGAAGCAGTTGAGGGTATTCCCCAATCCGGCCAGAGACTTCTTGCAACTTAATAATTTACCTCCTTCCATTGCTTCAGTTAAAATTACAAACATGTTAGGTGAACATGTAGAGGCAATTTATTCATCGGATTCACAAGTTTTGTCTATAGCTTCTCTGAGTCCAGGAGTATACCTTGCAACCGTGGTGTTGCACAGTGGCGAGATTATGCAATCTCGTTTTGTTAAGGAATAAACCATCTTCATCATAATTATTACTTTCCTTTTTTACGGAAGGTACTTTAGATAATAATTGGTGTTTAGTTGAAGGAAATTTCAGCAGTTCTGCCGTTTCGCCGGGGTCGAAAACCGATAAACGCCTTATTTGCTGAATAGGAGAAATATCAATTTGAACACAGGACTTTCAGTCTTAGGAGAACTTGCGCTCTATTCCTATTTCAGGCAGGATGGATTCTCATACCGGATTAGATTGTAAAGCAAAGGGGGCAATCCTACCTCGATGTTCTGTGTATTCTCAGTTGAGAATTTCTTCGTCTGTAAGCAGCTTGTTTTTTTTTGCCTTTATCTAAATAACTTTTCCGAATATTTCGGTGACTTTTTGTTCCCTGAAATCGAATATTGTTTTTAATTGCTTTTCAATAAACAAAGCGTTCGCCATATTGCCCAGAAATCCCATGGGTGGAATGTAGTGTACTTCATCCTCCATCATTACTCCGCCATGCACCTCGCGGATGCGGTGCTGATGATGCCACATGCTGTAAGGACCCAGGCGCTGTTCATCTACAAACATTTTATTCTCCTGCACATGCGTAATTTCTGTTACCCAGGTCATACGCATCAAGGGCAGGGGACTAACCCTATAAGTGATGATCATTCCGGGATACATTTTTTCTGATAGCTTTTCGGAGGTGACCTCAAAACGCATGTATTCCGGGGTAATTTTAGAGAGGTTTTTTGGGGAAGAAATAAAATCCCAGGTTTCCTCAATACCTGCAGGGATTACCTGCTCTCTATATAATCTGAATACGCCCATAATTATCTGATTGAACTAATACCTCCATCCATCGTTACTATTTGTCCTGTCATGAATGACGATGCCTGTCCGAGCAAAAAGGATACAGTTGCTGCCAACTCTTCAGGATTGCCATTTTTTTTGAGCGGATGCCTTGCTGCACTCGCTTCTTTTTTTTCCGGTGTCCCCAAAATTTTTGAGGCAAGGGGAGTATCAGTAATCGAAGGAGCAATGGCATTAACTCTGATAGAGGGTGCAAATTCTGCTGCTAGCGCCCTTGTCATTCCTTCTACCGCGCCCTTAGATGCAGATACCAAGGCATGAAAAGGAAAACCGGTTTGCACCGCCACAGTTGAGAAAAGAACCACAGAGGCATCTCCACTTTTTTTGAGGGCTGGCAAAGCCTGTTGAACGACTTTAAGCGCACCAACTGCCTGCAGACGATAATCTTCTATCAGTTCCTGTTCAGTAATGCGGGCAGCAGGTTTTAGGAGAATATTACCCGGACAATATACAAGTCCATGTAGGGTATCGGGAAGCCAACTCCAGTCTGCTGCCTCACCCAGCACATTCAAAGGATGAAATGAGAGATTAGTTTGATTTTGCTGTGGGTGTGAATGGAAGGTAGCATACACTCGCGCCTCTTTAGAAAGGAGTTCTGCAGTAGCTTGACCTATGCCTGAGGATCCTCCGATTACCAGAATATTTTTCATACCATCCTAACAAGCTGCATGCAATAAAGTTTGCCCAGTCTTACATTTGTTGCATGATTTTTCCATCGCGTCTTGATATTGTGTTGTCGACTTTTCCGGGTGTTGAAACCCGTGCAAGGGCTGCTACACTTATCCGTCTGGGAAAGGTGAGCGTAAACGGAAAAGTAATGGCCAAACCCTCTGTTACGATTCATGAAAATGACCGGGTGGAACTCCAAGGCTCACTTCCATTTGTAGGCAGGGGTGGAGAGAAGTTGCTAAAGGCATTGCAACACTTTGCCTTGAAGGTAGAGGGGCAAACATGGATTGATGCAGGTGCTTCTACAGGTGGATTTACTGATTGCCTTATTCAGCAAGGTGCTGCGGCAGTTTATGCCATAGATGTGGGAAGCCAACAGTTGCATCATTCTCTGAAAAATCATCCCGCAGTTTTTTCCTTCGAAAACACCGATATCCGGTATTTTAACCATGCAAGGTTTCTTCCATCAGGTGCAGATGGCATCTGTGCCGACCTGTCTTTTATCAGTCTACAGGGCGTTTTGCCATTTTTAATGCCCATGTTGCATGAATGCGGACAGATGATCCTTTTGGTGAAACCCCAGTTTGAAACCCTGCCGGGACAAAAAAACCGCAGGGGCATAGTGGTTTCCGAGAAAGTGCGGAGTGCCGCTTTGTTGCGAGTATTGCAAACCATTGCTGACTGCGGCGGAAAGGTAGAAGACCTCATCACAACTGATGTGGCCAATACCCGAAAAAAAAATACAGAGTATCTTGTGTGGATTAAAAAGAAAACCAATGTGGTTGTCGTGGATCAAGGGATTTGAAGCATTTTTGAAGCTCGAGAAGGGGCTTTCGGCAAACTCGATTGAAGCCTATTTGCGGGATGTTGACAAGTTGAAGCAATACCTTGAGATGCAGGGAAAAAAAATTGATCCACCTGCAGTGAGCCGGCAAGATATTATTGCCTGCATACACTACCTGCATGGCTTAGGTATCTCTGAGCGCTCCCAAGCCAGGTTTATATCTGGACTCAGGACTTTCTTTAAATTTCTACTGCTCGAAAATGCCATCGATACCAGTCCGGCCGAATTGATTGATTTGCCAAAGTTGCCCAGGAAATTGCCGGATATCCTCTCAGTAAATGACATTGAACGCATCATCTCTTCTGTGGATTTAAGTGTACCCGCAGGACAAAGAGACAAAACCATGATAGAGGTGATGTATGGTTGTGGACTCAGGGTATCTGAACTCGTGCACCTGCGTATTTCTGATTTGCTTTGGGCCATGGAGTGTGTGCGCGTAAAAGGAAAGGGAAACAAGGAGCGGCTGGTGCCATTGGGTGGAGAGGCCATGAGGCAGTTGAAGATTTACCTGGAGCATCAGCGCGCTGCAGGGATGGTAGCCAAGGGACATGAAGATTTTGTTTTTCTTAACCAGAGGGGCAAACATCTTACAAGGATTGCTGTATTTATGTTGGTAAAAAAGCAGGCATTGCTGGCCGGCATCCGTAAGAAGATAAGTCCGCATACTTTCAGACATTCGTTTGCCACGCATTTGGTTGAAGGGGGTGCAGATCTCAGGGCAGTGCAGGAAATGCTTGGTCATGAATCCATCCTTACAACAGAAATTTATACCCACCTTGATCAATCATTTCTTCGTGATACAATTATTCAGTTTCATCCAAGGGCACAAAAATGAAAACCACTCAGCCGCTTGAACAGGATTTTTTTGAATCGGTTTACCAAGTTGTCAGACTGATTCCCAGGGGAAGGGTGAGCTCATATGGAGCCATTGCCAGATACCTTGGCGCAAGTCGAAGTTCAAGAATGGTGGGCTGGGCCATGAACAACAGCCACCGTGTAACGCCACCTGTTCCTGCACAGCGTGTGGTAAACCGAAACGGCATGCTCACGGGAAGGATGCATTTTTCTGATCCTGATGAGATGCAGCGTTTGCTGGAGGCAGAAGGTATTGAAGTAAAAAATCATTCAGTACTCCACTGGCAAAAACTATTTTGGGATCCCTCAAAAGAACTCGCATTATGATCATCTTCCCACAATACCGCAGATACAGCCATGGCAAAACATGGTACAAGATTCATTCTCCGGATAAGTTTACCGAATTAACTGTGCTGGGATCACGATACCTGATACATGAAATCGAGGCAAAGCAATACCCTGAAAAGTTACGCATTGCTGACATGCTTGATGGTCTCGACGGAACTTGGATTTGTGTCACCGAAGCTGATTATGATACTTTCTTGGTATCATGCAAAAATAATTTACAAGCCGGTACACCATGATGCCTTGCTTAAAGGATTCACATGAATTTGTAAACATGCAGGTTGTAATCAAAATTACCATTTGGCGAAACCACCACTCCTAGAAGCCTCTCCCTATACCATTTTGTTTACCTTTGAACAAATGAAGACAAATTCCGAATGGTTCGCAGATTGGTTTAATACGCCATATTATCATCTGCTCTATAGCCATCGCAACCACAGTGATGCAGCCGAATTCCTCGAGGGATTATTGTCTACTGCAAAACTCCCGCCCAACGCACGCATCCTAGATGCAGGTTGTGGTAGTGGTCGTCATGCCCTGTATCTGCATCAAAAAGGTTTTCTGGTTACGGGTATCGATTTATCCGAAAAAAATATTCAGGCTGCTTCTGCCTATGCTGAGGAAGGCTTAGAGTTTTTTATTCATGACATCCGCAATGATTTCCGCATCAATTATTTCGACGCCGTTTTTAATCTATTTACCAGTTTTGGATATTTTGAAAATGAGCATGAAAACATCAGGGTGCTCTCTTGTTTTTACAATGCCCTTCGGCCCGGTGGGTTGTTAGCCATAGATTATCTGAATCCCGGCTTCGTGAGTAAAAATGCAGATTCCAACGGCTCGAAAACGATTGAGGGGATTGATTTTTCATGGGAAAAGAAAATCCTTGGCAGGTTTGTGGAGAAACATATTCTTGTAAAAGATAAGAACCAGACATATAGCTATTCGGAAAAGGTTGAATTGATTAATCATAATCAGTTTACTGATTACCTTACAACCATCGGCTTTGAGCAGATTCGTTTTTTTGGAGACTCTCAATTTAAGGAATATCATCCTGAGCATTCACCCCGGCAGATTATCTTCGCCACAAAATCCAATAGATAGTGCTTTTTGCTTTTTTCATCAGTTTTTTATCCACCTTGGGTATTGGTTTAGCAGGTTTCGTAGTGAAACCGGCACGACTACTACAGCAAAAGTTGCTCCTTGCCTTTACGGGTGCCTATCTCTTTGGTATCACGGTATTGCTTTTGTTGCCGGAGGTTTTTAGCGAATCCTATTCCGGTATAGGATATTGGCTGCTGGCTGGTTTTGTATTTCAATACCTGCTTGAGTTCTTGTCTGAAGGCATTGAACATGGACATCAACACATGCACCAGCATCATGCCCACGATGTGCATCTGCCCTTAGGTTTGATGCTCGGACTTTGCATCCATGCTTTTTTTGAGGGTATTCCTATGGTGAGACACCTGGCGGATGGCAGCATCAAAATTTCTGAGACACTTCTACTTGGCGTTGCTGTGCACAACATTCCGATTTCACTTACGCTGGTTCAGGTACTCCGTGAATGCGGACTAAAAAACAAACCGGTGATATTGCTTTTGTTGCTTTTTTCTGTGATGACTCCGCTCGGGATTTTAGCCGGAGGTTATTTTTATACAGGAATCGCTGCAGGACATGAACAATGGCATGCCTGGTTTCTTGCCTTTGCCATAGGTATTTTCCTGCATATCTCTACAACCATTTTATTTGAAAGTCACCAGAGCCACAGGTTCAATCTGCAAAAAACCCTTGTCATTTTATTGGGCTTTGCCTGTGCCCTCGGATTTTTTTTAGGAGGTGCTTGAACATGTATCTAACCTTCATGTTTAGGAGACCATAAGTGATTATCATAGGTTTTGTGGTTTAAACCCCGGGAATGCAAGGCCCGGGGTTTTCTTTTGCTTTTTAATCTCCGTTTGCCCACTTTTGCCTCCCCAATGAAATCATCACACAAACGATATACAGTTACTGCCGCCTTGCCTTATGCCAACGGGCCCAAACACCTTGGACACCTCGCAGGTGCTTACTTACCTGCCGATGCCTATGTGCGATATTTGCGAAGCCGTAAAAAAGATGTGGTGTTTGTTTCCGGCAGCGATGAGCATGGAACAGCTATTGCCAACCAGGCCCTGAAAGAAAAGATAAGTCCTCAGGAAATTATCGACAAATACCATCGAATCAACAAGGAAAGTTTCGAAAAGCTGGGTATTTCATTTGATATTTACCATCGCACCAGCGAGCCCATTCATCATGAAACAGCGGCTGCATTCTTCACTGAACTCTATAACAAGGGATATTTGAAGGGAACAGAAACCGAACAATACTACGATGCTGCATCAGGCAAATTTCTTGCCGACCGATACATCACAGGAACTTGTCCAAAGTGCCAATATCATGCAGCTTACGGCGATCAATGCGAGCGCTGTGGTTCTGACCTTACACCCACCGAACTGATTGAGCCCCGCTCTGTTTTAAGTGGAAGCAAGCCCGAACTGCGGAAAACTAACAACTGGTTTCTTCCCATGGATGAATTGCAGCCCAGAATAGAGGCATATATTGAGTCGCATCGGCATTGGAAGCCAACAGTATACGGACAATGTCGTTCATGGCTCAACGAAGGATTAAAACCCCGAGCAATGACCAGAGATTTGGATTGGGGCGTGAAAGTTCCCCTGCCGGAAGCCGAAGGGAAAGTGATGTATGTTTGGTTTGATGCACCAATCGGATACATTTCTGCCACTCGTCAATGGGCAATAGATCATCAAAAAAACTGGGAACCTTACTGGAAGGACAAGGATACCAAACTGGTTCACTTTTTAGGAAAAGACAACATTGTTTTTCATTGCATCACCTTCCCGCTCATGCTCATGCTGCATGGCGATTACATTTTACCCGAAGATGTGCCGGCAAATGAATTTATGAACCTAGAAGGGGAAAAGATGAGCACCAGCAGGGGCTGGAGCATAGAAATGCATGAGTATATTAACGATTTCCCCGGCAAGGTTGATGTCTTACGATATTATCTGCTGAGCATTTTGCCCGAACAAAAAGACAGTGAGTTTACCTGGAAAGATTTTCAGGCAAGAAACAACAATGAACTTGTGGCAATTCTTGGAAATTTTGTGAACCGTGCCCTCGTGCTTACACATAAATTTTGCGGCGGAAAGGTGCCTTCTGCTGGTCACAATACCGAAGCCGACCTGGCATTGATTGCCGAAATGGCTGAGTTCCCGGGTCGTGTGGGCGCTTACATAGAACAATTCCGGTTTAGGGATGCACTCATGGAGATGATGAACCTGGCTAGGTTGGGAAACAAATACCTCGCCGATACAGAGCCCTGGAAAATTGTAAAGACCCAACCCGAAAGAGCAGCCCATATTTTACACCTGAGTCTTCAGCTTTGTGCAAGTTTGTCCGCATTGTGTTTTCCATTTTTACCGAATACGGCTGCAGACATTGCCGATATGCTCAACATCGGAATTCCCGATTGGGATCATGCAGGAAAAACCAACTTGCTCAAAGGCGGCGATTCCATCAAGGAAGCACATTTGCTTTTTGCGCGTGTAGAAGATGAAGTAGTAGAAAACCAATTAAAGAAATTAAGGGAGAAAGCAGCGGCATTGTCACCTGCTCCTGCTACTTCAGAAACCACCATTCAGTCTGCTAAAGAAGCCATTACCTACGAAGCTTTTTCTGCGATGGATCTACGAATTGCGCAGGTGCTTGAAGCCGAAAAAGTGACAGGAACAGATAAATTGCTAAAACTTCTAATTGATACCGGGCTCGACAAACGAACCATTGTATCGGGCATTGCTCAGTATTATGCGCCTGAACAATTGCCGGGAAAAAAAGTACTGGTGCTTGTGAATCTCGAACCCCGAAAAATAAGGGGAATTGAATCCAAAGGAATGATTTTGATGGCAGAGGATGCCTCCGGTAAACTCAGTCTGGTTTGTCCGGTGGAGGATGTAAATCCCGGATCCGTCGTTAAGTGAGACAGAGAACTTTGCCGGCAGATGAAGTAGCAACATATTCTCTTCGGACTGAGTAAAACAGAGGAAAAAACGAAAAAGATGCAAGTAAAAAAACTTACATTTATCAGTTACAAAGTTCCTTTTTTTACAACAATTCAAATTTGTTTTTCCCTTCAGAGCGCAATCAGCGTATGGCTATTCCATAGCCCACATATCTAAGTTTGTCAGGAATTATAGGCATCATGAGGTCATCTGCACGGGAGAGCAGGTTTCGCTGTTTTTCAGTCCTGCCAAAGGCAGAAAAAAAACCATGAGATTGTATGTTTACAGAAGAAAACCCTTGCACAAGGGTTCGGAGTTCTTCGATATCCGGGTATCTCCATGAATGTCCCCATTTTACGAAATACCGGCGCATGAATTGGTGCAGGGGTGAGGCCAACAGATTTTCAGCAAACAAAAATATCCCGCCCGGCTTCAGGGCTTTGTAAATTTCTTTGGTTGCTTCTTTTTGCTTTTCAAAATCATTATTCCTTCCTATACCGCCCAACACCGATTTGCATACGATCATATCAAAATGAGATTCATAAGGAATGCGAGTAGCATCGATGTCCTGATAGGAAATCAATTTTTCCATTCCGAATTTTTGGTGAAGGGGATAGGCAGATTTTTCACTGTCCGATACATCAGAGCATATTACCTGAATGCCTTTTTGTGCAAGCCAAAGAGAGAGGCCTCCTCGGTTGGCTCCCAACTCCAATGCATATTGAATCCTGTTCCAGGGCACATGGGCTTCCCAATAGTGAAGGGACTTGCTCCAGCAGCGGGAATCCCACGACAGGTACTCATGATTTGAAGGCAAATGTTGTCTCATCTGAAATTAGATTTATTGTTCACAATATAGAAAAAACTGGGCTATTTTATTTTTTTGTAATCATAAATATCGATTTGGCCTAGGAAATCATTTGTTGCTCAGTTACTGTTTCCTGGATTTTAAAGAAAGCCGTATCATCTTCAGATTTGCGGTAAACAGGAAATTGCTGATGTAAATTCGGGGATAATTTTGCTTTTTTGCAAGATGAAAATTTCATACCGCTGGTTATCCCGATATCTCCCTCAAATACCTCCTGTGGAGGAAATAGCTGAACTGCTTACTTCCTCAGGCCTGGAAGTTGAATCCATTGAAACTTTTGAAACCATCAAAGGAAGTTTAAAAGGTTTGGTATGCGGAAAGGTACTCACCTGTGTGCAACATCCCAATGCAGACAGGCTCAAGCTTACAACGGTTGACGATGGAAGTGGTACCCAGATACAGGTAGTTTGCGGAGCTCCTAATGTGGCAGCAGGACAGCATGTGGTGTTGGCGCCTGTGGGAACTACGGTTTATCCCTTGGAAGGTGAAGCTTTTATTATTAAACAAGCAAACATTCGCGGAGAGCTGTCACAGGGCATGTTGTGTGCGGAAGATGAGATAGGTTTGGGAAAGAGCCATGAGGGCTTGTTAATTTTGCCTGATAGCATAGCACCCGGTCAATTGCTTGCACCCATTTTTGGAGTAGAGGAAGACCTGGTTCTTGAAATAGGACTCACTCCCAATCGCATCGATGCCATCAGCCACATAGCCATTGCAAGGGAAATTGTTGCTTTATACCGCATCCGTAAAAACATACTTCTAGATTTTATTGAGCCGGAAATGTTACCTGCTCCCAAGGAAAATAGCATGCCTGTTGTCATCAAGGTTGAAGCTGAAGATGCCTGCTTGCGATATAATGCTACCTATGCAAGCGGTTTTGCCGGCGTTCAAACGCCTTTGTGGATGCGCAACCTCCTGCTTGCTGCTGGACTTCGTCCCATTCATTTGGCAGCAGACATATGCAATTTTGTGATGCTCGAAACCGGGCAGCCCATGCATGCTTTCGATGCTGCAAAGATTGAAGGGAATCATCTTTTTATCAGAATGGCTATGGAGAATGAAGCCTTTGAACTTCTTGATGGAACCATTTGCAAACCGGATGCTCAGGATCTTGT
>Ga0068872_10003552_pt1 | contig 11879 bp, 9 predicted proteins | sample NOAtaG_7_FD_66441 | JGI IMG/M metagenome (GOLD analysis project Ga0068872, IMG submission 66441) | Freshwater lake microbial communities from Lake Erie, under a cyanobacterial bloom - NOAA_Erie_Diel1S_2200h metaG | ecosystem: Environmental > Aquatic > Freshwater > Lake | place: USA: Ohio, Lake...
ACAAGGTCAGCAGGGACAAGGTCAGCAGGGACAAGGTCAGCAGGGACAAGGTCAGCAGGGACAAGGTCAGCAGGGACAAGGTCAGCAGGGGCAAGGTCAACAGGGGCAAGGTCAACAGGGACAAGGTCAGCAGGGGCAAGGTCAACAGGGACAAGGTCAGCAGGGACAAGGTCAGCAGGGACAAGGTCAGCAAGGGCAAGGTCAACAGGGACAAGGTCAGCAGGGACAAGGTCAGCAGGGACAAGGTCAGCAGGGACAAGGTCAGCAAGGACAAGGTCAGCAAGGACAAACGAATCAGTCGCAGTCCTCCTCGAATCCACCTTCCAATACAGGATCGGGCTGGCGGATACCGGAACTACCCAATGTCGTATCCTGGATGCGTCCCCTGCTGATCGCAGCGCTTTCCATCTTCTTGCTGATCTTTGCCGCGATGAACCTGCGACGTTTTTTCGCGTGGTGGGGATCCTTAAGCCAGGTCGAGGATGGGAACGGACAAGAGAAGACGGAAGCGGCCCCCCCGACACGATCTTTTGCATCGTACGTCGATCCCTTTGCGTCGAATCTACACGGATGGAACGAGAAGAAGGTGGTAACTCATTCGTTTGAAGCGTTCGAGGCGTGGGGGCGCGAGCATGATGCAGCGCGTCAGGTGGATGAGACGGCCGAGTCGTACGCCGAGCGACTGGCGAGACGTTTTCAGATGCCGGTTGGAACTGCCGATGCTCTGGCGACCCAGTACAACCGAGTGCTGTTCGGCAAAGGGCTCCCCGCTCGATCAGAACTTGCTCCGCTGGCCAATCTGTGGCGTTGGATGCAAGGAACCAAATCCGCGGAAGTTGTCCCAATTACGGCTTCAAGGAATGCTCCCTGAGTGCATCCAGAAACAGATTGGACCAGATGGCATACCCCTCTTGATTGAGGTGGAGTTTGTCCTCTACGAATAGCTCCTCGCGCGGCTGGCCTCGACCGTCCAGAAAAAGAGACTCGGTAGCGAGATAATGTGTATTGGAGTACTTTTTGGCCAACTTTTCGAACTGCCGATTGACCTGCTGAATTTGAGGCCAATATTCGAATCGCGACGGTGTGGGAGTCACGGCCACGATGAATATGGACGCATTGGGCTGGGCGTGCCGAGCGGAACGCACCACAACTTCGGCCAGGCGCCCTGCGGTTTCCGGTGTGACATCTAGTTCCTTGCCCGTGATGTCGTTAGCGATGAAGAGGAACACTGCCTGAAATTCCAGCCCCGCCAGCAACGCAGGGGCGTGGATGGCCAAATCGCGATACCTGGCGCTCCCATAACCTCGCCGCACGATCTTGAAAGGAGCAAGATTCTGGCCGGCATCTTCCCAAAGGCGAAAACTGGAGCTGCCCAGAAGCACAACGGCATTAGGCGCGCCTTCCGACAGATTGCCGCTTGCCAGTCGAGCGACATCTTCATCCCATTTCTTGGCATCCTCCCGAAAAGGAAGCAACAACTCCTGAACCTCGGGATCGTCGTGCGGATTAGCCTGCTGCGCGGCCGCAGCTAGAGGAAAGAGTAGCCACATCAAAAGGATCATGGGATTCAGGATGCCAAACAAGGAAGAGTGACTCATGGCCAATCGCATTCAGGGAAGGGGAAGGAAATGAGATGCACGCCGACGGTCCGGTCGCGTGGCTCCATGGAACAGGTAGCCTTCGGAAGGGGATTCAGGTATCGGTTTCGGATGCCGTCGTGAATTCCCGCCAACGCAGGATCGCCACAGCGATGACCAAGAAAGCCAGGGTCATCGCCAGCAGGATGCCGGTGTGCCATAGCAGACTACCCTGCCCGAAGTATGCCTGAAAAACGACATTATCCTCCGCCATCGATTCATCGAACCCTAGCCCCCGAACCAGAAGGCAGCGGAGCCGATGCTGGATGGTAATCAAATTGATCGCGGCAGGAATCGTCGATGCGGCGGCTTCGAAGAGGATGCCATAGATGATCCCCACCACCATTGCCCGTTTGGGAACAATCACACCAATCAACAAAAAGACGGCCGCATAAGCGATGCAGGAGAGAATGGCGAGGCTGTTTTGAACCACCAGCATTCTCAGCACCTGCTCCCGGACCAGCACCAAGGTGCTGAGCGTTGACGCGATCAACCCAACAGGGAGCGCCCAAGTGACGGCCGCAAGGTATTTTCCGAGCAGCACGGCGACGGGACCGTCTGGACGCACCGCCAGATAGACCCAACTTCGCCCTTCCAGTTCCGACGAGATGGACGGAGTGGCCCAAAGGAAGACCGCCATGATGCAGGCGATGGAGGGTGCAAGCGCAAAAATAGCGATGGCAGCCCCCTGCCAGGGGATCTCAAAACTTCCAGCGGTCCATCGCATCAGCAACAAGAGAGCTGGTGGGAAAAACGCCAGCGTCGCCATCCAGGTCATTCTTGGCCAGGTCAACGCACGGCGCCACTCAAATTGAAACACCGCGACAATGCGTTCGATCAGGGTAGCGTTCATGCGATGCCTCGATGCAGTTTCATCAAGGAGTGAAAGACATCCTGCAACGAATCGTCGGAGGAACGGACTTCAAAGATTTCCAAGGCACCGTTGACCGACTGCTCCGCGAGGAATTGCGCCAATTCCCGCCCGGACCCTGTCGTGGCGTGCAGTCGATCGGCTTCGACGCGAACGGAATCGATCAGGCCACTGGCAACCAGCTGAGCGGCCAGCTTTCGAGGCTCGTTGAGCGTAAGCTCCACGGTAGCCGGAACGCTGGTCAGCAACCGGCTGATTTCCTCCGTGGAACCACTGGCCAAAAGACGCCCACCAGAAATCAGCAGAAACGACCGCGTCAACGACTCGATCTCGTGCAGCACATGGCTTGCGATCAGCAGACTTCTACCTTCTGCGATCCATTGCTGCAGCAGGGTGGTCATGGTGTGGCGTGCAATCGGATCGAGACCGGAGAAGGCTTCATCGAGAATCAGCAGCTCGGGCTCGTGCGCGATCGCCTGCGCCAGCCGGGTTCGCTGTCGCATGCCTCGAGAAAAGGTCGAAATTTTTCGGTCCTGAACATCGGCTAGTTGCACTCGCTCCATGGCTCGACAGGCCCTCTGACGAGCGTCGGAGGCGCGAAAGCCCTGCAACTGAGTCAGATAAGTGACCCACTCAATCGCCGACACATCCGCGTACATTCCTTCACTGCCAGGGAGATAACCTAGTCGCCTCAGCAACGCGGGGTCGCGCGGCGAATGCCCTAGCACCGTCAGCTTTCCTTTCGACGGACGCAATTGGCCCGTGATCAGATTCAGCAGCGTCGACTTGCCGGCGCCGTTGGGTCCAAGAATTCCGTGAGCCCCCTCGGGCAAAGTCAAGGTCACATCGTTGACCCCGATGACGATGCCATAAAGTCGCGTGACCTGTTCCAGTGACAACAGCATATTTGGCCTCCGTTCCTTAAGCTCGCATCGGCGCAGCGACGCGCCGAAACAACAGAATCAAGGAACCCACGGTGATGGCCAGCAGCAGCAGGATCGCAGGCCAAACCCACTGATTCGATTGCTGGAATCCGAAGACATACGACTGGACCGCTCCCAGAATCTGATAGGGACTGGTCAGCAATTCCCAGCCTGGCTGGTATACCTCCCTCCGCGACTGCGCCTGAAAAGTTGGTATGGCCGTCAAGGACGAGTAGGCGACATGCCCCATCAGCCAGATGGCGAACCAGGAGAATGCGGCATAGCGGGATTCCAGAGTCATCGATGAAATGGCCAGTGCGCCCAGCGTCGTCGGAATGATCAAACAGGCGGATGCCACCAGGATCCGCAACGGCAGATCCCAAGTCATCCAGAAAACCGAAAGAGAAGGGGACAGCAGCAGCCCCACCAAGTACAGCAACAGGGCGGGGCCCGTGGAGATCAGAAGCAGAAAAAAGGCGACGACTCCAAACTTCCCGAGAATGTATTCCCATCGGTCGATCGGTCGGGAAAAGTAGATCAAGTAGGCTCGCGTGCGCAAGTCCTGAGAGATCAGCGGCGGGGCCACAATGCCAACCAGGATCACCATCAGGAACGCCTGCGTGTTGCGCAACATGGTCAGCAGCAGGAACGACCAGACGCTATGCCGTACCGTCTGAAACTGCTCGGGGGTCGGATCGGACGGTACTCCGTCCAAAATCGAAGCCATCGGCGTTCCTCGCGTCATCCCCCGCATGGCTCGTTCAAACATCGTCCAGCTCTGTGGATCCCTGCCGGACTGCTCAAAAAAGAAAATCGGTATGGAAAAGAAAACCAGAGGAAAGAGCGCCGCCAGCAAGAGGCGTTTCAGCCAAAGCGATTTCCAGGCTCGCTGCACACCGGTGGTGGTGATCGCCAGCCATCGTCGCCAGGGAGCCACGCGGGTCTCTTTCCACGGTCGGTAGCCGGTACTATGAATCGGCATGCTGCGCTCCCCCGGTTGCTGCCTGCACCGCTTCCAGAAAAATCATCTCCATGGAATTCCTAGCGGGCGTCATCGATCGAATCACGCACTGCGACTCGCGAGCCGCCGCCCAGATCCGCCGCTGCATTGCGTGCGTATCCCCGGCGATTTCCCATCCTTCCGGCTGCAAAGGACGAAAAGTCAGCCCCTGCCTCTCCAGCGATTCGGTCCACGCAGCCACCGGCCCGGCAATGCGCACCGTCATCGCTGGGGAAACCGGCCGCGACAACTCCTCCAGCGACTGCGACAGCACCACCCGTCCGGCCGCCAGGATCACCACATGGCTGCTGACGCTTTGAACATCGGGAAGAATATGCGTGCACAAAAGGACGCTCTTGCCATGGTCGCGAGCTAGAATTCGGATGCGACTGAGCATCGCGTCCCGCTCGTCGGGATCCAGCCCAGCCGTCGGCTCATCGAGGATCAATAGCGGCGGATCGTGCACCAGAGCTTGCGCGAATTTCAGCTTCTGTCGCATCCCGGTCGAATAGGTTTCCACGGTGCGATACCGTTCCTGCCCCGCGCCGCAGAAATCGAGAATCTCATGAGCTCGCCGCAGCCCTTCCAGGCGAGGCAGCGAATTAAGCCGAGCGGCAAACTGTACCGACTCGACACCCGTCAGACTTGGGACATAGCAATCGTCCTCCGGCATGAAGCCGACCTGCTGGCGAACCAACTTCCCTTGGACCGACGCATCGACTCCCAGGACATTCACCCGTCCGCTGCTGGCGCGAAGCAACCCAAGCACGATCTTGATCAACGTGCTCTTCCCAGCCCCATTGGGCCCCAGCAGACCAGTGACCCCAGCCGGGATGGTGGCGGTTATGTCCTGTAGAGCTCGCACCTTCCCGAAGGTCTTTGCAACCTTCTGGAACTCCATCACCTGGTCCGCTTGCGACAACGCTACCTCCCCATCCACTCACCAGACGCCCACCATCAGACTGGTCGGCTAGATCGCCGGACTTCCTGTGCTCTGCCCTGTTATTCTAACCGAGCCATCGACGCGATGTCGGCCGATCAGGTTCATCCCCGGATGGTGCACTTCGGAGCGTCGTAAGCGTTCTTGGTGTTTTCCAGCACCGCCAGCACCCAAAACCTCCCTTTTTTGGTCGGTCCTCCGGGCTTTGCAATGGACGGCGATCGTTTGAACCTATTAGACTGAATCGTTGCAGATTGTATCTGTCCCGCCTGATTCTCCGTCAGTGACCCCTGGGTGACCTTGGCCCTTCGAAGTCCCTGCAAGGATCGCCTTTATGCATCACCCGCCATCGCTCCTTGCCGTTTGGAATTGGACCGTCCGGAAGCTTCGCTACCTAGCCGTTGTCCTGATCTTCAGCCACTGCCAAGCGGCCGATCCCTCTGCCACTGTTGCATCCGTCAGCTTCATTCACGACGTTGTCCCTGTGCTGACCAAGGCAGGATGCAATGCGGGAATCTGCCATGCGAAAGCTGGCAACGGACAGAATGGTTTCCAGCTGTCCTTGTTGGGCTTCGAGCCGCAGGAGGATTACGACCATCTGGTTAAAGAGAGCCGTGGCCGGAGGCTATCGCTGGCTGCTCCAGAACAAAGTCTGCTGCTGCAGAAAGCATCGGGCATGGTCCCGCACCGAGGCGGCGTGCGTCTGCCAGTCGACTCCGAAGGGTACAACCAACTGCTCCACTGGATTCGACAGGGAGCCCCTTACGATGGCGCCTCAGCACCCAAACTTCAGTCGCTTGAGGTGCAGCCCGATCGAGGCGTCGCGGCACGAGGCAGTTCCGTGCGACTTCAGGTGTGGGGCCTATTTTCCGATGGCTCCCGGCGTGACGTGACCCGACTGGCGCTCTTTGAATCGAACGATCCTGCGATGGCCGAAGCGGCTCCCGACGGATCGGTGACCATCGGGCAAATCCCTGGCAAGGTGGCGATCATGGTTCGCTTTGAAGGTCAGGTCGCGGTGCACCATGCTGCCGTACCATTGGGTGAACCGGTGGTGACGGTTCCGCCAATTCGAAACTTTATCGATCAGCACTTGTTCCGCAATCTGCAGGAACTGGGGATCCCCCCTTCGCCGGTCTGTGACGATGCCACGTTCGCGCGACGCGTGGCACTCGACCTGGCCGGCCGATTGCCTAGCCCAGCCGAACTAGATGCGTACTGGGCGACTCCACAGGACCAGCGCCGCGATTGGTGGATCGAGCGGCTGATAGCCAGTGGCGAGTATGCCGATTTCTTCGCCAACAAGTGGACGGCGATGCTGAAAAATCGTCGCGATGACGCCAGCGATATCACTTCAAACTTCGCCTTTTACAGCTGGGTGCGCGACAGCCTGCTGGCTAACAAACCCTACGACACGATGGTGCGAGAACTCCTCGCCGCAACCGGCACCGTTCTCTCCAATCCACCAGTCGCCTGGTACAAACGGGTCAAGGATCCCAAGCAGCAGGTTGAAGATGTGGCCCAACTGTTCCTGGGAGTCCGCATGCAGTGCGCTCAGTGCCACCACCATCCATTTGAAAGATGGAGCCAGGAAGACTATTACCGCATGTCGGCCTTCTTCACCCAGGTGGGCCGCAAACCGACCTCGACTCGAGGCGAGGACAGCATCTTCCATAAGCGCGGGATCGCCACAGCGGTTCACGTGAAAACGGGAGCCAAATTGACGCCGGCTCCGCTTGGAAGCCCCCCACTGCAACTGCCACCCGATGAGGACCCTCGATTGAAATTGGCCGACTGGATGCGGGATCCCGCCAATCCATTCTTCGCCAAGTCCCTGGTCAATCGCTACTGGAAACACTTCTTCCGCCGAGGCCTGATCGAGCCAGAAGATGATATTCGCGACAGCAATCCCCCAAGCAACCCGGAACTCCTTCTTGCACTGGAATCCCATTTCCGCGACTCGGGATTCGACCTGAAAGATCTGGTGCGTACGATCGTTCGGTCCCATGCCTACCAGTTGAGCTCCCAGCCCACCGGTGGCAATCTCGTAGATCAGCAAAATTATTCGAGGTACTATCCCAGACGCTTGCAGGCGGAGGTCCTTTTGGACTCCGTCGATGACCTCACTGGCTCTCGGACTGATTTCGCCAATTTGCCCGCAGGGACCCGAGCGATTGCACTTCCGGACAACAGCTACAACAACGCATCGCCATTCCTTCGAGTCTTCGGCAGGCCGGAAAACGAAAGTGTCTGCGAATGCGAACGGATCCAGACTTCCAGCCTCGCTCAAAGCCTTCATCTGATCAATGCCGGCGATGTCAAAGCGAAACTCCAGAACCCACTGGGGCGGATCGAGCAGCTTTTGAAGGATCAGATCCCCGACGATCAGGCGGTCCGCCTGCTCTATCGCTCGGCCTTCGCACGCGATCCCAACGAAGGGGAACTGCGGACGGCGATCGAGTATCTGCAAACCGTTCCCAACGATGCTGCCGGCAATCCGATCGATCCTGCACGCGCCAAACGCGAAAACTACCAGGATCTCGTCTGGTCGCTGATCAACACCAAGGAATTCCTGTTCAATCACTGAGGATTCAGTCCGATGGCAGAGCGGCATTTTCGATCGAAAAGCAAGCTATCCCCAAGGCTCCTTCGATGGACCACCCTGGCAACCCTGCTCCCCTGCCTGCTGTCGTCCCAAGCAGTCGCTCAATCGGTCTGCCTTCCTCTGCCACGCTTGCTTTCGATCACTCCGACGGGAGGCAAGGTCGGAAGTGAAATCGAAGTGACGATTCAGAGCGAGCATGCGGAGCAGATCGAACAGCTGCGATTCCATCATCCTGGAATTGTCGCGACTGCGATCCAAGATCCAGCCACTGGAGAACAACTGGAGGATCGATTCCGCGTCCGCATCGCACCCGACGTCCCACCAGGACTGTACGAGGCCCGTGTTCTTTGTCGACTTGGAATCTCGGCGGCACGGATCTTCTCCGTGGGAACGCTCCCTGAGACCATCGCGCCCGGTGCCAACCATTCGGTCGCCTCAGCTTCTCAGGTCCAGATCAATACGATCGTAAACGCCACCTGCACCGCACGAGCCGTAGATCACTTTCGTTTTGAGGCTGTCGCAGGAACCCGCTACTGGATTCAGTGTGATGCTCGGGCGGTCGATTCCAAGCTAGATCCCGTCTTGATCGTGGCCGACTCCGAAGGCCGCGACCTAGTCGCCAGCCGCTCGGGTGACCGCATCGATCTGACAGCAACCACCGATGGCCCCATGCTGATCAAGGTCCACGACCTGACATTCAAAGGGGGACCCGGGTACTTCTATCGCCTCTCGATCCAGCCCATGGAAGCGGAGACCACCATCCCTTTGACCCCATCGGTCCAATCGGTCACCAGTTACAGCTGGCCGCCCGAAGGACTTCCCCAAGAGGCGCCTCTCCAGGAGCAATCTCCAGAAGAGGCAGCAGGCCCCTCGCAGACGATTTCACTCCCCTGCGACCTAGCAGGCTCGTTCTACCCAGCCGCCGATGTCGATCTTTACGAGTTCGACGGCAAGAAGGGAGAATCGTGGTGGATCGAAGTGGCTTCTGAACGGCTAGGAAGACCAACCGACGCAGCGGTGCTTGTGCAACGATGGGTGTCCGCTGCAGAAGGACAAGGGGAATGGACCGATCTATCGGAATTGTCCGATATCCCAAGTCCAATCAAACCTTCCTCCAATGGCTACGCTTACGATGGCCCTCCCTACGAAACCGGATCGGCTGACGCCCTTGGGAAAGTGGAGTTGCCGGAAGACGGCAGGTACCGGCTTCAGGTCCGAGACCTTTTTGGGGGCACCCGTGAGGACCGAAGGAACCGCTATCGCCTAGTCATCCGCAAGGCGCAGCCCGACTTCGCTCTGGTTGGCTGGGGAATGCACATGGAACTGAGAAATGGGGATCGAGCTGCCTTTTCGAAACCGTTGGCGCTGCGCCCCGGAGTCACCCAGCCAGTGGAGGTTGCCGTTTTTCGGCGTGATGGATTTGCAGGTGAAATCGAACTGGTGATGGAGGGATTGCCCCCAGGAGTCACCGCTCAGGGGCTCAAGATCGCCGCAGGGAAAACCCGCGGCGTCCTGCTGGTCACCGCCTCGGGAGAAGCTCCGCGTGGGATCGCCGATGCCCAGTGCTACGGGAAGGCGGTTATCGATGGCGTGGAAGTCCGTCGCCCCCTCCGCATGGCTCAGATGATCTGGCCCGTGGCGGATGCATGGAGCGAGATTCCGGTGCCACGTTTAGTGGCGGATCTCCCGGTATCGGTTTCCCCCTCCGAACCCTTCCCGCTGACACTGGAACCGCAGGAATCCAAAGTCTACGAGGTCGTTGCCGGACAGAAAGTCGCGATTCCCATGAAGGTGACAAGACGAGCTGAATTCTCTGGATCGACGCTGCAGTTGCGGACGATGGGAGAAGGGTTCGAACAGATGCCACGCTGGGATCTTCCGATCCAAAGCGACCAAGTCGAAGCAGTGATCGATACAGCAGCACTGAAGATTCCCCCTGGCGACCACGCGCTGGCATTTTATGGCGCTGCGGTGGCCAAGTATCGCTACAATCCAACCGACGTGGAGGGAAGCGAACGGGTGCTGAAGGAGGCGCAGGAGGTGGCCAACGCCGTAGGTCAGGAAGTTGAAAAACTCAATACCCAGGCCAGCCAGGGCACTGCCGAGGCGAAGGAAGCGGCGATGAAACAACTGCAGGAGTCGCAGAAGAAGAAAGAAGTCGCGCAGCAGCGGGTCCAAAAAATGACCGCCAGACATCAGGCTGCTAAGGAAAAAGCCAATCCCAGAGATACAGCGGAGATCGTTGTATCCCAACCGATACGTATTCGCGTCAAGCCGGCGGAGCAGCCATGAACAAGTCACATCCCATGCCGCAATGTCACTGCCCTGGCCCCACCGGAATGGGACCGGACGCCAGCACCAATCGGGGCAGCCCATACCCAAGCCGAAGAGGCTTTCTGCAGATGGGCCTGGCCGGCTTTGGCAGCCTCAGCCTTCCCGGACTGCTCCGCCTCCGATCCGCACAAGCCGCTAGTCCCACCAAAGCGCCGACGGCTGTCATCATGGTCTGGCTTCCCGGTGGCTGCTCACACCTAGATACCTACGATCCCAAACCAGACATCTCCAGCGACTATCGCGGCCCCTTCTCGACGATTGCCACAAAGATCCCCGGCGTCCGTTTCACCGACCTGCTCCCCAGACAGGCGGCCATCGCCGACAAGATCGCTGTGCTTCGATCGATGCGCCAAACCGCCGCTGGTCACCCCGCAGGCTCGATGCAGATGCTTTCCGGCGATCCTGATACGAGGGACAAGCCCAAGCCGAAGTATCCAGACTGGATGACGGTCACCAATTACCTGCGGTCGAAAGAGGGCCCGCGGCAGCATCCCCTGCCGAGATACGTAGGGGTCAATCCTCCTCTGGAATACAACGGCCCAGCCTATGTCGGCGACGCCTACTCTCCCTTCACCGTCAGCGGCGATCCGAACGCTCCCAATTTTTCGGTTCCCAACATCGGCTTGAGCGATGCGGGGGAAGTCCGACGACTCGATCGACGAGCACAGCTTCGCCGCAATCTTGATACCCTCCAGCGTTCCTTCGACCGATACGGGGAACTCGATGCGCTCGATCAGTTCGAACAGCAGGCGATGTCGCTACTGACCAGCCCCGAGACGCGAGAAGCCTTCGACCTGTCCAAAGAAGACGACGCCACACGCGATCGCTATGGACGAAATGCCTGGGGCCAACAGCTTCTGATGGCTCGTCGCCTAGTGGAAGCGGGTGTCGAGGTGATGACCACCCAACTCAGTGGACCGCTCTGCGGGCGGGTCGGTAACTGGGATGACCATGCGGTCAACCATCATGTGTTCGACGCCCTCCGTTTCCGCGCTGCCGCTTACGACCAAGCCGTCACCGCACTGATCGAGGACATCTACCAGCGTGGACTCGACCAACGCGTCCTGGTTGTCGTCACTGGCGAGTTTGGAAGAACTCCCAAGATCGAGTATTCGCCCAGTACCGGGGAAGGCAATGCCAGCGCCCCCGCAGGGACGATTCAGCCAGGACGTGATCACTGGCCTCGAGGCTTCTCCAATATTTGGGCGGGTGGTGGTATCCGCACCGGGCAGGTGATCGGAGCGACCGACAAGCTGGGAGAGGACGCGATCGAGCGGGTGTGTTCGGCAGGAGATTTCCTGGCGACGATCTACCATCACCTTGGGATCGATGCGGCCAACACCCTAATCACCGATTTCAACGGTCGCCCCACCCCCGTCGTCGACCATGGACGTCCGATCCCCGAGCTGATCCGCGGCTAGACGGCCCATCGGTATGCGGACGTCGGCTTGCTTAGACGACCTATCCCACCTCTTGCACTAGCCACCATCGCCAGATCGTGGACGTACGGAAGTGACGTACCTACGAAGCTCTCCACCGCGTGGCCGCGGTGGCTACGAAGAGGCAGCT
>Ga0068872_10003554_pt1 | contig 11878 bp, 10 predicted proteins | sample NOAtaG_7_FD_66441 | JGI IMG/M metagenome (GOLD analysis project Ga0068872, IMG submission 66441) | Freshwater lake microbial communities from Lake Erie, under a cyanobacterial bloom - NOAA_Erie_Diel1S_2200h metaG | ecosystem: Environmental > Aquatic > Freshwater > Lake | place: USA: Ohio, Lake...
AGGCGCAGCGCCTCGCGGCCGACCGACAGGCCCGCGGCCAGGCGCGCGCCCAGCCAGCCCTCCGGCCCCATCACCATCGGCAGGCACTCGCGCAGCAGCACGCGCGCGCAGGCCGCGGCGCCGAGGACGAGGCCGCTGCCCATCACGCCGAGGACGATGAACTGCGCGAGCGACGGGAAGCCGGCCAGCGCGACGAGGACGGAGACGGCGGCCGCGAGCGGCGCGAGCGCGCGCAGCAGGATCCAGCCCTGCCCGCCGGTCCAGCCCGGCGCCACGCGCGCCCGGCGCAGAAGGACGAGGAAGCCCGCGCAGGCGCAGGCCGTCCACAGGGCCAGCAGCGCCTCCGCGTAGTCGAGCGCGGCGCCGGCGCGCATGGCCGCCCAGTCGGCGGCGAGCAGCCCGGCGAGCGGCAGGAGGGCGCGCACGAGGGCTTCCGCCTCGGCGTCGCCGAGCGCGGGCAGGCGCCAGCCCGGCCGTCCCGGCACCAGGGCGAGGCGCAGCGCCCAGCGCAGCGCCATGAAGAGCCCGGCGCCGGCGAGCGTCCAGAAGACGAGCGCGCGCACGGTTGCGTTCGGCAGCATGCCCTCGTCGGGCAGCGCGCGCAGCGCGAGGAAGGCCGCCACCGCCCAGGGAAGGGCGAGCCGGGCCCATTCGGCGCCGGCGGCGAGGATGCGCGCCGATGCGAGCGCCGGGGCCGGGTCGCCGCCCCAGGCGAGGCCCAGCCGCGCGCGGAACCGCTCGAGCACCCGCAGCAGGAAAAGGGCGGCGGCGTAGCCGATGCCCGCGAGGAATGCGACGAACAGCGCCGCGTGGAGAACCTCTGGCTCGGCGACCAGCCGCCCCGCCCAGACCTCGAGCGAGAGCTGCACCACGGCCAGGATCTGCGCCGCCTCGCCCGCCGCGCGAAGCCAGTTGCGCGGGTCGAGCGGCGTCGGCTTCGCCTCGAGCAGCGTGCGCGCCAGCGCCTCGAAGCGCTTGCCGGAGAGCTGGTCGAGCATCTGCTCCATGCGCGCGGAGGCGAGGTCCGCCTGGCGGATCCAGCCCTCGGCCTGGCCGAGATTGGCCTCCAGCACGCGCCGGCGGCGCGCGACGTCCTCGGCTTCGCCGCCCTCGGCGGGCTTGCCGAGCGCCTCCAGCAGGCCGCGCTGCGCCTCGGCCTCGGCACGGGCCGTGGCGCGCAGCTGGTCGACATCCGCGCGCAGGCGCAGCGCCTGCTCGGCGAGGCGCTGCACGGCGGACTCGCTGAGCCGAAGGCTGACGGCCTCCCGCAGCATCGATTCGACGCTGCGCTCGATCTCGACGAAGCGCGCGCGGATCCGCTCGGGCTCGATCTCCGCCGCGGGCGACGGGGCCGGGGCGACGGCGAGGAGGATCGCCGCCGCGGCGACGAGGAGCGCGCGGCGCAGGAGCTCAGCCACCGCGCGCCTCCCGCACGAGCGTGGTCTTGCCGCCGCGCACGAACTCGATGCGGTTCGGGAAGAGCGAGGCGACCTGCCGGCGATGCGAGACGACGATCATCGTCTTCTCGCGCAGCTCGGCGAGCAGCGCGGCGGTGATCGCCATCTCCCCGGCCTCGTCGAGCGAGTTGAGGGATTCGTCGAGGATCACGCAGGGCGGGCGCGCGAGGAAGGCGCGCGCGATCGCGATGCGCTGCTGCTCGCCGCCGGAGAAGGGCTCGCCCTTCTCGCTGACCTGCGTCTCGCGCCCGGCGGGGTCGAGGCTCAGCCGCGCGCCGAGCCGCGATTCCTCGAGCACGCGGCGCAGCCGCGCATCGTCGGGCGACTGCGAGAGCGCGACGTTGTCGTGGACGGTGCCCGGCACGAAGGCCGGGTTGGCGCGCATGAAGAAGAAGAGCCGCTTGCGGTCGGCGAGGGTGAACGTCGTCACGTCGTGGCCGCCGATCGTCACGCGCCCCGCGGCGGGCACCTGCAGGCCGAGCAGCACGGAGATGATCGTCGTCTTGCCCGAGCCCGAGTCGCCGAACAGGCCCATCTTCTCGCCCGGCTCGATCGCGAAGGAGATGCGGTCGAGGATCGTGTCGCCGCGCGGGTTCTTGACGGTGACCTCGTCGAACGCGATGCGGCCCCAGGACGGGCGCGGCGCGGCGACTTGCGTGGGCGCGCCGGGCAGCGGCCGCTGGCTCACCGAGGCGTTGGCCGAGATGCGCGCGAGCGCGGCGCGCGCGTCGTTGATCATCGGCCAGGCCTCGCCGATCTGCGACAGGCAGGGGAAGATCAGCATCGTGTAGTAGGCGAAGACCAGGAACTTGCCGACCGGCGGCGCGTCGTCGCCGGCGAGCAGCATGAGGATGACGAGGCACAGCGCCGCCGACACGCCGATCACGAACTGCATCGTCGCGTGGTAGCGGCTGTGGCGCATCCACAGCAGCCGGTTGAGGCCGTAGAGCCTGCGCGCCAGCGCCGTGGTGCGCGTCAGGAACACGGTCCTGAGGCCGGAGAAGCGCAGGTCGAGGTTGCGCTGGTAGATCGTCGCCAGCAGGCCGAGGAAGGCCTGCTCGTGGCCGATCTTCACGAGGAAGCGCTTCTTGCGCCACAGCGCGTAGAGCGCGATCCCGGCCGTGAGCAGCAGGATCTCCACGAGCAGGAACCAGAACAGCCAGGGCTCGACGAACCAGACGACGACGAGCATGAGCGTCATCTGCAGCGACGCCATCCCGGTGGCGACGATCGCCTCGCGCATCAGCCGCTGCACCGCCTCGACGTCGCTCGACGCCGCGGCGAGCACCGCGCCGGGCCCGGTCTCGCTCAGCGCGCGGTACGGCCCGCGCAGCAGGGTGGCGACGATCGAGCCGCGGATGGAGCGGATCACGCGCTCGCTCATGCGGCTGATCGTGAACTCGGTGGAGATCATCGAGCAGAAGACGACGAGCTCCAGCGCCACGATCATCCCGGCATAGAGCCAGAGCCGGTCGAAGGAACCGGCCGTCGCGGCCTCGAGCCGCGCGAACAGGGTGCCGGGCGCCGGGGGCTCGATCAGCGACTTGATCGGGATCGGCCGCAGCACGATGGCGACGCTCTGGCAGGCGGCGATCGCGAAGGCGACGGCGATGGCCCGGCGCCAGAGGGGGTTGTGGCGGCGGAGGAGCCGGTCGATCTCGGCTAGGAACATGCGCGTGCTGGACCTCGGGCGATGCGGGACGACCGCTCGCCGCCCCGTCGGCGGAACGTCGCTCCGCCCGGCGCGCCTGTCGAGGGTTTATGCGCCCGCGCCGCCGACCGGCAGGGAAGCCAGCCCCTGCTCCAGCCCGGTCGCGGCCGCCACGCCCAGCGCATGGCGCGCGGCCGTGGGATCCCCCGCCGAGACCCGGATGTCGCCGGGCCGCGGCGGCGCGCGCAGGACGCGCGGCGTCCGCCCGGCGCGCCGCGCCATCGCGTCGAGGAGCTGGTGCAGCGTGACCGCGCGGCCGGTGCAGACGTTGAAGGCGTCGAAGCGCGGCGCCCGCGCGTCCTCCAGCCGCCGCATCGCCGCGAGGAGATGCGCGACCACGTCCGCCACGTAGACGAAGTCGCGGCGCTGCGCGCCATCGCCGTTGATGGTCACCGGCTCGTCGCGCGCGAGCCGGTCCGCGAAGATCGACACCACGCCCGAATAGGGCGAGGCCGGGTCCTGCCCCGGGCCGTAGACGTTGAAGAACCGCAGCGCCGTCGCGCGCGCCGCGCCCTCCCCCGCCGCGGCCGCGGCGACGCGCTCGCCCGCCAGCTTGTCTGCGCCGTAGCCGGAGATCGGCCGCGTCTCGCTCTCCTCGCGCACGACGCCGGGCGCGTCGCCGTAGACGGCCGCCGAGGACGCCAGCACGACCGGCAGCGGCGCGGCCCCGGGCCTGCGCGCGGCCAGGAGCGCGTTGCGCGCACCGCCCAGGTTGACCGCGCGGGCGCGCTCCGGCTCCGCGAGGCAGCGCGGCACGGAGGCGATCGCGGCGAGGTGGAAGATGCCGTCGCAGCCGCGCGCCGCGGCCGCGACCTCCGCCGCGTCCGCGACGTCGCCCACGCGCAGCTGCGCCCAGGGATCGAGCCCGGAGCGCCGCCCCGTCGACAGGTCGTCGAGCACGTCGACCTCGTCGCCGCGCGCCAGCAGCGCGCGCACGAGATGCCCGCCGATGAACCCGCAGCCACCGGTGACGAGATAGCGCCGCATCCGACCTCCGACGCCGGCGCCGTCGCGACGGAACTAGGACCTCCGCGCGATTGCCGGCCGATAAAGCGGCGGGGATGATCCGCCGGCATGGCCCATGGATCGGCGGACAAGACGGCGCGCGCGGCGATGCGCCCCGGGAGCGGAAAAGCCAACGCGTCCAGCGCGCTATGCGTCAACGCGCTCAGCGTCGACCTTGAGGACTACTTCCACGCGGAGGCGCTCGCCCCGGTCGCGCCGCGCGAGTCCTGGGACAGGCTCGCGCCGCGCTGCGCGCGCGCGACGGACGAGCTGCTCGCGATGTTCGCGCAGGCCGGGGCGCGCGCGACGTTCTTCGTGCTCGGCTGGGTGGCGCGCCGGGACCCCGCGCTGGTGCGGCGCATCGCGGCCGCGGGCCACGAGGTCGCGAGCCACGGCATGGAGCACGTGCGCGTCGACCGCCAGGACGCGGAGCGCTTCCGCATCGACGTCGCGTCGTCGCGCGCGCTGCTGGAGGACATATCGGGCACGCGCGTCGCCGGATACCGCGCCCCATGCTTCTCGATCGGCGCCGGCCAGTTCTGGGCCTATCCGATCCTCGCGGAGGCGGGCTACGCCTACAGCTCGAGCGTCTATCCGGTGCGCCACGACGCCTATGGGCTGCCCGGCGCGCCGCGCACGCCCTTCCGCCCGCGCGAGGCGCCAGGCCTGGTCGAGCTCGTGCTGCCGACGCTGGCGCTGGCGGGCCGCGGCCTGCCGGCGGGCGGCGGGGGCTTCTTCCGCCTGCTGCCCTACGCCGCCTCGCGCTGGGCGATCGCGCGGGTCAACCGCGCGGAGCGCCGGCCCTGCATCTTCTACATGCATCCATGGGAGATCGACCCGGGCCAGCCGCGCATTGGCGCGTTGCCGGCGCGCAGCAGGCTGCGGCACTACCTCAACCTCGGGCGAACGGCGCCGCGGCTGCGCAGGCTGCTCCGCGACTTCCGCTGGGACCGGATCGACGTGGTCCACGCAGCGAATCTCGCCGCGCCCGGCGCGCTGCCGGCCTGGTCGCCGGCGGATCCGGCGACGCGCTGACCGGGCCGCCGAAGGCATCGGCACCGGTCGACTTTGCGGAGGGAATGGTGGGCGCTACAGGGATTGAACCTGTGACCCCTTCCATGTCAAGGAAGTGCTCTCCCGCTGAGCTAAGCGCCCGCAAAAGCGGGGCGGACTATATCCACGGGCGACCCGAAATCAAGCATCGTTCCCGGCCGCCCGGCGCGCCGGGTGACAAGCCGGGTCGCCACGGGCTAGATCCATGCGCTCACCAGGCGACGCGACATGGATGCCGGCCCAGCCATCGACCCGCTCGACCCGCCCTTCGTCGTGAGGCTGCCCGCGATGGCCTCCGCGCCGGTCGTCTTCGCCTCGCCGCATTCGGGCCGGGTCTATCCCGAGGCCTTCCTGCGCGCCTCGCGCATCGACCCGCTTGGCCTGCGCAGCTCCGAGGACGCGTTCATCGACGAGCTCTTCGCCGACGCGCCCGCGCTCGGCATGCCGATGATCGAGGCCCGCTTCCCGCGCGCCTATGTCGACGCCAATCGCGGCCCCTGGGAGCTGGATCCCGGCATGTTCGCCGACCGCCTGCCCGACTGGGTCGAGGCCGACAGCCCGCGCGCCGCCGCCGGGCTCGGCACGATCGCGCGCGTGGTCTCCGACGGCGAGGAGATCTACGCCGGCAAGCTGCGCTTCGCCGAGGCGCGCAGCCGCATCGAGGCGCTGCACATCCCCTACCACCGGCGGCTCGACGAGCTCGTCGAGGAGGCGCGGGCGGGATGGGGCACGAGCCTGCTGGTCGACTGCCACTCGATGCCCTCCTCCGCCGCGCCCTCGCCCGCCGGTCTCGGCGGCGGGCGCGCCGGCTTCGTGATCGGCGACCGCCACGGCAGCGCCTGCGACGGCGGCATCGTGGCCGTGGTCGAGGACGCGCTGCGCGCGCGCGGCCACAGCGTGACGCGCAACGATCCCTATGCCGGCGGCTTCACCACGCGCCGCCACGGCCGCCCGTCGGCGCGGCGCCACGCGCTGCAGGTGGAGGTCAACCGCGCCCTCTACATGGACGAGGCGCGGCTCGAGCCGCTGCCCTGCTTCGCGGCGCTGCGCGACGACCTGCGCCACGCGATGGCGGCGCTGCGGGACCACATGCGCGGCGCGGCGGCGCCGGCGGAGGGCGAGGCATGAAGCTCAATCTCGGCTGCGGCTCCAACCGCAGGGAAGGCTACGTGAACGTCGACCGCGAGGCCGTGCTCGCGCCGGACCTCGTGGTCGACCTCGAATCCTTCCCTTGGCCCTGGCCCGACGACAGCGTCGACGAGGTGCTCATGCACCACGTGCTGGAGCATCTCGGGCGCGACACGGCGACCTATCTCGGGATCGTGCGCGAGCTCTACCGCGTCTGCCGCCACGACGCGCGGCTGCGCATCGTGGTGCCGCATCCGCGCCACGACCTCTTCCTCAACGACCCCACGCATGTGCGGCCGGTGACGCCGGAGAGCCTCGAGCTCTTCAGCAAGGCGCGCAACCGCAAGTGGGCGGCCGAGGGCGCGGCCAACTCGCAGCTCGCGCTGTTCCTCGACGTCGACTTCGAGATCGTCTCCGCGAACATCCTGCCCTCGGAGCCCTGGCGCTCGCGCTACGCGCGCCGCGAGATCGACGCGAAGGCGCTGGCCGAGGCCGCCCGCCAGTTCAACAACGTGATCGAGGAGACGACGATCGTCCTGCGCGCGGTGAAGGCCGCGCCGGGATGAGCGCCCGGCCCGGGCCGGGCGGCGGCGGCGGCGCGCCGCCGCGCGCGGCGCTCCTCGCCGCGGCCATGGAACGCCACAGGCGTGGCGCGCTCGGCGAGGCGGCGGCGCTCTACCGCCGCGTCCTGGCGCTCGACCCGCGCGACTTCGACGCGCTGCACATGCTGGGCGTCGTCGCCGCGCAGCGCGGCGACGGCGACGAGGCCATCGCCCTTCTCTCCGCCGCCGCCGCGGCGCGGCCATCGAGCGCGCGGGCGCGCTTCAACCTGGGTGGCGCGCTGATGGCCGCGGACCGCCTGCGCGAGGCGATCGCCGCCTACGACGCGGCCGTTGCGGCCGAACCCGGCCACGCCGCGGCGTGGACCAATCGCGGCACCTGCCTGCTGCGCCTCGGCGAGGCGACGGAGGCCGCGCGCAGCCATGCCCGCGCGGTGGCGCTCGATCCCGGGGCGCCCGAGCCGCGCTTCAACCTCTCGCAGGCGCTGCTGGTCGCCGGCCGGCTCGAGGAGGCCTGGCCCGGCTACGAGGCGCGGCTGCGCACCGCGGAGCTCGCGCCCTTCGCGCGCCATGGCGGCGTCGCGCGCTGGGATGGCGGGCCCTGCGACGGGCGGCGCGTCCTGCTCTACGCCGAGCAGGGCATGGGCGACACGATCCATTTCGCGCGCTACGCGCCGCTGCTCGCGGGGCGCGGCGCGCATGTCGTGCTCGAGGCGCAGGCACCGCTCCTGCCGCTGCTCGCGCGGCTCGAGGGCGTGGCCGAGCTCCGCGCGCAGGACGGCGCGCCGCCGCCGGCCGTCGACCTCGCCTGCCCGCTGCCGAGCCTGCCCCTGGCCTTTTCGACCACGCTCGCCACGATCCCGTCGCCGGGCGGCTACCTTTCCGCCGATCCCGCGCGCGTCGCGCTCTGGCGCCAGCGCCTCGGCCCGGCGCGGCGGCCGCGCGTCGCCATCGCCTGGCGCGGCAGCGCGGCGCATCGCAACGACGCCAGCCGCTCGATCGACCTGGCGCGCCTCGCGCCCCACCTGCCCGCCGGCATCGAATACCTGTCGCTGCAGAAGGACATGCGCGCCGGGGACGCCGCGGCGCTGCGCGCGATCCCCGGCGCGCGCGACCTCGGCGCGTCGCTGGAGGACTTCGACGACAGCGCCGCGCTCTGCGTGCTCGCCGACCGCGTGGCCTGCGTCGACACGAGCCTCGCGCATCTCGCCGGCGCGCTCGGCCGGCCCGTGGACGTGCTGCTGCCCTTCGCGCCGGACTGGCGCTGGCTGCTCGGGCGGCGCGACAGCCCCTGGTACGCCAGCGCGACGCTGCATCGCCAGGACGCGCCGGGAGGATGGCCTGCGGCACTTGCCTCGCTCGCGCGCGACCTCTCGGCGCTGGCGCGCGACGCGGGCTGAGCCTCCGCCGGCCTCAGTGGCCGGAGAGCACCAGCAGCTTCACCGGCATGACGACGACCTGCACGCGCAGCAGCACCGCATGGACCACGCCGACCGCGTCGACCGCGTGCAGCGCCAGGCGCTTCAGCGCGCCCGTCTCCTTCGCGGCGATGGCCTCGTGGTTGCTCGAGTAGGCGTTGACGACGCAGCTGCTGCCGCGCGGCACGTCGTCGAGGCCACCGGCGTAGAGCGGCTCGAGGAAGACCAGCACCGTCCCGGGCCGCGCCGACTGCGTGGCGTCGACCAGCGTCTCCGAGGCGCGGAACTGGCCCGCGGCGATGAACTCCTGGACATGGGTGACGACCAGCGGGATGACCGAGAACGGCTTCGACATGCACGCCGCCTCCGCGACCATGCCGGGCCGCATCACCTGCGCCTCGATCTGGCTGAAGGCGGCCTGCAGCGTCGGCCGCTCGCCGCCATCCGGGACCATCAGCCCGGCGGGGCGCGCGAAGGGGTTCACGAAGTCGCCGACCTTGAGCGCGAACTGCTCGACGCGCCCGGAGACGCCGGCGCGCACGACCGTCTTGTCGAGCTCGACCACCGCCTGGTCGCGCGCGGCCTCGGCGCTCGCCTTCTGCGCCGGCAGCAGGGTGGAGACGCGCGTCTCGGCGGCGCCGCGCGCCGCGACGGCGGCGGCGAGGGCGCCCTCGCGCGCCTTCACGTTGTTCTGCAGCCGCTCGATCTCCCGCACCGCGACGACGTCGGCGTTGCGGCGGCGAAGCGCCTCCTTCGTCTCCAGCTCGTCCTGGGCCTGGCGCAGCGCGGCATCGGCCTGCTCGACCTGCCCCGCGGAGGCGGCGATGTCGGCGCGCGCGACGGCCATCGCGGCGTCGATCTCCGCGATGCGGCGGTTGGCGGTCTCGAGCGCCGTGCGCTGCCTGGAATCCTCGAGGCGGAAGATCGGGTCGCCGGCCTTCACGTCCTGGCTCAGCTTGACGTGGATCTCGGACACGCGGCCCGCGACCTCGGACACGATCGGCACCGTGCGGAAATAGTAGGTCGCCGAGACGCTGGTCGGGTGGTTGTAGAAGATCACGGTGATCAGGCCGATGGTCAGCAGCGCGCAGGCGGTGATGCCCCAGCGCAGCTCGAACCAGACCGAATAGAGCGTGATCTCCTTGCCGATCCGCCTGCCCTGCACGTAGCGGCGGAACAGGTAGTCCGGCAGGACGGTGAGCATCGAGCAGACGAGGAGTTCGAGCATGGCCTACCCCTTCTCCCCGGCGCGCGGCGCCTCGGGCGGGGCGGGCGGCGCCTCCGGCGCGCGTGCCGCGGCGGCATCGGCGCCCTTCTCCAGCGCGCGCGCCACGCGGTCGAACATGCCCCCGAAGTCCGGGATCCGGATCAGGGCAAGCAGCAGCCCCGCCACCCAGAACATGTGGATATGGGTGAAGAGCGAGAGCAGGCAGAGCACCGCGACAAGCTCGAACTGCAGCTTGTGGCCCTTGTGCGCCATGCGCTCGGGCAGCGAGTGCAGGCGGAAGAAGAGGCTGCCGAGCACGAGCACGATGGCGACGACGATCACCGCGGTGACCACGAGGAGCCCATCCGACCCGTCCGGCCCGGGCAGGAAGCCCGGCAGGTGGTGCGGTGCTGCTGGATGGATCTGCGCCATGTGCCCCCCGGCTCGCCTCTGGCGGATTGATGCGGCCTCGCGCCGGGCCGCGTCAAGGCCGCGATCGGCCCGCGGCTAGGCCAGGAGCGACGCGAGCGAGAGCACGAGCAGCGCCGCCATGGCGAGGTTGAAGCGCCTGAGCCGCCGCGCGTCGGAGAGGAGCGGCCTGATCGCCACGCCGAACCCTGCCCAGATCGCGGCGCTCGGCAGCCCGACGATCGCCATCACGACCGCCAGCGCGGCGATGTCCGCGGCGGAGGCCTCGCGCGGCGCATAGGCGGCGACCGCGCCGATGGTCATGATCCAGGCCTTGGGGTTGACCCACTGGAACAGCGCCGATTGCAGGAAGGTGATCGGCCGCCGCGCGCCGGGCCCCTGCGCGTCGCCCTGCCCATCGCCGGCCGAGCGCGCGATGCACCAGGCCAGCCAGAGCAGGTAGGCGCCGCCCGCGACGCGCAGCGCGTCGTGCAGCGCCGGCGCCGCGCGGAACGCCTCGCCGACGCCGAGCGCCGCGGCCACCAGCATCGCCACGCAGCCGAAGGCGATCCCGAGCAGCTGCGGAACGCTGCGCCGGAACCCGTGGTTGGCGCCGGAAGCGAGCAGCAGCGCGTTGTTGGGCCCCGGCGTGACCGAGACCACGAAGACGAAGCCCGCGAAGCCGAGCAGCAGCGCGGGCGTCACGAGTGGCGCCGGCGTGGCGTCGACTGGGGCATGCGCGCAGGAGAACATGGCCACGCGGCGCATGCCAGCTTCGCGGAGAAACGAAGCCGGGGAGCGACGCCATGCGCGCGGATCAGGTGACCGAGAGGCTCGCCGCGGGCCAGCCGGGGCACTCGATCGCGTCGTCGCGGCCATGCTCGTCGCGCGGCAAGCGCGTGTCCCGCATGGCCGCCACGCACGACGCCGCAGGGGCATCGAGGCGTCGCGCTAGCCAGACGTCCGCTCGCAGAGGTGGAAGACGGACCGCGTCGGGGCGGTCACGCGCCGCGACAGGACCCGCCAGCCCGATCGCTCCAGCGCCGCCTCCCAGCCGCTCACGGGCAGCCCGCGCGTTCCGAGTTCCCACTTGTGTCCGTAGGGATGGGTCTCGGGAACGTACCTGCGGAATGCTTCGCGCCACTTCGCGAACAGCGTCGCCAGCGCCTGGTGGGGGGAGAGCATGAACTCCCCGTACAGCATGAACCCGCTGAACGGCACGGAGACGAGGAGGTACCTGCTGCCGGTGGCGTGGAACTCGCGCAGGATCTCCTCGGCACGCCCGCGTTCGATGTGCTCGAGCGTCTCGCAGCAGATGATCAGGTCGAACTTCTCGTCCAGCGCCGGGAAGCCGGCGGTGAGGTCGCACTGCACGTGGGGGCAGTCGGGCTGGTCGAAGTCCCTCTCTATGTAGTCGAGGGTCGTCACCGAATACCCGATATTCGCCAGCAGCGCCGTGACATAGCCGCCGGCGGGACCGACCTCGAGTATGTTACGGACATCGAGGTCCCCGATCATGTGGATCTGCACGTTCTGGTGGCGGATCCGCTTCGGCGAGTAATAGCCGAACCACCACGCCTTGTTCCTGAGCGGATCGCGCCCCTTGCCCGCGCCAGGCGATCCTGTGTCGTCCATGCTCCAGCTCCGTCCGGATGGCCGACCCATGGCCGACCTTTCGAAAATGCAGGCTGCCACGAACCGGCGCTCGGTCGCAAACCCGGGCGTGGACGGCGCGCGGATCAGGCCGCGCTGCGCGCGAGCAGCTCGCGCATCGCGGCGAGGAAGTCGCCCGGCGCCTCCTGCGGCACGGCGTGGCCGATGCGCGGGAGCAGGCGCCGCTCGTAGGGGCCGGAGAAGCGGCGCGCCTGCGCGTCGGTCGCGGGGGCCGGCGTGACGCCGTCCGCGGCGCCGTGGAGGTTGATCGTCGGCAC
>Ga0068872_10003557_pt1 | contig 11873 bp, 8 predicted proteins | sample NOAtaG_7_FD_66441 | JGI IMG/M metagenome (GOLD analysis project Ga0068872, IMG submission 66441) | Freshwater lake microbial communities from Lake Erie, under a cyanobacterial bloom - NOAA_Erie_Diel1S_2200h metaG | ecosystem: Environmental > Aquatic > Freshwater > Lake | place: USA: Ohio, Lake...
GCGGCCAAGCGGTCGGGCGCAAGCGCCTCGGGTGGCAAGGCGATGAACGCGTCGATCCGCCGGCGCATCCGCTCCAATGTGTCTTGGAAGGCCAGCAGCTTGACGGCATCCGGGGCATCGCCGGCGCTCGGGTCGTCGTAGCCCCAATGGGCGGTCGCGGGTGCGCCCGGGAACACCGGGCAGGCCTGGTCGGCGGCGCCGCAGACCGTGATCACAAGGTCGATGCGCGGTGCGCCAGGGCCCCGGAGTTCGTCCCAGCTCTTGCTGCGCAGGCCGTCCGTGGCGATGCCGGCCTCCTGCAGCGTGCGCAGCGCGAGGGGGTTGGGGCGGCCCTCCGGGCGCGGGCTGCTGCCGGCGGAGTGTGCGACGAATCGACTCCCACCCGCATGGTGGAGGTAGCCCTCCGCGAGGATGCTGCGGGCGGAGTTGTGGGTGCAGAGGAACAGCACGGAGATCGGGGTAGGGGAGTCCATGGCAAGCGCTACCGACAGAAAGGGGCTACGGTAATATCACCACATGGATGTTTCACGCACTTTGCTGTTTGCAGCCTCGGTCGTCCTCCTGTCGGCGGCGACCGTCCCGTCGCCTGCTGCCACACCTGCTGCCACGCCCGCCGCCACCCCGGTCGCACAGACCGCCGACGCCCGGGCCTCGGCCTTCTTCGAGCGCGCCTTCGATGAACGCGTCGCCGCGAGCCCGGAGTTCGCGGCGCAGCTCGGCCAGCGCCTGCGCTACGGCGAATGGACGCCGCTCACGGAGGCGGAGCGTGCCGCCAGCCTCGAACGCACCCGCCGCCAGCTCGCCGAGCTCGAACGCGACATCGACCGTGCTGCGCTCGCACCGCAAGGGCAGCTCTCGCACGACATCTTCGCCGCCAACGCCAAGCGGACGATCGCAGGGGCCGAGTGGCAGTACCACGGCTATGTCTTCGACCAGATGAACGGTATGCAGTCGCGCATCCCGGCGTTCCTCATCAACACCCATCGGGTGGAGAGCGTGGCGGACGCCGAGGCCTACATCGCACGCCTCGAGGGCGTTTCGAGGCGGGTCGACGACGCGATCGCCTGGGCGACCGAGTCCGAGCGCCGCGGCGTCCTGCCGCCGAAATTCGTGTTCCCGTATGTGGCCTCCGACGCGCGCAACGTCATCACCGGCGCGCCGTTCGGCGCCGCTGCAGGCGCCGACGTGGCGCCCGGCACGGTGGCCGAAAGCCCCTTGTGGGCCGACATCAAGGGGAAGGTCGGCGCGCTGCAGACCGATGAGGCGACGCGCGTGCGGTTGCTGGCCGCAGCGGAGCGCGCGTTGCGCGGCTCGGTGGAGCCTGCCTATCGCCGCATCATCGCGTATGCCGAAGGCGCCGAACGGCGCGCCGGCACCGACGATGGCATCTGGCGCTTGCCGGAGGGCACGCGCTATTACGACCACCTGCTCGCGGGGTACACCACCACCTCGATGACGGCGGAGGAGATCCATGCCGTCGGGCTCGCGGAGGTCGCGCGCATCGAGGGCGAGATGCGCGCGATCATGCAGCAGGTCGGCTTCAAGGGCGCCCTGCCGGAATTTTTCGAGGCAGTGCGCAAGGACCCGCGCTTCTACTATCCCGACTCACCGGAAGGCAAGGCGGCCTACCTCGCGGAGGCGACCCGCGTGATCGACGACATGCGCACCCGCTTGCCGCAGCTTTTCCGCACGCTGCCGAAGGCGCCGATGGTCGTGAAGGCCGTCGAGCCGTTCCGCGAGAAGTCGGCGGGCAAGGCGTTCTACTCGGCGCCCTCCGCCGATGGCAAGCGCCCGGGCGTCTATTACGCCAACCTCTACCGCATGGCCGACATGCCGAAGTACGAGCTGCCGGCGCTCGCCTACCACGAGGGCATCCCGGGCCATCACATGCAGCTCGCGATCGCAGGCGAGCTCGATGCATTGCCGCGCTTCCGCCGCTTCGGCGGGTTCACGGCGTATTCCGAGGGCTGGGGCTTGTACACCGAACGCCTGCCCAAGGAGCTCGGGCTCTACGCCGACCCGTACGAGGACTTCGGGCGCCTCACCATGGAGATGACGCGCGCGGTGCGCCTCGTCGTCGATACGGGATTGCACGCCAAGCGTTGGACGCGCGAGCAGGTGATCCAGTACCACCTCGAGAAGCTGCCTATGACGCGCGACGCCGCCACCAAGGCCACCGAGCGTTACGTCGTCATGCCGGGGCAGGCGACCGCCTACACGGTCGGCATGCTCAAGATCGTGGCGCTGCGCGAGAAAGCCAAGGCCGCGCTCGGTCCGCGCTTCGACATCCGCGACTTCCACGACGTGGTGCTGCGCTCGGGCGCGCTGCCGCTCGAACTGCTCGAACAGCAGGTCGACGCTTGGGTCGCCGCGACGCGCTGAAGCCCCGCGCGCCTCGGCGCGTCAGCGCAGTTCGTACTCGAAGGTGCTGACGACGCGCAGGCGCTTGGTGCGTGAACTGCGGTCATCGCCGCCCGGGTCCTCGCCCGAGAGCGTGATGACGCCCTGGTTGGCGCTGCGCAGGCGGCCAAGCTGCGCGCCGGCTTCGGCGGCGAACTTCGTGCCCTGTTCGCGGGCGTTGCGCGTCGCCTCGGTGATCAGCGAGGCCTTGGCCTCATTGAAGCCGCGCAGCTCGTACCAGGGGCCGTTGCCGGGCTCGATGGAGACGCCGGCTGCGACCAGGGGGTCGGTGGCGAGCGCCGCGTCGGCGACCGCCGCCACGCGCGCCGACTTCACCAGCACACGACCGACGCCGTTGTAGCGGAACGGCTGGTTGGCCTGCGCGTACTCGCGCGACAGGAGGTCCTGGATCTCGAGCGGCCGGACCTGGATCTCGTCGTCCTTGAAACCTGCGCCCTTGAGGAACGCGACGACCCGGTCACGGTCGCCGTTCAGCGCCTGCTGCACCTCGCCGAAGCCGTTGCCCGCCCGCCGGAACGCGAGCGTCCAGGTGGCGTAGTCGCTCTCGACGCTGCGCTCGGCCAGCCCCTTCACCGTGATGGAGCGGTCGGCCATCCGGAAGCGCTCGAGGCCGTGGCTGACGGCATACCCGGCGGCCACGAGGCCGAGGGCGAGCAGCAGCGCGGGGACAAAGGCCCGCGCGAGGCGGGAAGAGGGAGGCGGGGAAGGCGTATCCATGCGGGTTCGACCCGCGATCCGCGGGGGAGTTCACGGTACCGGGCCCGTCGGGTCTGCCAGAATCCACTCGGGGTGCCCGATCGCCTCTGGTGGGATCGGCGCCAGCCCCGCCCCTCGGCAGCGGCCGGTGGGCGTCTGACGTGGAGGAAGTCCTTGATGACACGCTTTGTGCCCGTGCTGCTCGGTATGGCAGCGGTTTTCGCGAGCACCGCCGATGCCAAGGGGGAATTCAAGTCCGGCAACGAGATCAAGGCCGGTCTCGAGGGGTGGGTCGACAAGGGCTCCACCGAGTACGTCCGCGATGCGATGGCGTTCGGTTACGTCATCGGGGTGCACGACGCCCTGTCCGGTGCCGTCGTCTGCCGCGGAGAGAACGTCACGCAAGGCCAGGTGATCGACGTCGTCCTGAAGTACATGCGCCAGAACCCGGAGGTCCTCGACCGCAGCGCCGACCAGGTCGTCGCCGCGGCCCTCACGGCCGTCTGGCCCTGCGCCGAGACCTGACGCTGCGCGGTTCAGCCGCGGACGAGCGTCGCCGCGAGGTCGTGGTCGCCCGCCCGGGTGATGCGCACCCGCGCGAACTCGCCCACCGGCAGGTCCCCGCCGCCGCGCACCCGCACGACGCCGTCCACCTCGGGTGCATCGCCGCGCGACCGCGCGAGGGCGACGTTGCCCTCGATCGCGTCCACCAGCACCGTCTCCTCGCGGCCGACCCGGGTCGCGAGGCGGGCGGCGCTGATCCGCTGCGCGCGTTCCATGAAACGCGCGAGGCGTTCCTCCTGGACCTCCGGGTCGATGTGCACACCCGCATCGTTGGCGCGCGCGCCCTCGACCGGTGAATATTTGAACGCGCCGACGCGGTCGAGCTGGGCCTCGTCGAGCCAGGCGAGCAGCTCCTCGAACTCGGCCTCGGTCTCGCCGGGGAAGCCGACGATGAAGGTGCTGCGCAGCACGAGATCCGGACAGGTGCGCCGCCATTCGCGCAGCCGGTCCAGCGTGCCCTCGGCAGCAGCCGGCCGCTTCATGCGCTTGAGGACGGTCGGACTGCCGTGCTGGAAGGGGATGTCGAGATAGGGCAGTACCTTGCCTTCGGCCATGAGCGGCAGCACGGCGTCGACGTGCGGGTAGGGGTAGACGTAGTGCATCCGCACCCAGACCCCGAGCGAACCCAAGCCCCGCGCGAGGTCGATGAAGCGCGTCTCGTACTCCGCGCCCTGCCAGCTCGCCGGTGCGTACCGCAGGTCCGAACCATAGGCGCTGGTGTCCTGCGAGATCACGAGCAGCTCGCGTACACCGGCGCGCACCAGCCGCTCGGCCTCGCGCAGGACATCGTCGATGCGGCGGCTGGCGAGCTTGCCGCGCAGATCGGGGATGATGCAGAAGCTGCACTTGTTGTTGCAGCCTTCGGAGATCTTGAGATAAGCGTAGTGGCGCGGCGTGAGGCGCACGCCTTGCGGCGGCACGAGGTCGAGGAACGGATCGTGCTTCGGTGGCAGGTGCTGGTGCACCGCAGCGAGCACGTCGTCGTAGGCATGGGGGCCTGTGACCTTGAGCACGCGCGGATGCCGGTCGAGGATGCGCTGCGGGTTCGCCCCGAGGCAGCCGGTGACGACCACCTTGCCGTTCTGCTCCAGCGCCTCGCCGATGGCGTCCAGCGACTCGTCGATCGCCGAGTCGATGAAGCCGCAGGTGTTGACCACGACCAGGTCGGCCGAGTCGTAGTCGGGCGCGACGGCATAGCCTTCGGCGCGCAGCTGCGTGAGGATGCGTTCGGAATCGACCAGCGCCTTGGGGCAGCCTAGGCTGACGAAGCCGACCTTGGGTGTACGGCGTGTTTTTGCGACGGGCATGGATCATTTTACCGCCTCTTGGTCGCGCCTGTCCGCAGGGGGGTACGGGGGGCGCAGGCGGCGGCCACACGCCGCGGCAAGCGGCTCTGGCGGCTCACCGAAGGCGCGGGTAGGCTCTGCCGACCACAGCGGAGGGGGTGTCAGGACCGCAGGTGGCGGATACGGGCATCTGACGGGGGAGCCATGGCGCTCGATGACATGCACAGCAAGGCCCGCGAGCGGTTCGGTCGCGAGTACTACCGGCGGTTCTACCGTGATGGGCGTACCTCGGTGGCTTCGCGCGCGGAGATGGCGCGGCGCGCGGAGTTCATCGCAGCCTATGTGCGCCATATCGACTGTCCGGTGGCGAGCATCCTCGATGCCGGCTGCGGTCTCGGCCTGATGCGCGAGCCGCTGATGCGCGCGCTGCCGGGCGCCGCCTGGGTCGGTCTCGAGTACAGCGAATATCTTTGCGAGCGCTACGGCTGGACGCAGGGCAGCCTCGCCGACTGGCGTCCGCGCAAGCCTTTCGACCTCGTGGTCTGCTACGACGTGTTGCAGTATCTGGATGATGCGGCGGCTGCCAAGGCGATGGCCAATTTCGCGCGGATGTGCCGCGGGGTGCTGTATTTTTCAGCCCTGACGCGCCGGGACTGGCGCGAGAACGCCGACCAGTCGCGCACCGATCCCGACGTGACCATGCGCAGCGCCGACTGGTACCGGTCCCGCCTGAAGCGGCACTTCCGGCAGGCCGGCGCCGGGTTCTGGCTGCGCAAGGGCTCGCCCCTCGTCACCTGGGAACTCGAGACGGCGGGTTGACCGACCCGGCCGACATCGGGCGTCGCGCTTGCGGACGGCGTGTCCGGGAACTTCGGGTACACTCGGCGTTTCCGTGACTTTTGGGGGAAACGCCATGCTGGGGTTGATGCAGGACCATCCGTTGCTGATCTCGAACCTGATCGAGTTCGCTGCGCGCCACCATGCCAAGCAGGAGATCGTCTCGCGCCGCGTCGAGGGCGACCTGCACCGCTACACCTACCGTGATGCCGCGATACGCTCGCGCCGTCTCGCCCACGCCCTCGATGCGCTCGGGCTTGCGCAGGGCGCGCGTGTCGCGACCCTCGCCTGGAACGGCTACCGGCACTTCGAGCTTTACTACGGCGTGAGCGGCAGCGGACGTGTGGTGCACACGCTCAACCCGCGCCTGCCGCCCGACCAGTTGGTGTGGATCGTCAACGACGCGGCGGACGAGGTCTTCTGTTTCGACATGACCTTCCTGCCGCTCGTGAAGGCGGTCGCCGCGAAGTGTCCGACCGTGAAGCATTGGGTGGCGCTCTGCGAGGCGGACGCGCTGCCCGCGGATACGGGTATCCCGGGGCTCGTGAGCTACGAGACCTGGATCGCGCCGCATCGTGGCGAGTATGCCTGGCCGCAGTTCGACGAACGCTCGGCCGCCGCGCTCTGCTACACGAGCGGCACCACCGGTGACCCGAAGGGCGTGCTGTACAGCCATCGCTCGACGCTGCTGCACGCCATCACTGCGGCGCTGCCGGATGCGCAGGCCCTGAGTTCGGTCGGAGCCATCCTGCCCGTCGTGCCGATGTTCCACGTCAACGGCTGGGGCATCCCCTACGGTGCGCCGATGGCCGGCATGAAGCTCGTATTCCCGGGCCCCGCGCTCGACGGCAAGTCGGTGTACGAGCTCATCGAGGCCGAGCAGGTCACGATGGCCGCGGGCGTGCCGACCGTCTGGCTCGCGATGCTGAACCATGTGCAGGGCAACGGGCTGCGCTTCAACACGCTGCGGCGCACGATGATCGGCGGCTCGGCGGTGCCGCCGTCGATGATCCGCGCGTTCCGTGCCATGGGCGTCGATGTGCTGCACGGTTGGGGCATGACCGAGACCTCGCCGCTCGGCACCGGCAGCAGCTTCAAGTCCATGCACACCGGCCTCGATGAAGAGGGCAAAGTGGCGGTGCTCGCCAAGCAAGGTCGAGCGATCTTCGGCGTCGACATGAAGGTGGTCGATCCCGAGGGGCGGGAACTCCCCTGGGACGGAACGTCCGCGGGGGACCTCCTGGTGCGCGGCCCCTGGGTGGTATCGAATTATTTCCGGCGCGAGAGCGAGCCGCTGCTGCAGGACGGCTGGTTCCCGACCGGCGACGTCGCTACCATCGACGAAGACGGCTTCATGCAGATCACGGACCGCAGCAAGGACGTCATCAAATCCGGCGGCGAGTGGATCAGCTCCATCGACATCGAGAACATCGCGATGGCCCATCCGGCGGTGGCGATGGCCGCTTGCATCGCCGTGCCGCACCCGAAGTGGGACGAGCGGCCGTTGCTCGTGGTGGTGCCGAAGCCGGGTGCGACGCCGACCGCGGCCGAGCTGCGTGCGTTCTATGAGGGCAAGGTCGCCAAGTGGCAGGTGCCGGACGACGTGGTGTTCGTCGATGCGATCCCGCTCGGGGCGACCGGCAAGATGCAGAAGTCGATCCTGCGCGAACGATTCCGCGACCACCCGCTGCCGGCCTGATGCGGCGCGCGCTCGCGGTCGGGGGCTTGCTGGGCGCGGCGCTGGTCGCCTACCTCGCGAGTTGGCCCGTGCCGGTGGCACCGGTCGCGTGGCAGCCCGCGCCCTCGTCGGGTTACACCGGCGTGCATGCGGCCAACACCCGCTTGGCCGGCTTGCAGCGCATCGAGCTCGGCGGCCATGAGGGTCCGGAGCACATCGCGATCGGACCTGACGGACTTCTGTATGCGGCTGTAGACGGCGGTCGGGTGCTGCGGATGACACCCGACGGCGGCGCCCGTACGGTGTTCGCGGACACCGGCGGCCGCGTGCTCGGGTTCGACTTCGATGCTGCAGGTCGCATGATCGCCGCCGACGCGGTGCGCGGCCTGCTCGCCATCGACCGTGCGGGCGCGGTGCGCGTGCTGGTCGCGGAAGTCGACGGCGAGCCCTTGCGCTACGCCGATGCCGTCATCGTGGCGCCCGACGGCAAGGTCTACTTCACCGATGCATCGCGCCGGTTCTCGCCGCGCGAATGGGGCGGGACGTTCGAGGCGAGCGTGCTCGACATCCTCGAGAACTCCGCCACCGGTCGCGTGTTGGTGTACGACCCGGCGACGGGCGTGGTGCAGCGCGTGGCGGGCGGCCTCAGTTTCCCGAACGGCATCGTGATGACGCAGGACGGTGCCTCGCTGCTCGTCGTCGAGACCGGGCGCTATCGCGTGTGGCGCATCGCCGCCGCGGCGCGCGGGCTCGATCTCTCGCAGCCGGCGACGGCCGCCGCGACTGTGCTGCTTGATGGCCTGCCAGGCTACCCCGACAACCTCATGCGCGGCCTCGAAGGGCGCATCTGGATGGGGTTCACCAAGCCGCGCAGCAAGGTGGTCGATGCGCTCGCGCCCTATCCGGCGCTGCGCAAGGTGACGCTGCGGTTGCCGCGGTCGATGTGGCCGGTGCCAGAACCCTACGGCCACGTGGTCGCCTTCACCGAGGACGGTCGTATCGTCGCTGACCTGCAGGACCCTGCGGGCACGTATCCCGAGACCACAGCCGTCACCGAGACCGCCGACCGCCTCTACGTGCAGAGCCTGCACGCGTCCTGGATCGGTTGGCGCCCGCGCTGAGCGCGCCGCGCGCGGCGCCTTACAGCAGCGCGCCCGACGCCTCCGGCTGGGTGCCGCGCTCGATGTTGCGCGGCTCGTGGCCATCGGGCGGCATCAGCTTGTACATCACCGGCGTGACGAGCCTCGCGAGCAGCGTCGAGGTGATGAGACCGCCGATGATCACCCAGGCCATGGGCGAATAAAGCCCGGAGTTCTGGATCGCGAGCGGCAACAGGCCGCCGATGGCGGTCGCCGAAGTGAGCAGGATGGGCAGGAAGCGGATCTCGCCGGCCTGCTCGATCGCCTCGTCGAGCGGCACGCCGTCCTCGCGCAACTGGTTGGTGAAGTCCACCAACAGTATCGAGTTCTTGATCTCGATGCCGATCAGCGCGATGAAGCCGATGCTGGCAGTGAAGGAGATCTCGTTGCCGGTGACGAGCAGCATCAGCATCCCGCCGAGCACGCCGAGCGGCACCACCGTGAGCACGATCAGCGTCGAGCGGAAGCTGCCGAACTCGAGCACCAGGATCGCGAAGATGCCGAAGATCGCGACGATCGCCGCCGTGCCGATGCCGGCGAAGGACTCGGCGCCCGCCTCGGCGTCGCCGCCGAGCACATAGCGATAGCCGCGCGGCCACTCGACCTTGTCGAGACGGTCGACGACGTCCGCGGTGACCTTGCCCGTGTTGAGGCCTCGATCCACCTGCGCCGTGACGGTGACCGCGCGCTCGCGGGCGAAGCGCGAGATCAGCACCGGGGCCGGTTCGAAACCGATGCTCGCCACCTGCGACAGCGGCAGCGATCCGCCGGTGACGGTGGTCAGACGCGCTTCGCCGAGCGAACGCAGGTCGGCACGCCCCTCGAAGGGCGGCCGGACTATGATCGGATACTGCTCGCCGTCCTCGTCCTTGAAAGTGCCGGCCTGCAGGCCCGAGACGGCGAGCCGCACCGTGCGATCGATCTCCACGGCCGGCACGCCGAGCAGCGCGGCCTTGGCGGTGTCGGCCTCCACCTTGATGTTGGTGCGGGTGAACTTGAGCGGATTGCGCACGTCGCGGGTGCCGGGCGATGCCTCGAGCAGCGCTTCGACCTCGCGGGCGAGGCGGTCCAGCGTCGCGAGGTCGGGGCCGACGATGCGGATCGCGACCGGCGCGGCGACGGGCGGCCCGTTCTGGAATTCGCGCACCGAGATGCGCGCGCCGGGATAGCCGTCGAGCCGTTGGCGCAGCGCGTCGAGGTCAGCCGGGGTGCTCCGCGACCGGTACTCCTCGAGCACGCCGAGCACTTCCGCGTACGACGCCGACTCCTGGCGCTGGATGTGGTTGTAGTACACCTGCGGGTTGCCGCGGCCGAGGTTCGCCGACACCGCTCGGATGCCCGGCACCTTGCGCACCTCGTCCTCGACGAAACGCAGTGCGCGGTCGGTCTCCGCGTAGCTCGTGCCGGTGGGCGTGTCGATCTGCACCAAGAACTGCGGCGTGTCGGCCTTCGGGAACAGGCTCGAGCCGAGCACCGGCACCAACAGCACCGAGACCAGCAAGGAACCGCCGATCGCGGCGGCCACGGTCGCCTTCGGCCGCGCGAGGCAGTAGTGCAGCGCGGGGCGGTAGTAGCGGTGGATGCCGTCCATGATCCGTTGCAGCAGGCGGTTGCTGTGCCCGGACTCCGCCGGGTCCAGCATCCGGCTCGCGAGGAACGGGATGATGAAGAGCGCGATCAGGAGCGAGCCGATGATGGTCGCGACCACGGCGCTCGGCAGCACGCGGATGAACTTGCCGGCGGTACCGGGCAAGGCCATCAGCGGCAGGAAGGCGAACACCAGCGTCGCCGTGCAGCCGAGGATCGCGACGAAGATCTGCCGCGTCCCGGCGATCGCAGCGCGGGTGCGGTCGTATCCCATGCGCAGGTGACGCGCGATGTTCTCGACCGCGACGATCGAATCGTCGACCAGGAGGCCGAGCGCCACGACGAAGCCTGCGATGGACAGCTGGTTGAGCGAGAAGCCGAGGAAATACAGCACCGCGATGCCGAAGGCGAGCGACAGCGGGATCGAGATCATGACGATGCTCGCCGCGCGCAAGCCGAGCGGCAGCAGCGTCAGCAGCACCACCGCGATGGCGATGCCGAAATCCATGTACAGGCGGTCGAGGCGCGTGGCGACGTTGCGCGACTGGTCGAAGGCGAGATCCAGGGAGATGCGCTTCGGCAGGCCCGCCTTCCAGCGATCGACGGCGGAGACGACCGCCTCGCGCACGTCGAGCACGTTGTAGCCCGACTTCATGTTGGCGGTGACGAACACCGCGCGCTTGCCGTTGTGGCGGCCGATGTGGCCCCACGCACCCTCGGTCCACTTCACCGTGCCGATATCGCGGACCCGCACCACGCGGCCGTCGATCGCGGTGACGACCGTGTCGCGGACCTGCTCGAGGTCCTCATAAGCGCCGGTGCTTTTGACCGTGAAGCTGCGCGGCCCGATGTCGATGATGCCCGCAGGGATGTTGGCGTTCTCGCTCTCGAGCGCCTGCGCGATGCGCGACGGGCTGATGCCGAACTCGGCGATGCGGCGCGGGTCGACCTCGACGCGCAGTTCGCGCGGCGGATAGGCCCAGGTCTCGGCGGTGCGCACGCCTGGCACCGCCTTCAGCACGTCCTTCAGTTCCCGCGCCGCATCCTGCAGGTCACGGTAGGGCGCCTCCTCGGAGACGAGGGCGTATTGCACGATGTTGACGAGGCCCGGGCTGAAGCGCCGGATGTCGATCTCGCGCAGTTCCGGCGGCAGCGAGGGGCGCAGCGCGTTGATCTCGCGGATCACCTCCTCGTATTTCTTGTCGGCGTCGACGCTGGCGGTGAACTCGACGATCGTGAAGGACACGCCGTCCGCCACGACGCTCTCGATCTGGCGCAGGTCGTCGAGCTCGGCGAGGCGGTCTTCCAGCGGCTTGGTGACGAGGCGCTCGAGGTCCTTCGGGTCGGCGCCCGGCAACACGGCCGAGATGTCGAAGCCCGCGACCTCGAAGGACGGGTCCTCCTCGCGCGGGATGGACGAGAAGCTGAAGAGCCCGATCGCGACCAGGCAGAGGAACGCGACCAGCGTGAACTGGTAGCGGCGGATCGGGAACTCGAGCAGTGACATCCTGCGTCAGCTCCGATGTGCCCAAGCGGCGGGCGGGGCGGTCGCGGTCGCATCGGCTGCGGGCGGCGGCGCGGCGATCACGCGGATGTTGTCGCCATCCTGCAGGTACAAGGCGCCCTCGGTGATCACGGGTTCACCGGGCTTGAGACCGGAGGTGA
>Ga0068872_10003558_pt1 | contig 11873 bp, 2 predicted proteins | sample NOAtaG_7_FD_66441 | JGI IMG/M metagenome (GOLD analysis project Ga0068872, IMG submission 66441) | Freshwater lake microbial communities from Lake Erie, under a cyanobacterial bloom - NOAA_Erie_Diel1S_2200h metaG | ecosystem: Environmental > Aquatic > Freshwater > Lake | place: USA: Ohio, Lake...
ATAGCGTGTTTATTTTTCAATTGACACTTTGGTATGAACACCTTCCTCCAGAACGAGTTCAACCATTTGATTATCAGGAATATTATTTGAAAATTCCAGCGAATCTGCTAAAATTTCGGCGCAAATATATGTTTTATTGGCAATTATTACAGGACTGATGCGCTCATCTTCCTGAATTTTAAGTCTAATACGATCCGTAATCTCATAACCTTTCTCCTTACGAAGATTTTGAAGCCGGTTGACCAACTCTCTGGCAAGTCCTTCATTTTTAAGACTTTCTGTAAGCTGTATGTCAAGTGCAACGGTGTAAGCACCCTGATTTGCCACCTTCCATCCCGGGATGTCCACAGGGATAATTTCCACATCTTCAGCCAATAATTCTACCTCCCGGTCTTGGCAGTTAAATGTATATCTGCCAGCTGACTCAATCGATTGAATCACTCGGGTTTGCTCTGTAGCGGCATGGTCCTGAATTGCTTTCATTAATGGCCCAAACTTCTTGCCAAGGCTTTTAAAATTGAGTTTGAGATTTTTTGTGATTTGTACCTCATTTTCCGTCACAAATTCAATTTCTTTCACATTGACCTCTGCCTTCACCAAATCCTCTACCTTACCAAGGTTTTCCATTGCATCCTTGTTCAATACCGGAATCCTCAATCTTGCAAGAGGTTGACGAACTTTGATGTTCTCTTTCTTTCGGATACTGAGTACCATGCTTGAAATTTGTCTCGCAGTTTCCATTCTCTCCTCGAGAGAAAGATCTATCCAGGCATTTTTTGGTTCGGGAAAATAGGCAAGATGAACCGACTCTGCAGGATTTCTTTTGCTAACCTTGTTCAGGTCACCAAACAATTTATCAGCATAAAAAGGTGCAATCGGACTCATAAGGATGGCAAGGGTTTCCAAACAGGTGTAAAGTGTTTGATAGGCAGAAATTTTATCATTGCTATATTCTCCCTTCCAGAAACGCCTGCGGCATAATCTCACATACCAGTTGCTGAGCAATTCATCCGTAAATGATTGTATGGTGCGGGCTGCCCGGGTAGGTTCATAATCTGTAAAAGCCGCATCACATTGTTTACATACTGTTTGCAATGAACTCAGAATCCATCTGTCTATTTCAGGTCGTTCTTGAATGGGTATTTCCGGTTCAGTAAAAGTAAATTTGTCAATGTTGGCATACATTGCAAAAAATTGATAAGTATTGTGAAGCGTTGAAAAAAGTGATCGTTGCACTTCAACGATGCCTTCTTCATCAAATTTAAGGTTATCCCATGGTTGAGCATTGGCAATCATGTACCATCTTGTGGCATCCGGCCCATAAGCATCGATGGTTTTAAATGGATCAACAGCATTGCCCAATCGTTTACTCATTTTGTTACCATTTTTATCTAAGACCAGCCCGTTGGAAACCACTGCCTTGAATGCCACTGAATCGAACACCAGCGTGGCGATGGCATGAAGTGTAAAAAACCAGCCCCGGGTTTGATCTACTCCTTCAGCAATAAAATCTGCAGGGAAACGCTGTCGCTTATCAATGGCCTCCGAATTCTCAAAAGGATAATGAAGCTGCGCAAACGGCATGGCACCACTGTCAAACCAAACATCAATCAAATCGCTCTCACGATGCATTTTTTTTCCGGTCTCGGAACACAGGATAATATTGTCCACAAAAGGACGATGAAGATTGTGCACATCATCGGCTGTTTCGATACCTGCCGCTTTTGCTTTGGCTATTTCTGCTTTCAGTTCTTCCACGGAGCCTATGCATTTTTCCTCACTACCATCGCTGGTTCTCCATACGGGTAGAGGAATTCCCCAATATCTTGAACGACTCAGGTTCCAGTCTACCAGGTTCTCAAGCCAATTGCCAAAACGCCCTGTTCCTGTTGACTCGGGCTTCCATTTAATGGTTTTGTTCAGTTCAATCATTCTTTCTCTTGCCGCTGTGGTGCGCACAAACCAGGAATCGAGAGGATAATACAACACCGGTTTGTCTGTTCTCCAGCAATGAGGATATGCGTGTTCGTAGGTTTCTTTCTTGAACAATAGGCCATCCAGTTCGAGTTTTAGCACGATCTGTTCATCCACGGCAAGGTATTCTCCTGTGCGGTTTACGATGCGCGCTATTAAATCATGAAGTGCTGAACCCGAATAAGTTTTTTGTTTTTCTATCGCTGCTATTTTTTCAGTCTCACTGAGGTATTCCTGTTTTACATATTCTCCTGCAAATAATCCCATCTCCGCGCGATACCTGCCCTGCAAGTTAACAAGCGGTAACAATTTTTCATAGGCAATCACTGTCTCATCTCTCACCAGCATTGCTGGAACCCCCGCTTGTTTGGCTGCCCGCATATCGTCGGCTCCAAAAGTGGGCGCAATATGCACAATACCAGTGCCGTCTGTGGTGGTTACAAAATCACCTTCTATCACTCTGAAGGGGACACCTGAATTTTCTGCGTTGATGTATGGTTGTGCATATGGTAACAATTGATGGTAGGTGATTCCTGTGAGTTGTTTCCCCTCATAAAAACCAATGATCTCCCAGTGTGCGATTTTCCCTTTTAGGACGATCTCCTTTTTGTGACTGCTAATGATAGCAACATCGAAGAAATCATTGCTGGGAAGATGCGCTTCCACTGAACTTTTACGGTCACCAGTGCGCAGCTCTTTGCCCGATTCGGGTAGCTCAAAATAACTTGAGAAACAGTTTTTTGCAAGCATTACACAAACCACTGTGAGTGTGAATGGATTCACTGTTTTTACCAGCACATATTCAATGTCTTTTCCAACAGCAAGCGCTGTGTTAGATGATAATGTCCAGGGAGTTGTTGTCCATGCCAGAAAATAAACCTTATTATCTCCCCACAAGACATTTGTTTTGTTGTTGGGTTGTGCCTCAAACATCGCCACAGCAGAACGGTCTTTTACCTGTTTGTAACAACCGGGCTGGTTGAGTTCATGAGAGGAGAGTCCTGTTCCTGCCTTCGGTGAATAGGGCTGGATGGTGTATCCTTTGTAGAGATAATTTTTTTGATGAAGATTTTTCAGTAACCACCAAACAGATTCGATGTAATCGGTGTCGCAGGTAACATAGGGATGTTCCATGTCAACCCAATATCCCATCTGCTTGGTAAGCTTATTCCAAACATCGGTATATTTCATTACATCTTTTCTGCAGGCTTCGTTGTATGCTTCAATGGAGATGGTTTTCCCGATGTCTTCTTTGGTAATTCCTAGGGCTTTTTCCACCCCGAGTTCTACCGGCAGACCATGTGTATCCCATCCGGCCTTCCGATGTACCTGCTTTCCCTTGAGGGTTTGGTAGCGACAAAAAATATCTTTGATGGTTCTTGCCATCACATGGTGTATGCCGGGAAGTCCATTGGCGGAAGGAGGTCCTTCATAAAAAACAAAGGCAGGCATGCCCTCTCTCTCGGAAATACTCTTTTCAAAAATCCGGTTCTTTTCCCAGCCTTCTCCTACTTCGGTGGCAATTTCGTTTAACTTGAGTTGCTTGTATTCTTGGTAAGTGCCCATACGGGTGTTGATAAAAAAATGAGAGGGCAAAAGTACACAAAAAACAGCCTGGCCTTGAGGCTTTAAATAGCAGGATTAATGGGTGTTTTTTTAGAAAAAAATCCTTGAAAGGGGGAGGCAACTGAATGCTGAATTATGTTTAGGTTTGTTGCATGACCGATATAGAAATAGCACGCTCCATGCCTATGAGGCCCTTGCAGGAAATTGTTTCTGCATTGGGTATTGCTGCAGATATACCCGAATATTACGGAAAGTTCAAAGCCAAACTCCCTCTGCATCTCATCTTGCCTGAGAAAAAAAGAAAGGGCAAACTGGTTTTGGTCACAGCCATTACTCCAACTCCTGCAGGAGAAGGAAAAACTACGGTCTCAGTTGGTCTCACAGATGGCCTTAACCACATTGGAAAAAAAGCTATTGCAGTTCTCAGGGAACCCTCTCTTGGCCCGGTATTCGGTATCAAGGGTGGAGCTGCCGGAGGAGGATACTCACAAGTGGTTCCCATGGAGGAAATCAACCTGCATTTTACCGGAGATTTTCATGCCGTAGCGGCAGCCAACAACCTGCTCTCGGCCGTTATCGACAACATCATTCAATTACCCACTCATTCCCATAAACCCGATCCAAAGCAGATTCTTTGGAAGCGATGCATGGATATGAATGACAGGAGCCTGAGGGAGATCGTTATTGGAATGGGCGGAAAAGCCAACGGAACCATGCGCACCGATGGATTCAACATTACGGCTGCCAGTGAGATCATGGCTATTCTTTGCCTTTCAAGCTCTTTTGATGAACTGAAACATAAACTAGGAGACATTCTCGTGGGCTACACAGTAGCAGGAGTGCCGGTTTTTGCAAGAGACCTTAAAGTAGCTGATGCCATGGCCATTCTTTTAAAAGAAGCCATTAAACCCAATCTGGTGCAAACACTTGGCGGTAATCCTGCTTTGGTTCATGGGGGCCCGTTTGCCAATATTGCACAAGGAACCAATACAATCACAGCCACTGCAATGGGGCTTTCACTTGCTGAATATGCCATTACAGAAGCGGGGTTCGGGGCTGATCTCGGTGCTGAAAAATTCATGAACATCAAATGTGTTTATGGACAACTCAAACCCGATGCCGTGGTACTTGTAGCCACTATTCGTGCCCTACGCCATCATGGCGGATCTCCTGCAAATGAATACGGGAAACCCTCCTCTGAAAGAGTGAAAGAGGGCACGGCCAACCTCTTGCGACACATCGAAAATCTACAGCAATTTGGTATGCAGCCAATTGTTGCCATTAACTATTTTCTGGGTGACACTGATGAGGAAATCGAAATCGTGAAACAAGCTTGCAGTAATTTGGGAGTAGAGGCGGTAATTAGCAGGGGATGGGCTGAAGGCGGAAAAGGATGCGCCCGACTTGCATCTGCAGTGGTTGATGCCATTGAGCGAAAAACATCACAGTTTGCTCCTCTTTATAATCACACGCTGGGTATTAAAGAAAAGATAGAACTAATCTGTAAAAAAATTTATAGGGCTCAGGATGTTCATTACACTTCAAAGGCCGAGTCAGATATCCGAAACTTGATTCGTTTGGGCAAGGAGCACCTACCTGTTTGTATGGCTAAAACACAGAAATCGTTTTCTGATAATGAGAAAAAAATCAATGCTCCCAGCGGATTTATCATTACTGTTCGTGAACTGGAACTCGCGCTCGGCGCAGGTTTTGTTATACCTATTCTAGGAAATATGATGCGCATGCCCGGACTCCCTACGGTACCTGCTTCTGAGGGTATGAGCATAGATAGCCATGGAAATATAAGTGGACTCAGTTAGTGCGCTGTAAGTTCTTCATCTCCTCCATTAAACTTGTTGATTCTGATTATTTAATAGTAACTAAATCAGGATTTTTCTTTCTGTGAATTCATTATGGATTTTGATGCTTAGGTATTTTTGATGCGACATTTCGATAGAAGATGAAACCATTATTCTATATTGGTTTATTTTCGAAAAAAAATTCAATGAAAAAACTTCTCTTCGTTTTATTTCTCTTGATAGGCTTTCAAGCTGCCCATTCGCAATCATCAGTAGCTTTGAATGCCCCTATTGGCGGAGAAAATTATATTGCGGGAACAACACAATTTATTATTTATACCACAAACAATGTTAGTCAGCTGGCCTTTCGTTTTAGTCCTAACAATGGTCTTACTTGGTCCACAGTGGCTATTCAGAATGTGTCCAATGGTCCTGGATTCTATTCCTGGAGCGTGCCGCTTATCAGCACAAGCAATACCTGTTTGATCAAAGCAGTAAACCTTCAGGATACCCTGGTGGCGGATGTCAGTAGCAATTTTACCATCACAGGTCCTGTGCTCTCTTGTATTGCACCTTCCTCGGGGACAACTCTTACAGGAGGCAGCACAGAAATCATCTCATGGAGTTCCCAATATCTTTCCGAAAGTGATACAGTAAAAATTGAGCTCAATACCACCGGAGATACAAGTTGGACCACACTGGTGTCCTCAACACCCAACGATGATTCACTTTCATGGGCTGTTCCTTTTCTCAACTCAACCAACTGCCGAATAAGGATTTCTCTTGTTGGCTCACCTCAAATTTTTTGCACCACGAGCGTGTTCACCATTCAGCAGCCTGCTTCCTATACAATCACGGTTCCCAACGGCGGCGAGTTTTACCAAGCCGGAAATTCAATGCTCATACAGTGGACTTCAGGAAATAACCTCTTTCCTGTTTTCTTGGAATATTCAACAGATGGCGGACTTACCTATAGCATTTTGGTTTCTAATATTCAGAACACCAATTCATACCTGTGGACGATTCCTCCTCAAATCAATTCAGTAGCATGCAAAATCCGCATTTTTGATGCCAACGGTATTATAGATGAAAGCGATGCCAATTTTACCATCAGTCCCGCTTTTCCATCTTGTATTTTGAATTATTCTCCCACCAATGCTGCGGTGAATGTACCAACAACAACTACGCTGGGTTTTGTTTCTAATGAAACAGGAATTATTGGCTACAATATTTACTTTGGAACTTCACCTAATCCACCACTGGTATCAACCAACTACAATACTAATTCCTACAACCCTGGAGCATTGTCACCTGGGACCACTTATTACTGGAAAATCAATCCAATTAATACAATTGGAACAGCTATAGGATGCGACATATGGAGTTTCACTACATCGGGCAGTGCCAATAATTTTCTCATGAGTGATTCTAGCACGGTTACCGGTTGTTCCGGAAATTTTTTCGACAGTGGTGGACCAAGTGCAGACTACCAGCAGAGTGAATCTTTTTCCAAGAACTTTTTTCCTGCTTTTGCCGGACAGGCCGTACAGATGAATTTTTCACAGTTCAGTCTCACACTTGGATCCGGTTCGCTCAGGCTTTATGATGGAACATCTTCCACCTCCCCAATCATCGGCGTATTTACCGGTAGTCTTGCTCCGGGTACCATCACCGCCGGCAATCCCTCCGGTGCCATCAGGGCAATTTTTTCCAGTGGTTCCGGACAATCTGCCGGCTGGGCAGCCCAAATTTCATGTGTGGCCCAAAACGATGAGATTTTTCTGTTAAGTCCTGATGGTGGGAATTCACTCACGGCAGGAACCACCTATAACATTGAATGGACCTATCAGAATGTTTATGCAATAAATATATCCTATTCTATTGATGGCGGGGTAAATTATACGCCAATTGTAAGCAATTACAGTGTGCAAAATGGCGTCAATTCTTATGCCTGGAATGTGCCCTTCACACTCTCCTCCAACTGCAAGGTAAAAATAGAAAATGCAGCCGACCCCTCAGTTTTTGATGTTTCAACCTCCGCTTTTTTCATCGTTTCCAGTTCATCATCCATCGCATTGTTATTTCCTAACGGCGCACAAACAGTGAGCGGAGGAACCAACATGGAAATTATATACGAGCAAAGTGGAACATCAGTGGTGAACATCAGTTATTCTACCAATGGTGGACTGAGCTACACACCCATCATCAACAACCAGATATTCATAGGTGCCCAGGCAAACTATGTTTGGACTGTTCCTAACACACCTTCAAACCAATGTCTTATCAAAATACAAAACGCTCTCGATACGAATGTTTTTGATGTTTCTGATGCTTTCTTCACAATCAGCGGTAGCAACCAGTCTGTACTACTGACGGCGCCAAACGGGAGCGAAAATTACCAGGTGGGTACGGGCATTAACATCAACTGGATTCAAAACAGCTTATTTCCTGTTGATATTTCATACAGTTATGACGGAGGCTTCAACTACAATCTCATTGAGAGCAATTATAGTAGCGCTTCTACCTCTGGTTCATATTATTGGATATTACCTAATACGCCTGCATTCTCCTGTCTAATAAAAATTCAGAGCAGCAGCAATGCCTCCATCTTTGATGTTTCCGATGCGGGTTTTACTATCAGCTTGGCTCCTCCCACATTGGCTGTAAACTATCCAAATGGAGGGGAAATACTCAATGTAGGTTCCTCAGTAACGCTCCAATGGGGACAATCAAGTCAGGGTCAGGTTAGATTGAGCTACTCCATTAACGGGGGAGCTTCTTATGTACCAATTATTGCTTCCTATTCAGCCACAACGGGTAGTAACTTTTATCAATGGACAGTTCCCACAACACCCTCAAACAATTGTACATTCAAGGTACAAAGCCTGATTGATACAAGTGTTAGCGACGCAAGTAATGGACTGTTTTCCATCGCTACTGCTGCGCCCGGCATCAACCTGCAATATCCCGATGGTGGTCAATCCTTTGTGCCCGGGCAAAATGTTGAAATTCTCTGGCAATCATCAAACATCAGTATCCTCAAGTTGTATTTTTCCAGCGATGCCGGTAATACATGGTCTCTCATTGCATCCAATGTAAATGCCAACGATGGATATTACAGCTGGACAGTTCCCAATGTTTCTTCCACACAATGCAGGGTAAAAGTAACTGACGGAAGCAATGCACAAACCTATGATGCCAGCAGTTTTAATTTTACGATACAGCAAACACAACCATCTCTTACACTCTTTTATCCCAATGGAGGAGAGGGACTGGCAACAGGAAACACGGTTTATATCAGTTGGAGTGCATCCAATGTGTCCAATTTAAAAATTGAATATTCTATCAACGGAGGTACTTCTTGGAATTTGATTACAAACTCAATTCCTGCAGCAAATAATTTCTATGCATGGACAGTTCCCAATACTCCATCAGCCAACTGCAAGATAAGAATCAGTGAAGCAGGTAGCAGTATAGTTTCAGACCAAAGCAATGGTTTGTTTGTGATCAGCAGTCCTTCGATTACACTGAACGCTCCAAACGGAGGCGAATCATTTATCGGAGGGAATTATGCTAACATCACATGGAATTCAACTGCCACCTCATCCTTGTCAAGTCTCTATTTCTCTCAAAATGCCGGTATCACTTGGAATCAGATTGCAGATGTAAATTCATCTCAAGGAATAAATACCTATCAATGGCTCATTCCGAATATCAGTTCCAACCAATGTCGCATCAAGGTTGCTGATTATGACAACAGCTCCATTCAGGACATAAGCAATGCCAATTTTAACATCCAGACTGCACCTCCAAGCATCAGCCTCAACTATCCGAATGGAGGAGAAGTTCTTGTTGCTGGAAGCCAGATTTATATTAGCTGGACAAGTCTTTCTGTTAATACCCTGAAAATTGAATTTTCTGCCAATGGCGGAACATCATGGAACCTCTTGGAATCTTCCTTTCCTGCTGCTCAGGGATATTATCTGTGGAATGTTCCCAATCTTCCTTCCCTTAATTGCAAGGTGAGACTAAGCAGTGCTGGAAATGCAAATGTTTCTGATGTAAGCAATGCCTCCTTTGGTATTGTTCTTCCTTCTATCACCCTTACTGCTCCCAATGGCGGAGAAAGTATTTCAGGCTTTGGCAATACACAAATCACATGGACTTCCTCTCAACTTCCAGGTTCTTATGTGGACCTAGAGTATACCATTAACAATGGATTGAGCTGGACTTACATCGTCTCCGGAATTTTCAATGGCGGTTCCTACTCATGGCAAGTTCCTAATACTCCTTCATCCCAATGCCGCGTAAGGATTTCCTGTTACGGATTTAACAATATTCAGGACATCAGCAACAATTTATTTACAATTACAGCAGCACCAATTGCCATCATGGTAATCTCACCCAATGGTGGTGAAGTTTTTGGTATAGGTTCATCAGAATACATACAATGGGAAAGCTTAAATATATCAGCGGTTACCATTGCTTACTCCACAGATGGTGGAAACACTTTTACACAAGTTGCTGCGAATGTTCCTAATTACGGAAACTATCTGTGGACGATTCCGGCTACAGTATCAGCGCAATGCAAGATCAAGGTATCCAATGCATCCAATCCGACTGCATCTGATGTAAGCAATGATTTTTTTTCCATCATTAGTCCAAACATCAACTTAGTTAATCCGAACGGAGGGGATATCTATACCGGAAACACCACTGCTACTGCAAGCTATGTTTCCTCTGGGATTTCTAATTACTTGAACATTGAGTTATCAACAGACTCAATGAGTTCATGGAGTGATGTAGCCAACGGTATTTATAACAATGGAGCAGCCGAATGGCCGGTTCCCAATCTTTCTTCTAATCGTTGTTTCCTCAGAATCAGCGATTATTTTAACAGCAATATTTCAGACACCAGCAATGCTAGATTTTCCATCATTCCGGCTTCCCCTTCAATCACCTTGCATTCTCCGTCCGGAGGTGAGACTTTTGCCGCAGGTCAGGAAATAGGTATTTTCTGGAGTACAACATCCATAGCACACATAAAGATTGAGTTTTCGTCGGATGGAGGATCAACTTATACAACCATAGCTGCTGCTGTTGATGCAACGCTTGGTTTCTTTTCATGGAATGTGCCGGGAACACCCTTCGCAAATTGCAGGATTCGCATCAGCAATGCAGCAAATAACTCCCTTTCAGATGCAAGCCTGAATACTTTTTCAATTGTGGCGCCATTCATTGAAGTGCTGTATCCCAACGGAGGGGAAGATTTCTTTTCCGGACAGGGTTATTACCTGCATTGGAATTCCATCGGCATTGATAATGTAAAAATTGAATTCTCTCTGAATGCAGGCACCACATGGACGATGATAGAGAATTCAATAAGTAATACAGGATACTATTATTGGAGTGTCCCTCAAATTAGTTCAAATCTCTGCAGGATAAGAGTTACCAAAGCAGGCGCACTTATTCCATCTGACGCCAGCAATGCAGATTTCAGTATTTCAATTGCATCGCCTCAAATCATTGTATTTGACCCGCAGCAGGGTCAGGAATTCAATACAGGCTCCTCGATTTATATTTCCTGGGTTGCCATTTCAGTTAATGCCGTAAATATCGACTTGTCGATTAACGGCGGCTCCACATGGTCAAACCTCCTAGACAATGTGCCGGCCAACAATGGATATGTCTTTGTGAGCCTGCCGTCCTCTCAAACTGCAAATGCACTTGTTCGGGTGAGAAGTGTTAGCGATTCTCTTGTTGCAGGGTTCAGTGGTATCTTCAGTATTGTAACACTCCAGCCTACCATCAATCTTATTCAGCCCAACGGGGGGCAGGTACTACAATCGGGAACCTTATATCCAATTGTTTGGAGCACCTCTAATTTGGATTGCTTCAGATTGAGCTTGTCTTCCAACAACGGGAACACATGGAATCTGATAGCTGATAACCTTTATCAGGAGATTTATTATTGGGCAGTTCCTCCGGTTGTTTCTTCAAACTGCCTGATAAAAGTTGAAAGTTGTTTCGGCCAATTCTCAGATATCAGTGCATCTGTATTCAGTATTGGTACGCCTGTTGTGAACAACAATACCCTTGCCATTGATTCTCTGGTTCAGCATGTAATTTGCAAAGGCGACTCCCTGCAAATCTATTATACAGCATCCGGTAATTATGCATCGAATAATTATTTCATCGTTGAAATCTCAAACGGAAGCGGTAGTTTTTCCAATCCGCTTGTCATCGGTTCTGCTTTGAGCCAGGACTTGAATGGGATGCTGAGTATTCAGGTTCCGTTCACACTTGCCAATGGTAACAACTATAGGGTCAGAATCCGTTCAACGGAATTGCCTTCTATTTCTTCTCCAAACAACCAAAGCATTGTGATCATGGGAGCAGAAGCGGACTTTTTTATCACAAACCCCGCAGAAGTTTATTACCTCCCACAAAATGGTATTGTAAATTTTAGTGCATTCAGCAACACGGGAGGAATCGATGCCTGGTATTGGGATTTCGGGGATGGAAGCACAGGCC
>Ga0068872_10003560_pt1 | contig 11868 bp, 11 predicted proteins | sample NOAtaG_7_FD_66441 | JGI IMG/M metagenome (GOLD analysis project Ga0068872, IMG submission 66441) | Freshwater lake microbial communities from Lake Erie, under a cyanobacterial bloom - NOAA_Erie_Diel1S_2200h metaG | ecosystem: Environmental > Aquatic > Freshwater > Lake | place: USA: Ohio, Lake...
CAGGACCACCTGCAGGGATTCCTTCTCGCTGCGCCGGAGCTTCTCGATCTCCAGGCGCAGCGTCGCCTTTTCACCGTCGTTGGACTTGGCGAGGAACTCCGAGAACCCCTTGGCTTCGGCGGCGATCTGGCCGGCGATGGCGCCCGCGGTGCTCACGGTCCTGCCGGACATCGCCTGGATCTCCTGCCACTGGGCGGTGGCGGCCGTGATCTGCTGGGCGGCACGGTCGAGCGCCCCAAGCTTCTCGGCCGCCGAGGCCAGGTTGACCTGTTCAAAGAGCTTCACGGCGGCCTCGTGATCCTTCTGGAAGGGTTGGATCAGGATCCAGGCCCCGAGTGCCGTGAGGCCGCCGACGAGCCCGATCTCGCGCCAGCTCCACACGGGGGCGGCCTTCCAGGCCACCGCGGCCGCGACGGCCACCAGGACCAGGTCTGCCAGCAGGTACGGCCACTTGGCGGTTCGGGGAGCTTCGCTCGGCGACATGGGGCGATCCTAGGACGCCCCGCCGGCGCGGCGGAAGGGCCATTTGCCGGACAGGCGGGCGGCGGTTGTCCCCGATTGCCGGCAAATTGCGTGAAATGGACCCGTGCGGACGTTGGACTTCCGGAGGTTTTGTCGGAGTCTTGTCGCCCAGAGAGAGCCTCGCCCCATGTCCCCGCGTCCCACCCTCGCCATCGTTGGCACCGGCATCGCCGGTCTCGGCTGCGCCCACTTCCTGCACCGGCAGTACGACCTGAGCCTGTTCGATCCCAACGCGCATGTCGGCGGCCACACCAACACCATCGAGGTGACCGAACCCGGCGGACGGACGGTGCCGTTCGACACGGGGTTCATGGTGTTCAACCGGGTCACCTATCCCCACCTTGTCGCGCTGTTCGAGGAGTTGAAGGTTCCGGTCCAGCGGACCGACATGTCGTTCTCGGTCCAGCATGTGCCCATCGGGCTGGAGTTCTCGGGTTCCAGCCTCAACCACCTTTTCGCCCAGCGGAGCAACTTGTTCCGGCCGCGCTACTGGCGCATGTTGTTGCAGGTCAACCGGTTCAACGCCGAGGCGGTCCCGGCCCTGACCGATCCGCGCTGGGAGTCGGTGACCATTGGTGACTATGTCGCGCAGCGGGGCTATGGCCGGGATTTCCTCGAGCACTACCTCATCCCGATGAGCGGCGCGGTCTGGAGCACGCCCCCGGACCGCATGCTGGAGTTCCCGGCCCGGACCCTGATCCAGTTCTTCCACAACCACGGGTTCCTCGGCCTGCATACCCAGCACCCCTGGTGGACCGTCACCGGCGGGGCGCGCGAGTATGTCCGCCGCCTGATCCCGCCGTTCGCCGACCGCATCCGCACGGGGCTCGGCGTGACCTCGGTCCGCCGTGAAGCGGGTGCGGCCCTGGTGACGACCGCCGATGGGCAGACCCGACGCTTCGATGCGGTCATCCTGGCAGCCCACGCCGATGAATCGCTGCGCCTGCTCACCGACGCCGACGCCGACGAACGCCGCCTGTTGGGAACGTTCCATTACCAGTCGAACCTCGCCACGGTGCACAGCGACCGCCGCGTGATGCCGAAGGCCCGGCTCGCCTGGTCGGCGTGGAACTACCGCATGGCCCCGACGCCGGGGGGCGCGGTGCTGCCCCAGACCGTCTACTGGATGAACCGGCTCCAGGCGCTGGCCACCGACACCGACTATTTCGTCTCGATCAACGGCGAGCATGAGATCGACCCGGCCCTCGTGCACCGGAAGATCCCCTACACCCACCCGCTCTTCAGCCTTGAGGCGATCGCCGCACAGAAGGAACTCCCGGACCTCAACCGACGGGGCAACGGGCAGACCGTGTTCTTCGCCGGAAGCTATTTCCGCTACGGCTTCCACGAGGACGCCTTTGCCAGCGCCGTGCACCTGGCCCGGGTCCTCAGCCGGGACCCCGTGCAGCCACAGATCCAAGGAGGATCGGGCTTAGGGAAGTGAGTCGGGAGAACCGGGTGGACACGCGGCGGCGGGAGTCGGCAGCGAGGAACCGGCGGCCAGATCCCAAGATCGCCTCCTGGAGCGCAATGTGGCTTGACTTGATGGCATCCCGCGTGACGCTTCAACGACCTCCCGGGCTGGTGGTGTCTCCACGGCAGTGCCGGTCAGGTGGTTCCAACCCGCACCCTGATCCATGGAAGGATACCAGAATCCCTTTCGGGCCGCAGCCCGGTGCCGCTTGATGACAGGTTCATCAGGACTGGTGGACTCCGACCTCATGCCATGATGGCCACGATTCCAAGATTCACGGGAGGGCGATGGGCTCGATGGGTGAAGGTCTACCTCTGGGTGGCCGCCTGTCTCCTCCTGCTCGCGGCCGTCAGCAAGGTGGTGAGCGTCTGGAAGCCGTCGGCCTACCTGTCCACCGCCAATCCGGTGTTGACCTTCCTTTCCAATCGTCAGGTCTTCCTTGCGGTGGCGTTGCTGGAGCTGGCCGTGGCCGGTGCCATCTTCTCCGGGGGGCTGGAATTGTGGACGCAGGTGCAGTGGGTCTTCTGGTTGTCGCTTCAATTCGCGGTCTATCGCCTGATCCTTCTCCTTTCCAAAGAACCGGAGCCCTGCAAGTGCTTCGGCGACCTGTTCCTGTGGCTGGGGTTTGGCCCGGTCTTCGTGGACTGGTTCTCCAAGGCGTCCTTGACCTTCTTCCTCGTCCCCAGTGGCGTGCTGATGCTCCTTCGGGCCGTTCAACCTCCACCGATGTCTTCGCAGGCGGCCGTTCGCGCCTAGGCGGCAATCGTGAAACCAAGGCTTTCCATCCTGCGGTTGATCGTTCTGGCGGCTGTGGCCTGCGAGTTTGTGATGCCGTATGCCTGCGCACAGGGTCGGCCGCTACGGATCCGGGGCACGGTGTTGCGCAACTCGTATCAACCCGATGGAAAATCCATCTCCTTCCACCAGAATGGCACCTTTGTCTTCGACGTGGATCCGTCCGGCAAATGGTTTGTGCAGACGGAGTGCCAACAGGTTCCCGGGGTGATTTTCCAGATGGGCTTTGATGGTCGGACGACGGTGGAGTTGGAAAACCACTCGGGGACCTTCGCCTACGAGTCGGACACGAACAAAACAAAGTTCCTGACCCCGGAAACCTCGCCGGCCATGGCGAATGTCTACGGCGGCAATGAATATCCATTCGATTTGTGGCCGCCCTCCCAGTTCGCGTGGCTGGTGCTGGCGTCGTTCGACTACCAGAACGACACCAATCACCTCGGGCGCATCGGGGACCTCTTTCGAAGGGGGGCCACCGATCCGGTCGCCTTTGCCTTGAAGGTATCCCCCCAGTTCCGGAAGGAGTGGCCGCATGTGCTCGAGAAGGCGGAGATTTTCTTCGACATCAACGGGTACCCCAAGGATCCCATCGGTCTGCCTCTGCCGACTGACGAGGCCGAATTCGCCTACACCCAAAGGCAGTGGGCGATTCTCAAGAGCAAGCGGTCCGGGGTCCGTGTCGGGGGGGTCGAATCCAGCGAGATTTCCGATTTCGGAGGGGTGCGGATGCCGTCGCGATACCGGCTGGAGGTCTCTGCCCGTGCTGGTGCCATTCCAGATCACTCCGTGGGGATCGATCTTCGATGCGAGGAAATGCTGTTGAAGATCACCGATGTTCAGGAAATTTCTCCGATTACCGGCGTGCCTCCGATCGTCAGCCCGGCTGTGTTGGTCAGAGATCACCGCTTCCGCCAGGTGGATGCTTCCATCGCGATGGAGTTTCTGGCTTATACGATCACCAACAAGCAGTGGAAGTCTGCCGATGATTCCATCTTGGTGGCGAGGTCCAATCATAACAAATCCCGCCTCTCGCGTTTTGGAAACCAGCGAAATCATTGGGTCAAAGTGGTGGGTGCCACGGTATTGATCCTCGTTTTCGCCTTTCCGATATTTAGAATGATCCTCAAAAAAATCAAACCAACAGCGTAATCACATGAAAACCAACAAGAAAATAGCCTTCATCGCTATCGTCTCCATTCTGTCGGCCTCGCCGGTGTTTTCTGGTTCATGGCTGAACGAGTGTGTGACCTATGTGAGAGACAGATGGAGCGCGGATACCAACTTCAATAGAGGAAACCCGGCGGACCCGGTGTGTCCCATTCCCAGTGATTTCTATACTCCTGAGTACAATCGGGGAACTCCGACCCAGTGCACTGGCATTCGGATCCGCGGGGGGAGCTGCCGCACGGAAACTTGGGGGTGGCGCTGCGAGACCGGAGCTCAGAATGGATATGGAACTGTAGTGGACATCAAGGCGTCCTGTCGCGAAGTCTCCAAATTCTACTTTCCGTGCACGGAGATCAAGGAAGTCGGCGGTTATCGTCAGATCCGGGTGGAGTGCATGCCGAAGTGACGGAGCAACCGGCTGCGTCCGGGTCTACGACAGCGAGGAGTCTTTCGCCCGTGTCGGAAGAACCACCCATCCACGGGTCGGCGCGATGCCGGATTCCGAACAGGGACCTTTTTCAAACATGGCTGGACGGAACTGATTGATCCATTGAAGCACTGGGTGGGTTGACACTCGCTGGATATGCCTCTTGTCGGATTCGAGAAGCAACGGGCGTTCCTAGAGGTCATCCCCGATCTGAGCAGGCAACCATGGCAGCGCCCGAGGGCGCGTGCCTTCCGGTTGTCCTCGGTTTGTTGTGGCGTCGTCCTGCTGAAGTTGATGATTTACCTGCTGGCTTGGGGGCGATCAGCCACCCTCCCGGCAGAGTACTATCAGGGTGCCCGTCCCAACGTCGATTTTTCCAACATTCATGCCCCATTGAGGAGCTTGGCATCTTATGATGCCTTGTGGTACCTGGAACTTGTTTCTCATGGGTATTCGCCGGGACGGGAGTCCGGAGCGTTCTATCCTGCTTGGCCTTTTCTTTTGAAGTTGTTGGGTTGCGCTGGCGGTCGGTGGAGTCCGTTGGTGGCCGCCGGTAGCAGTGCCCTTTTGTGGGTCTTGGGGATTGTTGTGCTGTTCCGGTGGTGTTCTGCATCGTTTTCCCCGGAGACTGCCTGGAGCGTCGTCTTGGCGAACCTCCTGCTGCCGAGTTCGATGACCTTCTGGATTGGTTTCACCGAATCCCTCTTCTTCTGCCTCTATGCCTGTCTTCTGGCGTTTTCGGATGGCAAAAAACCCTGGTTGGCTTGGGGGGCGGCTTTCCTCCTGTCGCTGACGCGTCCGGTGGGCATTTTTCTGCTCATCATTCCAGCCATCGGTTGGCTCCTGGGGATTCGACGCTGGTTTTCCGCAGGATGCATCGTGGCATTTCTGGCCGGATGGATGGTCTATTTTGTGGTGATGTGGTGTTGCCTCGGGCATCCGTTGGCCGGTTGGGAGGCCCAAAAGCTTCACGTCAATCAACCAAGCCTCCGGTATGTGGCGGACATTCCCAAGTTCCTGAAAAGCTTTGTGAACATCACCTCCCTGCATGATCCGACCGGGTCGTTCCTGGATCGACTCATGTTCGTGGGTTCTTTCTGGGGAATCATCCGCTTGTGGCGGTGGCAGCCCACTTGGTGCTTCGCAACGCTGGCGATGCTCCTGATCCCGGCGATGACCAACCAATTTCTCTCCTTCTCCAGGTTCACCGTGGTCGCCATACCCCTGCTGTTTCCGATGGGTGAACTGTTGTTGAAAACTGCATGGCCGCTGTTGGTTTGTTGGATTTTGTTGGCAATGGCCGCCCAGTACTATCTCATCTCACAATACTTCTCCGCAGGATGGGGCACCTGAGCATGAGATACCTTCCCAAGGACCAAGCAGGAACTTCCAGACAACGATGGCGTTGGAGCTCATCCGCGGCATCCGACCGACGGCCATCCTCAGGCATCCTTCCGGGCCGGCAAGACTTCGGACGATGGTTCACCCTGCTGTGGATGTTGGGAGCCTCGGGCCTTTGCTCGATGCCGGTTCAAGCCCAGGCTCCACGCGCGCTTCGGGTCACCGGGACCATCGAGCGGACCGAGTGTGACCAACATGGAATTGAACTGTGCCCCGTGCGCCCTCGGCTGAGGTTCGAGGCGGAGATCGATGAGCTCGGGCGTTGGAGAATCACCGGCGCCTACCCCCTGCGTCCGGCGACCGCACCGGCAGACTTTGAGATCGACAAGGATGGCCGGGTGACAGTGCCCCCACTCACCCAGTCGGGCGCGGAGCGTTATGAACACGGCTTCGACGGTGCCAACACCTACGTGGTTCACCGCAGCAGTGAGGATTTGATGTTTGTCGACCGGTCGCTCAAACCCATCGAACCGCAGCCGGAAGAGACCTTGGCCAACATTTTTCGGGGCGATGAGTTTCCGTTCCGCGCCGGTGCCTGGTCTCACCTGGACTGGTTTGTCCTCGCTTCCTTCGGGTACCAGCAGCGCCCCGAGAACGCGGGTCATGTGCCTTCACTGCTGGGGCGTGACCGGAGCAGCCTGCAGGAGTCGGACATCTCCATGACCGACATCAGCCTCGATGCCGATCCGCTGGCGCATGCGCTCAAGGTCCGTTCCACCTATCGTGCCGAGTGGCCGAGGTTCGTCGAGCAGGCCGAATTTTTCCTCGATCCCTCGGGCACCCCGAGGCAGCCCATCGGGTTGATGATCCCCACCGATGCGTCGTTGGCCAAGGTGGTGGATTCCCGCTGGAAGTCGCTTCAGACCAAGTCTCCGGCTGCACGGGTGGGCCGCTTGACCTCGGGCGAGCCGAAGACCTTCAACGGTCGGGTGTATGCCACCCGATACCGTCTGGAGATGACCTGGCGATTCAGCAGTCGTCCGGTGGATCCGTCGAGGCTGGAGAACCCGATGGCCAGGATGGAGTTGAGGATCGAACACGTGCAGGAGTTGGCGGACGGCGTGGGCCGTCCCCGGCTCCCGGTGACCCAGGTCAAGGTCTCCGACTATCGCTTCCGTCGGGTGGCCGACGATTCGGTCACCGAGTTTCTCGGCTATTGGGTGGACGACGGACGCTGGAAGTCCGAGCACGAGTTCGGGTTGCGGGTGTGGGCGGCGCTCAAACACTTCCGGGGCAACGGGATCGTGAGGGTTGGAAATCCGGCGGACAGCATCTACTGAAACAGGCCATGATCGATGGCTTCCTGCCAGAAATTGGTCGGACCCGGGCCTCGAGCTGCCTCCGGTTCCCTTCCTGCCAGCCGGATGCCATCGTTCTGCGGCAGGCCATGAACCCATGAGCGACGAAGCACCTCAGTCCCGGCCGGACGACCGACTTCCACCCGGTGGGCCACCCGCAGTCGACGGGGGCAACATCGTCCAGGTCCGCCAGGGGGAGCATCTGTTCCGGGAGGGGCAATTCCCCGGGGCCATGTACCTGATCCGTCGAGGCCGCTTGCGGATCTACCGCACGGAAAATGGCCGGGAAATCGACCTTGAGGTCCTTGATGAGAACCAGATTGTCGGGGAATTGAGCTTCCTCGACGGGAGCCTCCGGTCGGCCTCCGCGCAGGCGATCAGTGACACCACCGTCGTGAAGATCTCCGGACCTGCGTTCTCCAAGACCCTCGACGGGTTGCCCGATTGGCTGAAGATCCTGATCCGCACCCTGTGCCTGAGGTTGCGGACGACCAACGCCAAGGTGAAGGCTCCGCATCATTGACCCCGGGGTGGCCCACGACCGGGTTGGTGGGATGGGGCGATCCGGGATGGCGCCGCCCGGCGAGGTCTTCGCAGGTCCAGGCGCGCGGCCGATGCACCAATGGTTTCGGGCCTTTCCCCGTGGAGGCCTCCGAGATAGCCTGAGCCCATGATCCGGGATGAACAGAGGCCGCAGATGGACCGCCGGCGCTTCCTGGCCGCGGGCGCGGTGGGCCTGGCCGGATGGACGGGTGGGGCGGTCGTCTCCCGCGCGGAGGAATCGGCCCGCCTGCCGTTCGACAACGGCGATCGACCGCTGGTCAAGTATCCCCAGAAGCGCCCGCTCCTCCGGCATACGGCGAGGCCGCCCCAGCTCGAGACTCCGTTCCCGGTCTTCAACGAGGGCCTGTTGACCCCCAACGACGCGTTCTTCGTCCGCTACCACCTGGCCGGTTCACCGCCCCCGCGCACGGTCCTTGATCCCGAGACCTTCCGGCTTCAGGTCCGCGGGACCGTGAAGGAGCCGCTGACCCTGAGCCTCGGGGAGCTCAAGCGACGCTTTGAAACCGTCGAAGTGGTGGCGGTGAACCAGTGCTCGGGAAACAGCCGCGGGTTCTTCCAGCCCCGCGTTCCCGGCGGTCAATCGGGCAACGGCAACATGGGATGCGCCCGCTGGCGGGGCGTCCGTCTGGCCGACGTGCTCAAGGCCTCCAGCCTGCTCCCACAGTCCAAGCAGGTGCTCTTCGATGGCCTGGATCGTCCGCTGGTGGCCAGTGTCCCGGACTTCGTCAAGGCCCTCGAGGTCGACCAGGCGCTGGATCCGGACGTGGTGCTGGCCTGGGAGATGAACGGCGAGCCGTTGCCCTGGCTCAACGGGTACCCGTTGCGCCTGGTGGTGCCCGGTCATTACGGCACCTACTGGGTGAAGCACCTGCACTCCATCCAGGTGGTGGATGCCACGTTCTCCGGATTCTGGATGAATCCGGCCTATCGGATCCCGGATGATCCCTGCGCCCACGTGGCTCCGGGATCCACGCCGAAACGCACCGTGCCGATCGAGCGGTTCAATGTGCGCTCCTTCCTCACCAGCCACCTCGACGGCGAGCGCGTGTCGCCTGCGGGGCAGGGGGTGACCCTGCGCGGCATCGCCTTCGACGGGGGGAGCGGGATCCGGGACGTGACCGTGTCCACCGATGGAGGCAGGACCTGGACGACCGCCCGCCTGGGGGCCGACCTCGGTCGCTATGCGTTCCGGGAGTGGACCCTGGATTGGCGGCCTGGCTCCGGTGGTTCGGCCCAGGTTCTGGTCCGGGCGACCAACCGGTTGGGCCAGAGCCAGCCCCTCGACCCCTTGTGGAACCCGGCCGGCTACATGCGCAATGTCGTGGAACGCACCATCCTGAGCCTATGAAACCACGCCGTCCCCGGTTGCCGTCGCCCGGGTGTTGGATCCCGCTCGGAGCCTTGTCGCTGGTCGGTGTCGTGTCGCTCCTGGCGACCTCCGGAACCATCGCCACGCCGTCGCCGGTGGAAGCGCCGCGACCCAACCCGCACCGCGATGATCCCTGGGTGCTTCCCGCGGGGGAGCCCGCCATGCCGGCGGGTGATGAGGCCGGACCCGTCCGCCGTCATTGTGCCCTGTGCCATTCGCACGACTACATCACCACGCAACCCCGGCTCGGTCGGGCCGGGTGGGCGGCCAGCGTCGAGAAGATGCGGGCGAAGTACGGCGCGCCCATCCCTACCAATGACGTGCCCGCCCTGGTCAACTACCTGGTCAAGCATCATGGCAAGGAGTAGGAGCCCCCGGATGACCCGAGTGGACCGTCTCCCCGGTTTGGCCCTGGCGATGCTTCTGGCGTGGTGGATGGGTGTGCTCCCGGGATGGGGGCCGCTGTTGGCACAGACGCCGGCACCCCCGTCTCCATTCCCGACGGTCCGAGGAACGGGCGACGGCAGACGGCCTGCGGGCAGTCCGTCGGGCAACCTCCACCGACGCTCCCCCCTGCCGAACGTCGTGATCCTCGTCGCCGAGGGTTGGACCGAATCCGACATCGTCACCCGCGGCGCGTCGCCCCACCTCGAGCGGTTGGCTGCCGAGGGGGTGCGCTGGACCAGCGCCTACGCCGGGGCGCCGTCGGCGAGGGTCAGCCGCGAGGCCCTGATCACCGGCCGCCACTCCGGTCATGGTCGCCTGCGGGGGCCCGACGCCGTGGCCCTGGCCAACGAGGACGTCACGCTGGCCGAGGTGCTTCGAGGCGCCGGCCATCGCACCGCGGCCGTCGGGGTCTGGGACCTCGGGGGCAACGGCACCCCCGGGCACCCGTTGCGACAGGGATTCTCGGACTGGTTCGGATTCCTCGACGCCCGCGAGGCGCTCAACCTCCGTCCGAAGGCCCTGTGGCGGAACGACGAGCTCTTCGACAACCTTATCGATACCCGCGGTGCCTTGGCCAACTACGCTCCCGACTGGTTCGCCAGGTTCGCCACGAACTACATCCAGGTGCATGAGGACCATCCGTTCTTCCTCTACGTGGCGCACCCGCTGCCCGGAGGATCGTCTGATGCCGCCAGCCGTACCGCCCACCTGGCGACCTGGGACCGGTTGGTCGGGGCGGTGGTCCGAGAGTTGGAGCGGAGCCGGATCCGCCGGGAGACGATCCTGGTGGTGACGGGCACGGGGGCGGTTGGAGGGTCGGTCGCCCCCTTGGACGAGTCCCGGCTCCGGGTGCCGCTCCTGTTCAGTTGGCCCGGGCGCATCCCTGCCGGCAGGACCAACGACCGCCCCGTGGCGCTGTGGGATGTCGCTCCGACGATCTCCGCCCTGGCGCGTGTCCCCGGGCCGCAGGGCCTCGACGGCGTGTCCCTCGCCCCCGAATTGCTGGCCGTCGATGCCGCTGCACCGTCTCCATCCCCGTCGCCCCGTGCCGGTGGCCTCTACTGGGAGACGGCCGAGGCTTCCCCGAGACGGGCCCTCCGATGGGACCATTGGAAGGTCGTCGAGGCGACTCCCGGGGGCCGGCTGGGCCTCCATGATCTCCGCAGCGACCCCGGGGCCTCGCGGGACGTCGGCCCGGAGAATCCCGGAATCCTTGCCGAAGGCCGCCGCCGCCTGCTCGAGGCGGCCGACCCGCTGCCTCAGTCCCGACCCTGAATGCCACGATGATCCCCGCCGAAGCCCTTGAACTCCTGGAACGGTTCCGCCATGGCCAGGTGCCGGCCGAGCAGGTCCTGCACGCCTTCCAGGCCGCCCCCGTCGTCGAGCTCGGCTTCGCCGCGGTCGACCAGCACCGGGCCCTGCGCAAGGGCTTCCCGGAGGTCATCTTCGGTGCGGGCAAGACTCCCGCCCAGGTGGTGGCGATCGCCGCCGAGATCCTTGCGGCCGACGGCCGGGTCCTCACCACCCGCGTGACCCCCGATCACGCCCGGGCCTTGCGCAAGCGCTTCCCGGAGGCCGTGCACCACGAGGCCGCCCGCTGCCTGACCCTGGAGCGGACACCGCTGCCCAAGCGCCCCGGGGTCATCGCCGTGGTGGCCGCCGGCACCACCGACCTTCCGGTCGCCGAGGAGGCGGCGGTGACCGCGGAGTTCATGGGAAACACCGTGCGTCGTGTCTACGACGTGGGCGTGGCCGGGTTGCACCGGTTGCTGCGACGGTTGCCCGATCTCCAGTCGGCCAACGTCGTGATCGTGGTGGCCGGCATGGAGGCCGCCCTGCCCAGCGTGGTGGGCGGTCTGGTTGGCAAACCCCTCATCGGTGTGCCCACGAGCGTGGGCTATGGGTCGCACTTCGGCGGGCTCACCGCGCTCTTGGGGATGCTCAACTCGTGCGCCAGCGGCCTGACGGTGGTGAACATCGACAATGGATTTGGCGCGGGTTACGCGGCCAGCGGCATCAACACGCTGGTCGAGGCCCGGGGTGCTTCCCTCGCCCCCGATCCCGTTCCCCGGCCCGTGGTCAGGTCGGCCCGAGGTAGAGCCCCTCGGAAGCGATGACCCCGGCGGCGCCGGATGGCACCAGGTGGGCATGGGGCAACCCTCGGCGGATCCGGTCCCGGATCTCGGAGGACGACACCCCCAGCGGCCATCCTTGGAGGTGGCGCAGGCGCCAGGGGGCGGGCAGCGAGGTCTCCGGTTGGCCGGGGCGCGGAATCACGACAAAGGTGACCTCCGCGGCCAGGGTGTCCGCATCCCGCCACTGGGGCAGCGTGGGGACGTGGTCCGCCCCGATGAGCCAAAACAGACAGGCCTCCGGCCAGCGGGCGCGGAATTCCCGGACGGTG
>Ga0068872_10003562_pt1 | contig 11865 bp, 10 predicted proteins | sample NOAtaG_7_FD_66441 | JGI IMG/M metagenome (GOLD analysis project Ga0068872, IMG submission 66441) | Freshwater lake microbial communities from Lake Erie, under a cyanobacterial bloom - NOAA_Erie_Diel1S_2200h metaG | ecosystem: Environmental > Aquatic > Freshwater > Lake | place: USA: Ohio, Lake...
CATATATAATTTTTGAAACCCCATGTTTCATTGCCGCATCAGCAATGTTCTTCATGCCAATTACTTCCGTATCCATAGTTTCAACTGGATTATCCGCAACAACGTCAACGCCTAAAACTGCAGCAAAATGGTAAATTTGATCACAACCTTTTGTTAACTCATCCACTACCTGATAATTCCGCACATCACCTATTCGCAAATATATTTTTTGCATTATATCGTGGTCGAGTTTATTTCCACGCAATAAATTGTCTAAAACTGTAACCTCGTTACCCTCTTCAACTAATCGTCTAACCAGGTGAGATCCAATAAATCCAGCACCGCCTGTTACTAAAATTTTTTTCATAGCATGTTCTATAAAGCCCTATAAATATACTAATTAATCTGTTTTAAAACCCTTTTTAAAACCTGTAACTGTTCCTCTGAAAAGTCGAGATGAGTTACAAAACGAACACTCCGCGGCCCAAAAGGAACCGCCCTAATGGAGTTTGTTTCCAACACATTAATAAACGAAGAAACCTCAAAATCTTCTGTTAATTCAAAAATTACAATATTAGTCTTTACCGGTAAAATAGACTTAACATAAGGCATTTGAAAAAGAAAAGTCTCAATCTCTTTGGCTCTCCTGTGGTCCTCCTCTAAACGTTGGATGTGATGATCCAATGCAAATATTCCGGCCTTGGCTAAATAACCCACTTGGCGCATGCCTCCTCCCCAACGTTTTCTTACCCTTCGAGCCTCTTTTATAAAGGACTTATTACCTATTAACAAAGAACCAATGGGAGCACCGAGACCCTTAGAAAGGCAAATAGATAAGCTGTTAAACAAAGGGCCTACTTGGTACGGCTGATAACCTGCAGCAACACTGGCATTAAAAAAACGAGCTCCATCTAAATGAAGAGGGATATTAAGTTGTTGGGAGAGCTTGGAAATTTCACTCATTGCTTCTAGAGAATAATAACTACCTCCCGCTTTATTACCGGTATTCTCCAACGAAATTAAAGCTGTTTTAGGCAACCAATCGAAATCCGAATTAACAGATGCCGCAATTTGACTGGCAGATAAACATCCATTTTCTCCCTTTAATAATTTAATTTGAACACCCGAATTAGAGGCTACTCCGGCATTTTCATAATGATAAATATGAGATAATTCATCACAAATAAGTTCATCGCCAGATTTGGTATGAACATTTATAGCAATTTGATTCGTCATGGTTCCACTCGGACAAAACAAGGCGGATTCGTGCCCGAACAACATGGCCACTTTATTTTCTAATTCTAATACTGTTGGATCTTCATTAAAAACATCATCTCCTACTTCTGCTGCAAACATTTCTTCCAGCATAGCTTTGGTGGGCTTTGTAACTGTATCACTTCGTAAATCAATAATATTATTTTCCATATCATTAAAAGATTATTTAAAAAGAAATGCGATTATAGTATTACAGTTTTTTAAATCCATTAGAATATGCCATCATATTTATCATTCTAAACAATAATCGGCTTCCCACGTTAGCATCCCATTCGTCTTTACCCGGAGATACTTCGTTTATATCGCAGCCAATAATTGTTCTTCCACTCTGGGCAAGAATTTGTATTAAGTGACATGCTTCTTCAAATTCGAAACCACCCGGAACTGGTGTTCCGGTATTGGGGCACATCTTCGGATCTAAACCATCAATATCAAAACTCACATAAACCTTTTTTGGAAGTTGCTTAATAATTTCTTTATGTAGTTCTGCCACCTTTTTTCCTTTATAAAGCTGATGCTTCATATCCTTATCAAAATAACATACAATGCGCCCTTTATTCTTTTTAATCAAATCGTATTCTTCCTCACAGTAATCCCTAATGCCCACTTGCACCAGTTTTTTTAGCTCCTTAATCTTTAAGGCATTATAAAAAATTGAAGCGTGAGAAAATTCAAAACCCTCATAAGCCGCTCTTAAATCGGCATGAGCATCAATATGCAAAACACCAAAATCTCCGTGCTTAGCAGCAAGAGCTTGCAAATAACCAAGAGGGGTACTATGATCGCCACCAAGCAAAACAACTAATTTACCTTGCTTTAAAAAATGTGATGTACGCTCTTTTACCTCATTAACCATATTAAAACAGGCCTTGTTCACACTCTCCTGAATTTTTTTCATCTCTTTATTTTTATCGGGTGTTAAACCTGATGCTAATAAATCAATATATTTCTCGGCTTGTTTACGCAGCTTTAGGCTTTCGGCTTTCATTTTTTTCGGAACTTGTTCCATGGCTACGCCTAATTTCCAAGCATTGGGCAAAAAGGGATCAAATAAATCAACTTGTGCAGAGGCCTCAAAAACGGCCTCGGGTCCATTTACTGTTCCACCCCCATAACTAACGGTTACTTCCCAGGGCACAGGGACTACCACCACATTTGACTCTTCGGTTGTAAAAGGGAGGCCAAACAAATTAGCGTCTTTTTGTCCGATATTATTTGGATTGAAATTTTTGATTTTTTCTTTTAATGACATAACATTTAAATTTTATTGGTTTATGAGTTAGAAGGTTGAGAAGGTATAGGAAATTCATAATTCATAATTTAAATTTTATAAAATATCTATGATTTACTCTAAATATTATTAACTAAGAATTCATACAATTCAATCATTGTTTTTATATCGTGTTTATGAACACGCTCGTCTGGACTGTGCACATGATCCTCGGGAGCTCCAATAAAACACCAATCCCAAGGAAACGATGTGCGCTGTAGTGCATTACCATCACTACCTCCGGCAGATTCAACTTCTAACTGATAATCGATTCCACTATTATTTGCTAATTCTATAATACGATTAACAAATTCTTTTCGGGGAAGGCCCGTATCACGCATAGAGATAACAACTCCTTTACCCGGATGAACACCATCGGTAACCCATGTTATATCACTAATTAAAGCTTTTGTAATCGCAAAATTTTCGTATAACCATTTACCGGCTACTTCAGCCGATCCACCACCAGTTTCTTCCCAGCAACTAAATACGATAGCGCCGTTTTCTATGGTTTCGCATAACTTTAAGGCTACATATAATCCCAACCGGTCATCCATGTAACAATTCTGCACATATTCCTCATCTTCTCTCCAATTGGGTTTAAAAGTTAAAGTGGTTCCGCGATCTATTTCTCGATGGAACTCATAGTACATCGATTTGTCCTCATTAACAATAAGCTTGCATTCGATAGGCCCTATTGAATCGTTACCCACTAAAGTATAACCGGTTTCTGCCCTTGGTCCACCAATTTTAACCAATTGATTTCCATAACGAACCGTGAACCCAATTGAATCCTGATGAGCAAAAACAGCTACATTAGGTATTCCAAATACCAGAATTATAGTATCCTGAAAACCTGGTCCATGGTATATTTTAGGCCTTACTTTCCAGTCATCCTTATTATCTTTAATATAATTTAATAAGAAATCGGCAATAGGTCTTTCTGCGCCGGCCGGAGCATGAATATTTTGTAATTTTTTTAAAAGTTCCATATCATGATGTTTTAAGATACGATAAATTTATACCTTCTAATTTATTAAATAGTTCTAATACCTTATCGGCATAAGATTTTCTAACCGCAATTGTAAAATTACAATTAAGCTGCATTTGTTGATCGATTAATATCAACTCAAACTGCTTTATTATTCTCATTACTTCATTAGTTAAAATATAATCAAAGGAGATTTGATAATACTCCATAATATGCTTTTCAATAATTTCTGCGTTTTGCAATGCATGTTTTGCAGCCTCCCTATATGCATTTATTAATCCGGATACCCCCAGTAAACTTCCCCCAAAATATCTGACCACTACAACCAGAACGTTAGTAACGCCAAACGACTTAAGCTGATTTAGGATAGGTTTACCGGCAGATCCATTTGGCTCTCCATCGTCGTTGGATCTGAAACCCTCTTGATGAGGACCAATAAAGTAGGCATAACACCAATGATTGGCAGCGGGATGTTCTTTCTTTAATTGAATTATAAATTCTTTAACTTCTTTTTCATTAGTTAAGGGATAGGCATAACCTATAAATTTACTTCCCCTGTCGCGAAATAAGCCCTCTGATGCAGTGTGAATGGTTTTATATGTATCATTAACAAAAAGCATTTAAGCAAAAGCAATTATAAAGATTGAAAATAAGGCTAACACAATACCTATCCAATTAGTTTTAGAAAGCTTTTCTTTAAATATTAGAAATGCGGCAAAAGTTGAGATTGCCAGAATACCCATGTTATTTACAGGAAAGAAAACAGAGGGAGAAAATATCTTTTCGTTTAAACAACGAATAACAAAATACATTGAAAAATAATTAACGAAGCCAATTAAAACACCGGCAAATAATGAAGCCAACTGAATCCTTAATTTATCAATTGCCAAATTATAAAGGAAAGTTAATGTTCCAATTATTCCGGCAGTTCCAAAAATTACAGAAAGGAAAAGTGTAAAAGTATTATCATCTAAATAATAACGTTGAGCGTAATTAATACTACTATCAATTAACCCCGAACCGAAGAAGATTAACAAAGGGAAAATATAGAGTTTTTTATCTACCAATTGTTCCGGAGCACTTTTACTGTCTTTTTGTGAAGTTAAAAATACGGCTATTAGAGCCAGTATAAGTCCAAACACCTTTATTGCATTTAAGTTATCGCCATATAATATTACCGCCACGCCTACCGGAATTACGATAGACATTTTGTTGGCAACACCAGCAACGGTAATTCCTAATTTCTGAGTAGTAACCGATATAATATTTAGTATCAAGATAAAAACAAAGCCGAGCATAAAGGCAATTATAAACCAAGGCTGTTTCGGCAATTCAATTACAGGAATGTTAGCAGTTGAGGTAATAAAACCCATAGTAGCTGCCACGTAATAATTTGCCACAATAGCCTGAAAGGCATTTAGTTTTAAATTATCAAGCACCTTAAAGCTTATAGCCAGAAGCATACTCGACAGAATACTAAGAAGTATGTTTATCATCATTAAAAAAGATTAATAATTTATTATTATCCAAATTTATTTCTTCTAGCGGTGTTCCTGAAAAATTTGGGGCTGCAACACCCGAATTTAACATCACATTACTCTCCAGTTTTCTGATCTCATCCCACAATCCGTCATTAATAAAAGAAGTAAGTAACTGCCTTCCTCCTTCAATAATAACCGATTGAATTTTAAGCTCGAACAAAGCATCAAGTATAGTGGAAGTATTTTTATCACTTATCTTTTTAAACGTAATATTATTTTGCAACTCTTCCTTTTTATTATTTAAAACAATAGTTTTAGCATCTGAATTAAACAAATTAAGCGTGCCAGGTAATTCCAGATTAAAATCAACTACAATTCTTTTAGGATTTGGGCCATATACCAAACGAGATGTTAAAAGAGGATTATCAATAAGAGCCGTGTTTTTACCAATTAGAATAGCAGGCTCATGAGTACGCCAGAAATGATTAAGCATGTTAAAATAATCATTACTAATTTTACTTTGTTTCTCGCTCCAAATATAACCATCCGCACTTTGAGCCCATTTTAAAATAACATACGGTCTTTTCTTTTCAACCCAAGTAAAAAATCGTTTATTTAAAACCCTACCTTCTTTTTCCAAAACACCAGTAATAACTTCGATATTATGCTTTCTTAATAATTGAATGCCTTTACCCGATACTAATTCAAACGGATCCGTGTTACATATTACCACTTTAGGAATTTTACTTTCGATGATTAAATTAGCACATGGTGGTGTTTTACCGAAGTGCGAACAAGGCTCTAAATTAACATACAAAGTAGCCCGAGAGAGCAATGATTTATCTTTAACACTGTTTATAGCATTTACCTCCGCATGGGGCCCGCCATATTGCTGATGATAACCTTCGCCTATTATGTTGCCGTCACATACAATTACACATCCCACCAGTGGATTTGGAGCCACGTACCCAACACCATTAATGGCTAATTCAAAACATCGTTTTATATACGTACTGTTGGTATCCAATGGAGTTTATATGAATTTTTCTTGAATGTATTAATTGTCCATAAACAGATATAAATCTTTATCAATCATACCTTGCAAAGATTCATTCCTTTCTTTACCAAAAACAAAATTTAACTGGCGGGTAGTTAATTTAATGGAAGGATATCCGGTAAACATTCTACAATAAAAGTAAGCGCCGCTATAATATTTATTTCGCAGCATCCACGCAGTATTAATGTTTCCTGAATAACGCTCTCTTAAAAATCCTGAATAGACTGTATAATCAGAAATTTTTTGTTGAAGTCTTTCAAAGATCTGTTCTGCTTTTCGGGGCTTTTCTTTAAACTCCAATAAAGCATTTATATTTAAACGATGGATAGACGTTAATGCTTTCTCGAAATTTAGCAATCCGTCCGGATTAAAATAATTAGGATAATACTTTGCAAATCTTTTTAACAAGGAAATACCCATTGCATCACACAACGATTCATTAAACTCATAGGGTAAGTCTATGTTAATCTTTTGAACATATTGATGAGTGGCTTCATGAAAAATAATAAATGTAACCTCCTCATTATAATAACTTAATAAACGTAAATTAATTTTTGCTGATGAATTACCTGCTGTTCTGTATAAGTAGCTGACCTTTCCAGTTTCTTTTACTTTATCTAAAAATTGAAAAGCCTTTAAACTATCGTTATTAAAAAAGGTGAAATCTTTAAAACCTTCGGGTACTTTAAGCTTATCTTGTTCACTTAAATAAACATAATAATAAAGTGCGGTATCCAACGTTTTGTAATTTGAATAAAACTGAGCGGTATCAATTTTATAGTCGGTACTATCTGCAATAAACTTTTTGATATCGAAAATAAGCTGAAATTTATCCTCGTATACCTCCTGTGCGGATGTATTATTGATAATAAATAAACACAAAATCAAAAATGAAAATTCTTTTAGCATGGTTTTTAAAATCCTATAATAATTGTGTTCTAAATTATCTAATTGGAATATTCGTTTTAATTCGCTTTTTACTAAAACAAAAAACCCCGATTGCTCGGGGTTTATAATTTGGATTGATTTACACTACAATCTTTCAGCTTCAATTATATAATTATTTGGAGCAGAAAAAGCAGAATCAGTTCCACTTAATTTTAAAGCGTCTTTTTTATATTCATCAATTTTAAAATACAAAGTATCGTTATTCCATAAAAGTTTCAACTCTTCTTTTCCTTCAACAATATAACCAACCGGAATGTATTTATCCTGAGCAACATTTTCACTTACCTTAATTGTTAAAGCCATGTTACAATTGGCTTGATTAACATTTGGACAATCATCAAAACGCAAATCAATCCAATTTCCATTACCAACTAGCGCACTATCTTTACCCTTAATTGGCAAAACAATATTTTTTACAGACCATTTACCTTCTAGTTTTTCTGCAACACGTTGTTCTTTAGAAAACCTATTACAAGCTGTTAGGGCTATAGCACTTATAGCAAAAATTGAAAGTGATTTGATAAATTTCATGTACATAATTTATTTCTCACAAAAATAATGGAAATAATGAAAAATCAAAGCCCCTTATTGCTTTAATTACGGGCTTTAAACTCTTTTTTTCCTTTTTCTAAGAAATTGATATAGTTCTGTATATCAGGATTGTATGATTCCGGGCTTGTGAGATTATTTTCACTCTTATCCACCAAAACATAGTATGGTTGTGAGTTTGTTTGATATTTTTCGGTTTGAAAATTACTCCATTTATTCCCTATAGTTTTAATTTTTTTTCCGGTTGTAGCCGAAATAAACTGCTCGTTTGCAGGCAAATCAGTTTTATCGTCAACATACAACGACACCAATACATAATCGTTCTGTAAAATACCTAACACCCTTGGATCAGACCATACGTTGTCTTCCATTTTTCGGCAATTAACACAAGTTTTACCGGTAAAATCAATCATTAAAGGTTTGTTTACTTTCTTAGCATACTCAAGTGCTAACTGATAATCGTGAAAGCAGTTTAAACCGTGCGGACAATGATCAGGGTTGGTGCCTGGAATAGTTTCAGAATTTAGATCCGATTTGTTTCCTAATTTCCATCCTTCGTTATAGTGCAAAGGAGGCGGAAAACCACTTATTAACTTAAGTGGAGCTCCCCACATACCCGGAACCAAATAAACCACAAAACTAAAACTTACAATAGCCATCAATAGACGTGGAATTGACACGAAGGGCAAATCGCTATCGTGGGATAATTTTATTTTTCCTAACAAATAAAAACCCAGCAAAGCAAAAATTACCACCCAAAGGGCAATAAAAATCTCGCGGGTTAAAATACCCCAACCATAAGCTAAATCTACATTAGATAAGAACTTAAGAGCTAATGCTAATTCCAATAGCCCTAAAACAACTTTAACTGAGTTCAACCACCCTCCAGCTTTAGGCAAAGAATTTAACCAACCCGGAAACATTGCAAATAACCCGAAAGGAAGTGCCAGAGCAGAACTAAAACCAAACATGCCCATTAAAGGTCCCGCACTAGATCCATTAACGGCGGCCTCAACCAATAATGTTCCAATTATGGGTCCGGTACATGAAAATGAAACTAATGACAAGGTAAAAGCCATAAAAAAGATCCCAATAAACCCTCCCCTGTCCGATGCTGCATCCATTTTATTTACAAACGAGGCCGGAAGAACAATCTCAAAAGCCCCTAAAAAAGAAATAGCAAAAACTAATAAAATGATAAAGAAAATAAAATTAAATATCCCGTTAGAGGCCAGTTCATTTAGGGCATCTGGTCCAAGGGCTTTGGTAATAATAAATCCTAGAACCGTATAAATAAAAATAATATTAAAGCTATAAAGTAGCGCATTACTTAATCCTTTTGCTTTGGTTTTGCTGCGTTTAGTAAAAAAAGCAACGGTCATGGGTATCATCGGAAACACGCAAGGCGTTAGTAAAGCTAAGAGTCCGCCCAAAAATCCGGCCCAAAAAATTCCCCAACCACTTCTCTCCTTTTGCGGAAGTTCAGAAACTATACTTGCGCTTAGTTTATCAACTTCAATAGTATCGGAATTTACAACCGGTTGCTGATTTTTAGAAGTATCGGCAGTGCTCTTTTCAATTACTGCAGAATTTACATCTTGCTTTTTAATTCCTTCATCAGGTGTATTAGAATCGGACGCTTTATCAGGTAAAACTCCTTTTACATTAATTTCAAATGTATTATCGAGCATCACGCATTGTGTACTGCAGGCCTGAAACTCTGCTAAAACATTTATTTTAAATTCTTTAGTTGATTTTATCTTTATATTCTGTGTAAAAAGGGCCTCTTTTTCAAAATACAATACATCCATCTGAAAACCCTCATCAAACTCCTTTTTGGGTTTTGCCTCTGATATATTTCCATCCAGCGCATACTGAGCGCTTGGGGTAAAAGTAAAGGAAGTTGGAAAAGGCCCATCACCCGGATTCATCGAGTATATATGCCATCCCTTATCAATTTTAGCCTTAAAAATTAAGGTTACCGAATTTTTTCCATTGTATTTAACTTCATGCGACCATTTAACGGGATTTAAAATCTGAGCACCTACAAATAAGGATGTTAAACAAAGGCAGAGAAAAGTATAAATTAATTTGAACATTTTAACCAATTTTCTTCTAATGTAACACAAACATAAGCTTTTAAGACAATAAAAGTAAAGCCGAATCCGCCTCATTTTGTTAAAGAATGTTTACAGCTAATACCAGAACGATTTAAAGCTTACAATAAAGCTGCTTAGAGCCAATTTAAGGGGCTAAATGAAAAACGAAATAATAAGCACAAACCAAAATTATGATTCACTTTTATTCTAAATAAAAAGATAAAAAATAGCATGGCCTCATTAAATTAAACGAGTAATGATTTTGTAATGGACTGGTCATTATTTACCTTTTTAATTATTTATATAAAAATTGAGGTTATTAACACTTTTAATCTTAAATAAAGATTTGACAGAACGCTTTTTTACCTCTAAATTTGAACGTTAAAAATCAGTTTCAATGGATATTTTTGAAAAATTAAAAAACAATCGTGGGCCTCTAGGCCAACACTCAAAAGAATCACACGGATATTTTACATTCCCTAAACTTGAGGGCGATATCAGCAATCGCATGGTTTTTAGAGGGAAAGAACGTTTGGTGTGGAGCTTAAACAATTATTTAGGCTTAGCTAATCATCCCGAAGTTAGAAAAGCAGATGCAGAGTCTGCTGCCAAATTTGGATTAGGTCTGCCTATGGGAGCTCGAATGATGAGTGGTAATTCCGATTATCATGAGCAACTTGAAAGAGAATTGGCTGCGTTTGTTGGTAAGGAAGATTCCATTTTGGTAAACTTTGGATATCAAGCTATGGTTTCATGTATTGATGCATTGGTTGACCGCCATGATGTAATTGTATACGACAGCGAATCACATGCTTGTATTTTAGATGGAGTTAGATTACACATGGGAAAACGATTTGTATTTACCCACAATGATATTGACAGCTTTGAAAAACAAATGGAACGTGCCACTAAAATGACTACCGAAACCGGTGGTGGAATTTTAGTAATTACCGAGGGTGTATTTGGTATGCGTGGCGATCAGGGTAAACTTAAAGAGATTGTTGAATTAAAGAAAAAATACAATTTCCGTTTGTTGGTTGATGATGCACATGGTTTGGGAACCATGGGTAAAACAGGCGCCGGAACCGGAGAACATCAAGGCGTTCAAGATGGTATTGATGTTTACTTCGGTACTTTCGCAAAATCTTTTGCCTTAATAGGAGGATTTATTGCAAGTACTGCAGATATTGTAGACTTTTTACGCTACAACATGCGTTCTCAGATTTTTGCTAAAGCCTTGCCAATGCCACTTGTTATAGGTGCTCTAAAACGCTTGGAATTAATGAGAACAAAACCAGAACTTAAAGATAAATTATGGGAAATAGTGGAGGCGTTGCAAACAGGTCTTAAAAATGCTGGATTTAATATTGGCGATACTAACTCTCCGGTTACTCCAGTATACCTAAACGGCAGTATCCCAGAGGCAACCAATTTAATAGTAGACTTGCGTGAAAATTACAATGTATTCTGCTCTATGGTAGTTTATCCTGTAATACCTAAAGGCATGATTATTTTACGTTTAATTCCAACTGCAGTTCACACCTTAGAGGATGTAAAATATACCATCGATAGCTTTAGCGCTATTAAAGATAAATTATTCTCTGGCGCTTATCAGGCAGATAAAATCGCTGCTTTTTAAGCTATACAACACTCGCTTAACTATGGGCCTCAACGTATGTTGAGGCTTTTTTATTTAGGTGTCTAGTCAAGCTGTAATACTAATAATAATTAAGGATTTAAGAACGGCAACCATCATAAAGCATTTTACTAAACCAGGTGTTATTTTTTTTGTTTGATCTTGCTTTTAAAACCAAAGCAAAATATGTTAAATTATTCTTAAAATTTTAACTCTGTTGTAATGTAAACAGCGCCACTTATCTTTTTTTTATTCGTTCTTTAATTATTTTTCGAATATCAATACTTAACAAAAATTGCGAAGAAGATATAACACCAATGGATATAAAGCAATGATTTAAAAAAGATGGTTCAGTATCATTTTCATAAAGAGAGGTATAATGAAAAAAATAATAGTTAAAAATCGACTGAAAGACTTATTGGTAAGGGAATTTAGAAAGTTTGGGAACGTAGTTTCATTATTTTTTTTGTAAATGAAAACGACCAACTAAATCTACTTACCTGATTAAGTTAACGGAGCCCTTACGCTTGTTTTGAACTTGACCAGGCAATTTGTAACTTAAGGTATAAGCATACACCCC
>Ga0068872_10003565_pt1 | contig 11857 bp, 10 predicted proteins | sample NOAtaG_7_FD_66441 | JGI IMG/M metagenome (GOLD analysis project Ga0068872, IMG submission 66441) | Freshwater lake microbial communities from Lake Erie, under a cyanobacterial bloom - NOAA_Erie_Diel1S_2200h metaG | ecosystem: Environmental > Aquatic > Freshwater > Lake | place: USA: Ohio, Lake...
TGCCGCCGAGCGCGTCGGCCGCGGCGGCGCGCACCGGCGCGGCGTCGGCCTTGAGCAGGGTGAGGAAGTCCGCCTTGAAGGACTTGTCCCCGCCGACCGCCGCGAGGGCGCGTGCCCGAATGTCCGGCTCTCCCGCGCCCGCTGCGATGGTGATGAGGCCCTTCCGGGCCGCAGGGGCCGGGATCTTGCCGAGGGCGACGACGGCTTCGAGGCGGTTCGGCAGGTCGGGCTTGGCGACGGCCTCGGCGAAGCAGGCCGCGATGCTGTCCTTGGTGGCGCCCTGGATGCCCTCGGCGATCGCAGCGTCCCAGCCCTTCTCGACCGACGCGATCTCGGTGCAAAGGCAGGTGTCGACGTCGGCGTCCACGATCTCCTTCACCTTGGTGGCGGCGTAGCGCCGCACGCCCTCGTCCTTCATTTGCAGGCCGCGGCAGATCGTCTTCCAGTTTTGCTTGCCCATCGCGGCGTCGATGTCCATCTTCGACACGCGCTGGGGCGGAACCTCGCAGCCGAGGGCGAGGAGGATGGGGAGAACCAGGGACGCGCGCATGGGGACCTCGGGCCCAGAGGGCCGGTTGCCCATGCTACCGGGGTCCGGCGCGCGCATCAAGCCCCGCCGGCGATTGGCCGCTTGTCGCCCAGCGGTGTAGGGGGTGCGGGAGAGGTTTCCGATGCGTCGTCTGTCCGTTGCTGGTCTGTGCGCTGTCGGCCTGTGCGCGGGGCTCGCCCTCGGCGCGTCGGCCCCTGCTTTCGCCCAGGACGACACGGGCTCCGACGGCGTCGCCGAAAACGAAGTCTCCGACTGGAAGGCCGGCGACGACGGCTGCGCCACGGCTCCCGCCTCGGTGGGCGGCGCGGTGCTCGGCTTCGTCGCCCTCGCCGGCCTGCTCCGCCGCCGCGCCCGCTGAGGCCACGGCCGGCCCGCCGGGCGCCGGTCAGGGGGCCGCTTCGCGGAGCACCTCGGCGATGAGCGCCACCATCGGGGCCGCATCTGCGGCGTCCAGGCTGGCGTATGCCAGTCGGATGGCCCCTGCTTCGGGGTGGCTCACCACGCCCACTCCCCGCCCCAGCAGGCGCCGGCGCAAGGCCTCCGCGTCTCCCGGCACCGGCAGCAGGCAGAAAAACCCGCCGTGAAAGGGCAGCGGTTGGAGCCCGTGCGCGCGCAACGCCGCCCGCAGCGCCTCGCCGCGCGCCCGAATGAGGCTGCGAAGCGCCTCCACCTCGGCCGGCCCAGACGGGTCCTCCAAGGCTGCGAGCGCGGCGAGCTGGCTCGGGTGCGGGCAGGACGACACGGTGGCGCGCAGCAGCCCCATCGCCTTGTCCTCGAGCACCTCCGCCGCCTCTCCGCCCACGCCGACCGTGAAGAAGCCGACCCGGCCGCCGAAGAAGAACAGCTCCTTCGTCGCGCCGTCCAGCTTCACCGGCAGGACCCGTGGCCCGCCGTGCCGCACGAACGCGCCGAACAGGCTCGTCGCCTGTCGGCTCTCGTCCCACACCATGTGCGCGTAGGCGTCGTCCAGCAGCACCGCCAGCGGCACGGGCGTCTGGGCCACCGCCGCCACGAGGCGCGCGGCCTCATCGGGGCTGGGCACGTAGCCCAGCGGGTTCGAGGGAAAGTTGAGGATCAGCACCGCAGGGCGGTCCAGACACGCGAGGCGCGCCGCCAGCGCGTCCACCGCCAGCGCGCCGCCCGCGAGCACCGGCACCCCTTCGACGGCCGCGCCGCGGCGCATCCCGAAGATGTGGCGGTAGTTGCCCCAGCCGGGCGCCGGCGCGAGCACCGGCGTCCCTGCGTCGGCGAACAGATCGGCCGCCAACGCCAGCCCGTGCGTGATGCCCACCGTCACGAGCGGTTGCCCCACGGCCTCCGGTGCGCCCTCCGCGCAGATCCGCGCCCGCCACGCCGCGCGCAGCGCCAGCTCGCCCCCCTGGCGCCCGTAGAGCACGCCCCGCGACAGCGGCCCCAGCACCCGCGCCATCGCGGGCAGGGGAAGCGCGCCCCCGTGGCCGTCGGTGAGCTGCCCGATCGTCGCGTTGAACCGGCAGCCTGCCGCCTCCGCGGCTTGGGCCGGAACCCCGCGAGGGTAGAACGCCCGGCGCCCGAGCCCCGACAGCAACGCGGCGGCGGCCGGGTGTGCGGCCTCCAGGCGGGTGTTCAGCCGGTCTGCCGGGTCGCTCGTCATCGGTCCTCCGCGACCGGCCGGCCGCATTCTGGGATACTCCGGGGGCATGCCCGCCGTCCAGCCGCCCATCCTCACGCCGCCTGTCGACGACTTTCGCGTCGCCGACGCCCCGTTCTACCTGCCGGTGGGCGGCGAGGTGGCGCTCTTCGAAAACGCCTTCCGCGCGCACATCCCGGTCCTCCTCAAGGGCCCCACCGGCTGCGGCAAGACGCGCTTCGTGTCGTACATGGCCCACCGGCTCGGCCGGCCGCTCGTCACCGTCGCCTGCCACGAAGACCTCAGCGCGTCGGACCTCGTCGGCCGCTACCTCCTGCACGGCGATGACACCGTCTGGGTCGACGGCCCGCTCACCGCCGCCGTCCGGCACGGCGCCATTCTTTACCTCGACGAAGTCGTCGAGGCGCGCAAAGACACCCTGGTCGTCATCCATCCCTTGACCGACCACCGCCGCATCCTCCCCATCGAGAAGCTCGGCGCCCTCCTGCACGCCCCCGACGACTTCCTCCTCGTCGTCAGCTACAACCCCGGCTATCAGTCCGTCGTCAAGGACTTGAAGCAGTCCACGCGCCAGCGCTTCGTCGCGCTCGACTTCGGCTATCCGCCACCCGACGTCGAAGAGGCCGTGGTGGCCTCCGAAGCCGGGGTGGACCCCGCGTTGGCCCGCCGCTTCGTCGCGTGCGCCGCCCGCATCCGCAACCTCACCAGCCGCGGCCTCGAAGAGGGGGTTTCCACGCGGCTCCTCGTCTATGCCGGCCGCCTCGTTCGGCTCGGCACCCCGCCCGCGGACGCCGCCGCGGCCGCCTTCGAGCGCGTCCTCACCGACGATCCCGACTTGCAGTCCGCCATCCGCGAGGTCGTGGCCGACTTCTTCTGAAGCGCGCGGGCGGTCTGGGCGGCTGCCGGCGCGCGGCGCCGGCACCGGGCCCTTCCGCGGGTCGCGGCCTCCCGGCCGCTCCGTGCGCCGCGGCGAGGCGCCACGGCGCACCGGCCCTCCGGGCCGCCGCTCCGGTCCCTGCCGCGCGCAGCGCCACCACCGGCGGCAGGCCGCGTCAGCGGGGCGGCGGCGCCTCGGTGAGCGCTTCGATGGCCGCCGCACAGTCGCCGCGGCTCCCCGGGCCGAGCACCGGGTCTGCCTCGCGGCACTCCTTCAGCTCGGCCCGCCACTGCTTCGGGCCGAGCACCTCGGCGCGGGCCCGGGTCACCGTCAAGCAGGAGTCCAACGCGTCCGCCGCGTCGACGCAGGGCCGCGCCGTCCCGGCATCCACGGAGCCGTCCTCGTAGATCTGCACAGCGTCGCCGTCGTGGCAGGTGGCGGCGAAGTCGATGGCCTCCAGCTCCGGCCCGCAGGCCTCCACGAAGCGCGCGAGGTCTTCGCAGTCCCGCTCGCACGCGTCGCGGCAGGCGAGGGCCAACCCCACCAAGCCCACCCAGCCGCCGCGTCGCGCCCCGCTCATGGCCGCAGCGTAGCCCCAAGCGCCGGTCGGCGCCCGCCCGATCCCGCCGGCGTCGCCCAGCGCGGGGGCGCCTCTGGGATATCGTGCCGCCCATGCCTCACCCGCTCCGCACGCTGGCCCAGCGCCTCCTGCCGTCCCGCGCGGCGGAGGCGGCCCGGCGCGCGGGGCCCTTGGCCGCCCTCTCGCGGGTGGACCTGTCGCTGGCCCGGGCGTGGGTGCGCCACGCCGGCGCCATCGAGGCGGCGATGGGCCCGGAGGTCGAAGAGGCCTGGACGGCCCTCGTGTTGCGCGGTGTCGCGGCGGATCCGGCGGTGGGCCGGGCCTTCGTGTACGGCCTGCCAGACCGCCTCGCGGCCCTCGCCCCGGCGGACCGCGGTCGCCTGCTCTCGGTGCTGGGCTTCGTGCTCTCCCAGGCCCCGTCGGCCGCGCCCCTGGTCCTTCGCACGGTGCCGGGGCTGCTTCCCCAGCTCGACGACGAGGCCCTCTCGCTTCACCTCGCCCGTGGGCTCCAGCACTTCGCGCGCTCTCCGCGCCGCGCCGAGAGCTTTCTGCGCTTGGAGAGCCAGGAGGGGCAGGCGGCCGCCGCGGCGTTGTCCCGGGGCGTGCCGTTGTCGGCCGTGCGCCGGACGCTCACCGGCTACGCGCGCGCCCACTGCGGCCAGGACGTGCAGGTGCTCGCTGGCGCCGGGCCCGCTTGGACGGACGGCCGCCACATCCACGTCCCCGCGCAGGTCGACGTCTTCGGGGACCGCCGGGACTTCCTCGTCTACCGGGTCTTGGTGGCCCGCGGCGCCGGCTTCATTGAGTTTGGCACCTTGGACCTGGACCTCGCGCCTCTCGGTGGGGTGTGGCCCGAGGCGCGCCCGGGCGAGCTGGAGGTGGAGCGCCTCGTGCGCGCGTTTCCCAACCCCAGCATCGCCCGGGATCTCTTCACGATCGTCGAGTCGGCCCGCGTCGAGGCCCAGGTGCGCGCCGCCTACCCGGGGGTCGCCCGCGACATGGACGCGCTGGGTGGGGCCTGGCGCGCCCCGCGCCCGGACGCACGGGATCTCGCCCCCGCTGAGCTGGCCATTGAAGCCCTGTACGCGGCAGCGACCGGGCGCCCGGCCCCTGCGCTGCCCGACCCGCGCACCGCGGCGGCGGCGGCGGGGGCGGTGGCGGCGCTCGGCGGCGTCCTCGTGCCCGGTGCGCGCGTGGCGGACACGGTCGTCGCCGTCCAGGCGGCGTACCCGGCGATCGACGGCTTGCTTCGCCGTGGCGAGCCGGAGGGTCCGCGCCGAGACGAGGCTGCGGCGGGGGCGGCGGGCGCGGGGGGCGGTCCGCGCACCCCGGAGCAGCCCGGGCGCCCCGGGGCAGCGATGCCGCCCCGCCCCGGGCCGGGAGCCGCCCCTGGCGACGCGGGCTATCGCCCCCTGGAGGCGGACCCTTTCGACACCGCCCTTCGTCCAGAGGCCGCCGGGCCGGAGCTGCGGCAGGTGGAGGACGACGCCCGGCGGCTCCAGCAGGCGCTCGCGGCCCGCGGCGAGCCGCGCACGCTCGCGGAGGCCCGGGCGGCGGCGCGTCGCGAGGGCTACGCCGAGATGGCCGCGCAGCTGGACCGCCAGGACGCACCGCGCGGGCCCCTGCGCGAGGCCGCGTCGGACCCCGCGCCGCCGGCCCCGCCCCGTGCGCCCAGCACCTCCGCCCAAGGCCCGCTCACGGCGGACGCCCACGCCACCGGCGTCGTCGTGCTTCACCCCGAGTGGGACGCCACCATCGGGGATCTCAAGCCGCGCTGGGTCCGGGTCACCGAGTACCGCGTCGAGCCCGGCTCCGGCGAGTGGTCCGAGCGGGTGCGGGCGCGGCACGCGGGCACCATCACGCGCTTGCGCCGCGGCTTTCAGGCTCTCCGTCCCGACGCGCTGCGGCCGGTTCGCGGGGTGTTGGATGGCGAGGAGATCGACCTGGACCGCGCCATCGCGGCCCGCGTGGAGCGCCGCGCCGGCGGCAGCCCGGGGGAGCGCGTCTACCAGCGCCGTCAGCGGGAGGAGCGGGACGTCGCGGTCGCGTTTCTGGTGGACCTGTCGAGCTCGACCAATGAGGTCGTCAATGCCTCCAACGACCGCATCCTCGACGTCGAAAAGGAGGCGCTGCTGCTCATCGGTGAGGCGGTGGACGCCATCGGGGACCGCTCGGCCATCTGGGGCTTCTCGGGCTACGGCCGCGACCAAGTCGCGTTCTATGTGGTCAAGGAGATGGACGAGCCGTGGGACGACGCGGCCCTCGCCCGCCTCGGGCGGCTGTCCTGGAAGATGGAGAACCGCGATGGCGCCGCCATCCGGCACGCGGCGCAGCGGCTCGCGCGGGTCCCAGCCCGGACGCGGCTGCTCGTGCTGCTCTCGGACGGGCGGCCGCTCGACTGCGGCTGCGATCAGTACGCAGACCGCTACGCCCAGGAGGACACCCGCCAAGCCCTTCAGGACGCCCGCGCCCACGGCGTCCATCCCTTCTGCATCACGGTGGACCCGACGGGACCGGCCTACCTGCAGGAGATGTACGGTGAGGGTGCGTACACGGTGGTGGACCGCGCGGAGCGCCTCCCCGAGCGCCTGCCGGCCTTGTACCGTCGCCTGACCCGCTGAGGCGCCCGGGGCGCCGGGCTCGCGTTTGCCGGTGATCGGCCGGGGCGCTATGTCCGCGCCGACCGGAGGCCCCATGACCCGCTGGATGTCCGCTCTGTTTCTGGGCGCCTGTTCGGGGAGCGTCGAGCTTCCCTCCCTCCCCATCGGCGAAGACGACGCCGCGAAGCCGGAGCCCAAGCCGATCGAGGCGCCGCCCGCTGCGCTGGAGCTGCACGTCACCAACTCGCTCATCAGCGTCTCGGTGGTGAAGGACGGCGACGTCCAGGTCCCGGGAAAGCTGGGCGGGGCAGGTGGCATCCTCACCTTCGCCGATGGCGCCGCGCTGCAGGGCCTCGCCGGCAGCTTCACCATCCCGGTGTCGAGCTGGGATTCTGGTCTTGAGCTGCGGGACACCCGGGTCGAGGACATCTTTTTCGAGAAGGCGCTGCACCCGGAGATGTCCTATCGCCTCGTGAGCCTGGACGGCCTGCCGCCCGAGCCCGTGGCCGTGGGCGGCAGCGTCGAGGGGACGGCCGTGGGCCGGCTCACCGTCGGCGGGACCTCCATCGACACCAGCGCCAAGGTGAAGCTGAGCCGCCTCACGGCCACGGACTTCAGCCTGGACACGGTGGAGCCCTTCTACGTCTCCATCGACGCCATCGGGCGCAAGAACCCGCTGCTCCTCCTCATCAAGGAGTGCAACCACAAGTCCATCGACGACAACGTCCAGGTCTCCGTTCGCCTGGAGTTGGGGCCCCAGCCGCCCGCCGCTGCGGCGCCGCCGCCGCCCGCCGATGCGTCCACCGACGACAAGCCGCCCGTTCGCTCCATCCCCATCCAGCGTGGCCCCGAGCGCGCCTCTCCCTCGGTCACGAAGGTCTACGGCGGCGGCAACAGCCCCGACGGGGACGGCAAGGCGGGCAAGGCGAAGGGCGGGAAGGCGAAGGGCGGCAAGGCCAAGGGTAAGGGCGGCAAGAACGACTGATCTCCCTGGCGTTTTCCCCCGGCCGCGCGCGGCCCCGGAGTCCTGTGTGCTCACCGGCCTGATCCACGGTCACAAGTCCATCGCGTACCTGCTGTTCCTCGTGGCGCTCGTGGATCTCGTCCTCGCGCTCACCCGCGGGCGCACCCACGCGCCCACGGCCCGCTTGCTGCGTCTCGCCCACAACATCGGCCTGATGGGCCTCGGTCGGCTCACGCTCCTGCTCGGCTTGGTGATGATCTTCATCCACCCCGCGTATGGCCCCGGCACCTGGTGGGCGTGGTCGGGCGTGGTCCTGTGGGGGCCCATCGAGGTCGCGGCCAAGCGGCTCGTCAAGCCAGAGCTGCAGGCCGTGGCCGATGGTGGCCAGGCGAGCGGGCGCCTCGTGACGGGCACGCTCATTCAGCTCGTCTGCATCACCGTCGTGTTCGGCCTCATGTCGGCCCGGCCCTGAGATGTCGGCGCGGGTCCTCACTCCGTCCCATTGGGTCCCCACCGGCGAGGCGGCGCTCCGCTTGCCGGACGGCCGCGAGGTCTTCGTGCGCGAGGGCATCGTGGGCGAGGCGGCGCTGGTGCTGCCGGCGCACGCGGGCGCCCACCGCGTCATCGGTCGCTACGTGCGGCCGGCCGGCGCGCCGCATCCCACCCGCCGCCGCCCGCCGTGCCGCCGTTTTCGGCCTTGCGGCGGGTGCCCCTTCATGCACCTGGTGCCGGAGGCCCAGGCAGCGGCCCGCTTGGCGCTGGTGGCCGACGCGTTGCGCGGCGTGGGGCTGGAGGCCCATGCGCCGGGCAGCATCGTCTCCGGCCCGGACGGCGACACCGACTACCGCCACGTCGCGCGGCTCGCGGTGGGCTGGTCGGAGCGGGGAGAGGTCCGGCTGGGCGCCTACGGGCGCGGGTCGCACGACGTCGTCCCCATCCCGGAGTGCACGGTCTCCACGCCGGTCATCCGCGAAATGATGACCAAGGTCGCCCACGCGGTGCGCGACGCCGACATCCACCCCTACAACCCCGAGACGGGCCAAGGCACGCTGCGCACCATCGTGTTGCGCCAGTCCCGTGCCAACGGCCAGGTCCTGGTCACCGTGGTCGCCGGGCGCAGCAACCCGGCGCTCGGGCGCCTCGCCGAGCGCATCGCCGTTGAGAACGGCGCGGTGGCCGGCGTGTGGCTGCACCTCAACGATTCGCCGGGCAACGCCATCTTCGCCGCGGGAGATCCAGACGGCCCGCCTCCGTTCACCCGGTTGGCGGGGCGGGACACCATCGAGGACACCCTCGACGGCGTGCGGCTGCGCGTGGGCCCGGGCGACTTCTTCCAGGCCAATCCCGGCGTCGCCGGCCGCATCGCCCAGGACCTGGCCGAGCTCTCCGCCGAGGACCGCGCGCGTCCGCTGGTCGACCTCTACGCCGGCGTCGGCGGCTTCACGTTGGCGCTGGGGCGGCACCACGGGCTCGCGCTGGGCGCCGAGGTGGTGCCCGGCGCCGTGCTGCGCGCCGAGGAAAACGCCCGGCTCAACCACATCGCCGCCCGCTTCGTGCGGGGCACCGTGCTGGAGGCCCTCCCCGAGATTGCCCGGCGCCTGGGCGGCCATCCGCCCGTGGTCTTGGTGGACCCGGCGCGGCGCGGGCTCGAAGCCGGCGTGCTGGATGCCATCCTCGGCCTCTCGCCCGCGCGCGTGCTCTATGTGTCGTGCAACCCGCGCGCCCTGGCCCGGGACCTCGCCGCCTTCGCCCGCGCCGGCTGGTCGGTCGACGCACTCCGCGCGTACGACATGTTTCCCCAGACCAGCCACGTCGAGCTGCTCGCGCGCCTCTCGCCCCCGGCGCCCGCGCCGGCCGCCGGGGTGGGCCCCCGGCGCCGGATCGTCCGGGATCAGGTAGACTAACGCCCATGATGCCCCGCTTCGTTCTTGCTCCCTTGTTCGTCGGGTCGCTCTGCGTTGGGGCTGCCCACGCGGCCGACCGCAGCGTGCTCGTCCCGCCGGTCGAGGCCCGCACCCGCGCCGCCTCCGACGCGGCCGCCACCCTCACGGGGCAGATCGAGGCGGCGGTCGCGCGGCGCGGCCTTCCCACCGCCAGCCTGGACCGCCTGCCGAAGGTGGGCGATCTCAGCGCCCGCGCCTACGCCGAGTCCTGCCCGCCCGGTCAGGGCGTTGGGTGCGCCTTCGTGCTCGGCGGCGGCGGTGAGGTTGGGTTCGCCGTGTCGGTTGGGCTGGCCACCGCGGGCGACGCCCTGCGCGCGGAGGTCCACGTCCTCGCCATCTCCCGGGCCGAAGACGCGCTCGCCTTCGAGGGCACCTTCGCGCCCGGGGACGAGGCGGTCTTCGCAGACGCCGTGGCCGAGGTGGTGCTGGCGGTGGTGCAGGGGCGCGCCGGGGTGGGCGGCGACATCCGCCAAAAAGAGGACCCCTCGATCGAGCAAGAAGAGCGTCGGCAGAAGGCCGTTGCCGGCAAGCAGCTCGATTCTCTCAGCAAAGAGATCGGCGGCGCCGATGACGTCGGGGACTTCACCCGCGGCACCATCACCCGCGAAAAAGTGACGGCCGAACAGCTCGCCGAGGCCAGCGTGGGCGAGGGCGTGAAGCCCTGGGAGCGCCTGGGCATGACCATGGGCGAGTACCTGCGCTACCGCAACTCCGGGCTCTCGCTGGCGTCGTGGCGCAAGCGCATGATGGGGCGCGCCGGGCAGGTGCTGGTGCGGCCCGGGCTCGGCTACGGCCGCGGCCCGCAGAGCTTCGAGTACAACTTCCAGGGCCACGAAGACGAGACCTTCGCCCCCGTGGAGTCCTGGGCCTACCAGTCGACGGTGCAGGGGAGCGGCCTCGCCTGGAGCGTGGGCATCGCGTACGGCATCACGTCCATCGTGGAGGTGGGCGCGTTCGCCGGCCAGTCTCTCGGCCGGTACACCGCGCGCATCACCGAGACGCGCGACGGCATGTCCGAGGCCCAGCTCGGCCAGGTCGCCGAGCCGCTGGACGACGGCGCCGGCTCCTGGGTTTTCGGCCCGCAGGTGATGGTGGCGCCCTTGCAGGCCCTGCCGGTCCGTCCGGTCATCGGCGGTGCGCTCGCGTTCTACCGCGGGTCCCAGTTGAGCGACCACTTCTCCATCCCCCGGTCCGACCCGGCGGACGCCATGCCCGAGTTCCCGCGGCCGCTCGCCGTGGTGGTGCAGGCGATCCCGGGGGTCGAGGGGCGCCTCGCGGACAACCTCGACGGCTTCCTGCATGTCCCGGTGGGCGTGCTCATCGGGGGCACCACCGAGGCCCAGCGCGCCAGCGGGACGCCCGGCACCATCGAGCGCATCCCGCAGCCCACCGCGGGCACCGTCTCCGCCGGCCTCCTCGCGGGCGTCCAGATCCGCTTCGGCGGCCGCAGCCCCGCCGGGGCAGAAGACCCGGACTTCGAGCCGCGCGACTGAGCCCCCGGCCGCGGGGCCTCAGTGAACGGGCTCCCGGGCCGTGCGGCTCCGGCGGCGCTCCGGCATGAGGGCGTCGAGCAGGCCATCATCGACATCCTCGGCGGCGATGCCTCCCGTGAGCGAGCCCTGCTGGTAGCTCCGCCGCAGCTCCTCCACGAAGCGGCGGCGCGCCTCCGGGTCCTGCGGAGCGCGGCGCGTGGGGTCAGAGGCAAAGGAGAGCATGGGCCGACTCCGTGCGGGGATGGTGAGGTCAACGGATCGGCAGGCGGCGCCTTGAGGCGACTGCGCGGCATCCGGTGCAGGGCGACGCGCGTTATGGCAAGGCAGCCCATCCACTGGTTGGGGGCGAGGGCGTCGCATTGGCTGAAGCTCCCTACAATCCTCGGTTCTTTGGTCGTCTGGCCCGCGCGGTGAGCGCACGCGCCGGCATGTGGGGGGCCGTGCTGGTGTTGGTCACGGTGCTGGCCGGGTTGGCGGCCACCCGCCTCCGCATCAACGCCAACATCCTCGAGCTGCTCCCGCCCGACGACCCGACAACCCTGGCGATCCAGCGCATCAACGACGAAGAGGGCGGCGCGAACGTCGTCACCCTCACCCTCGAGGGCGAGGACGCCGCGGCGCTGCGTGGGGCCGCCCAGGAGCTCGCGGGCCGCTTGGAGGGCCTCGAGGGCGTCGAGTATGTGCTGTACGACATCGAGCCGGACCTCGCCTGGCGCCTCGGCGTGCTGCAGCTCCGTCCCGACGAGCTCGCGCTGCTGCAGGGCCGTCTCCAGCAGGCGCTCGCCCTCGGGCCCGCCCTCGCCAACCCGTTCATCGCCGGCACCGTCCTCGATCTCGGCCCGCTCACCGCACGGCTCAACGCCGAGGCCGGGCAGGCGAGCCTCTTTGGCGGCGCCGAGGGCCGCGCGCGCATCCTCGTGCGTCCCACGGGCACCGCCTATGATCCGGCCTTCTCCCGGCCGTTCATGGAGCGGCTGTACGCCACCATCGACGCCGTGGGGCTGGAGGCGCGGGGCGTGCGCATGGGCTGGGTGGGCGGCGCCTATCGGCACAGCGTGGAGGACGTCGAGAACATCCGCGCCGACTTCTCTCGCACCGGCTTGCTCAGCTTCGCAGCGGTGCTGTTGCTGGTGGTGTTCGCGTTCCGGGATTGGCGTCCGGTCGTCCTCTTTTTCGTGCCACTCGTCGCCGCCAACGTGTGGACGACGGGGCTCGTCGCG